>Ga0214921_10007571_pt1 | contig 14424 bp, 14 predicted proteins | sample LL1505_MetaG_FD_177992 | JGI IMG/M metagenome (GOLD analysis project Ga0214921, IMG submission 177992) | Freshwater microbial communities from Lake Lanier, Atlanta, Georgia, United States - LL-1505 | ecosystem: Environmental > Aquatic > Freshwater > Lake | place: USA: Georgia | collected... | reverse complement strand
TATATAACAACCTCTCTCAAACTTGTCAAATTTTATTCTGCCTTAATATAACCCCACTTCTTACCATACCTGTCATACCTATCCCTCCAACCTACAGGTCCTACACCTAATTTAAAATGACCAAAAAAAGTCTTATATAAATCTTCTTTTGGGATAGGCTCTAAATTTCTTTTTCCATAAAAGAAAGGTATCTTAGGATTAAACTTCTCTGTTTCTACTAATACAGTAGAAACATCTTTTTTTAAAAGGTATGTTGTTCTCAAATTCTTCTCTAAATCTAAAACAATCACATAAAGATCGGTATCCTTTAATCCAACAGTAAAAAGTAAAGATGCCTTTAATTTACTTCCTACTTCTATTTGAAGACCTTTTATAACATTAGTTAAAGGCAAACCTAAATCCTCCCCACTATAGTTGGCAATAGCATACCAACTATTTCTAATATGAGCCATTTTACCTTCAAGTCGGATGCTCTCATAAACTATACCATTTCTAAATACTTCAATCATTTTGATTTCTCCTTCTATAAAATTAGAAAATGATGTTATATATTATATTATTATAAGAGAGACAACTCGAAATAATATAGGTAATTTATTCTTTAATAAATCCCCACCTATTACGATACTTATATCGTACACCATAACCTAAGGGACCCACACCTAATTTCAAATGACTAAAAAAAGTCTTATATAAATCTTCTTTAGGTATAGGGTCTAAGGTTTTCTTCCCATAAAAGAAAGGTATCTTAGGATTATATTTCTCTGTTTCTACTTCTACAGTATCTGCATCTTTTTTTAGGATGTATGTTGTTTTCAAATTCTTCTCAAAATCTAAAACAATTACATAAAGATCGTTATCCTTTTCTCCAACAGAGAAAAGGATTGTTGGTTTTGTTTCAGAACCTATTTCAATTTGACAACCCGTATGAATTTGACTGAAAGAAACACCAAAACCAGGACTATTACCATACCACCCTGTTTTAATATTAGCTACTTTGTCTTCAAATCGGACACAATCATAACCTATACCATTTCTAAATACTTCAATCATTTTTATATCTCCTTCTATAAATCAGAAAATGATGTTATATATTATATTATTAGAAGAGAGATAGAATTATAGGTTTTACATACCTTAACATTAAACTTGAACCTATTGATGCCCCTATCGCTTGACTTAATCCTATAACTATTCTTTCTTTCTTTGTATTTGCATTAACAAATAGAAAAGACATACATAACCAAGTTATCTGACTTGAAAACCCTGTTACCATTTGAGTTAGAAACCAATCATGTGTCATAGCATAATTATCAAGGGAAGATACTAAATCACCTAATACGACTATAAACATAGATAAGAATATTGTCCTATACATAACATTCTTCTTACTTAGATATTTCTTTTCAAACTCTGATTGCCACTTATCTTGTTTCTCAATATAGTCTTCAATCCATTTAGTTTGTCTATCATCGTCATTATCACTCATATAATAGCTCCTTTAAAAGTTCTGATACCACTCTCCATCTAAATTTGATATTATATTAGTATCTATATCTACATTTAGACCTCTCTCATTATATTTAAGATCAGAGTAAAATTTATAAAATTCTATATCTTTAGAGTAATAGGGGAAATTCATTTTAAACATATGGTTTATTCTATCTATGATAAGATTTGCTTTATCCATTTTTAGTAAGGGAATATTAGATACCGTAAAATCAGATGTCCCAAAAACATATTTAAGAGATATAGAAACTTCATAAAGATAGAAGGTTAAGGAGTGAGCTATAAGGTAGGAGGATGGCATGATATATTAAGGTGAGGTAATTTGAATGGGCCCGCTGGGGATTGAACCCAGGACCTACGGTTTATGAGACCGCCGTTCTAACCCCTGAACTACAGGCCCGTATTGTGAAAAGAATATACCACATAAAAAGTGGTTTGTAAAGAAATAAAGTAGAGTGGTATAATAGATTAATTTAAATACAAAGTGAGGAAATAAGAGATGAAAGACTCAAGAGATAATTTTAAAAGTAGGTGTCCTGTTAAGTTCTCAGAAGATGGGAGTACATGGTCGTGTACAAAACAAATATCAGGTAAGCTACCTATGGATTGGACAAATTGTAATTTTTCAAGATGTCCTGGTCGTGAATTAACAGAAGAAGAAGACACTAAAAGACTTCTTGACCTTGAATCTAAAGTTATGGGTGAAACAAGAGAAAGAAAAAAGAAAGAGGGTAAAAATAAAAAAGACCCTATGGAATCTTTATTTGAAAGACTATCTAACATGGATAATGCTAAAAAATGTGATTTTAAACTTACTCATGATGGGAATAAATGGTTCTGTAAAAAAAATATGGACTTGAAAATGGATATTACAGATACCTATTGTTATCATGATGACTGTCCAGGTAGAAGGTCTACTCTTGAAGAAGATAGAGCTGAAACAGCTAAGAAAGAAAGAATAGCTAAACAAAAAGAGGAAGCTAGAGTATTAGAAGAAGAAGCACAAGCTAAGAGATTAGAAGAAACTAAGAGATTAGAAGAAACTAAGAGATTAGAGGAAACTAAGAGATTAGAGGAAGCTAAGAGATTAGAGGAAGCTAGAAAATTAGAGGAAGCTAAGAAACTAGAAGAAACTAAGAGATTAGAAGAAGATGCTAAAAAGAGAGAAGAGAGATTACAAAAGAAAAGGGATTCTGAAAAAAGAAGAAGAGAAAGACTAAAGAAAGAAAAAGAAGAAGAAAGAAAAATGCTTGAGAGAAAAGCAAAGAGGAGAGAGTATGATCAGAAAAGAAGATCAAAGAAGATTGTAAAAATAGAGCCTACCTTACAAGAAATTAAACTTCTTGAGTCTGAAAAAGAAATTAAACTTCTTGAGTCTGAAGCTGAAAAATTAGAAAAACAAGCTAAGGAACTTAAAGATAAAGCTAAAGGACTTAGAGAAAAAGCTAATAGCTTAAAGGGGGAAAAGAAAGTAGAAGAACCTCAACTTATTCAATGTGCTTGGAAAAATTGTAAGAATATGTTTGAGGTTGATGTAGCTAAGAAGAAAAGGTTTTGTTGTTCTAGGTGTAGAATGAATGAGAACTCTATTCTTTATAAAAAGAGAAAAGCACAATTAAACTAATTTTTTTCTATTCTCTAAGACTTTATTTCTAAATTCTATATCTTGCCATCGTTGTCTTAATTTTAAAGATTGTTCTATTCTTTTAGTGTCATCTGACCATCTAGTATTTACTAAGTTAGACATAGCTACACAAATATCTTTACCTAAGTTTTCATACATTACTTTACGAGCATCAGATAACTTTTGTCTATAAGCTGATTCCGATCTTATTTCTTCTTGTTTTTTTAAATAAGATTCATCATTCCATTTATTCTTTAGACTTTGGGAAATTTTATCTTTATGTTCTTGTATAGAAGTTTTAAGATCATAACCTTTATCTGTGTATTCTTGAATATAAGTTTTTAAGGTTTGTTTTAAAGAGGTAGCATCATTACAATAAGAGAGTATTTCTACAACATAGTCATTTTGTTTAACAATCTCTGGAGAAAAGTCATCGGATGAACTTTGCCCATAAAATTCTTGGGGGATAGTATTTAGGGTAGCAGAGCCTAAGAAATAATGATTGGGGGATTTTTTGATTGAGTATACAAATCTTGTTTTTGGCATTTTTCTTCCTTTTTTGTACAATAGAATTAATGTATATTATACGAAAAAGGTAAGTTTGTCTATACTAAATTGGGACAGCCTTTTGAAATCCACTTGTTAATCATCTTGATATTATCAATTTTAGTGGGTTCTGTTTGGAAGTATTCGAGACCTTTCTTTTTCATAAGGTCTTGAATATGAGACCATTTATTTTTTAAGGTAGGTAAAGAGATACCTTCAGCTTGAGACCATTCATTAAGAGTATCATAGGTGTCATTAAGTTTATTGTTATAGATGTTAAACATAAACTTCCATTGTTCACCGTATTCGGATTTGAACAATTTAAGGATTTTATTATTGAGATGAGAAGCTGAGAAATTACGAATAGCATTATCTTCAGGAGACATATCATTAGAAACATAATCTCTTTCAATTTCGCCATCTTCATTTTTACGAGCGAGAGCTTTATGAGTATCAGTAGAAATGAAAGATTTAATTTCTACACCTTGTTTAAATCTAGATTGTTCGGCTTGGGTTCTTACACCGTCAATAGTTCTTCTTTGAACATCTTGAGCATTAGAGTATTTATCTCTAGCGATAAATTGAGTGAAGTGCCAATAGACAGCATTAAAGTTAATCTTCTTACCTTCAAATTCTTTAAGTTTATCTTTTTCTACTAAGAAGATAAGAAATTCGCCAACAAGGTCTTCTCTGTCATTAGGATTTACTCTTGTCTTATGGTCTTTGATTAGAGTTTTTAAAAGGAAGCCACTTAATTTTTCATATAAGGGTTCAGCTGAACTGAATAGTAATTTTTCAGTGATATTGGGCTTCTTTTTTGTAGGGGTTTGGAGAGAGTAAATCCAATCAGTAAGAGAATTTAAGGTATCTTGTGTAGTTTTCATAAGATGAAAGCCTTTTAGTGAGAGGGAGTGGTATAGGCAATATAAGGACAAGGGATACTATTGATCGAGGTCAAGATTGCCATTTGATGTATAAGATTATAAACAAAAAAGGTATAAATGTCAATAGAAAATTTATAGTGTTTATATTATAGTATAAATATGACTATGACTTTAACTCCAATCATGTAGGTGTGAATATGTTAAGCAAGAAAGCAAGTATTCTTTTGGGAAGACTTTTAGAACAAAAGATGAGAAAGCAATCCGCGTATACTCGTAAGAAGAAATTGAATGAAGAAGGGGAATACTCAGGTTCAGGACAAGGAGATCAGATTAGTCTCATGGCAACCCATTTTCTTCTTGGTGCTTTTGGACATAATATTCAAAAAGCAGTATTTAAAAAAGATGAAAATGGACAAGATGTACTAGACGAAGCTGGTAATAGAATCACTGAATACAAGAGTTTAGATCAAATTGATGACGAAGATGAAATTGATATAAATTCACCTGTTCAAGCAATTTCTCAAGTTAGAGAAAAAAAGCAAGTGAGAGTATATTATGGGCCTGATATGAGAACTTGGATGGCTCAAGCACAACACCTATATTCAATGTTATTGAATGAAGAAAATGCAAATAATGCCGAGAAGGTAAAAGCAATCAAAGAACTCTTCAGAGCTAAATTTACTGCACCTAAAGATACCGAGAGTGAATTATGGCTTAGTCCTAACGAATATGTTACTCCAGGATCAACTGAAAAAACCCTCCTTACACCAACTAATGATGTTATGACACCTGAAGCTAGACAAGAGTTTTTAGTAGGTGCAGAAAAATTAAAGAAGGTATATCATCAAAAATTTGGTTCTCATGGAAATACAAATGCTTATTATATAGATGAGAAGAAGTTCAATCCTGAAATCTTTACTCTTGCACCTGAACCTGAATTAGATGAAAAAGGTGTACCGAAAGTAGACCCTGAAACAGGTAGAGAAATACCTAAAAAAGTATGGGGTTCAGATAGAAATTTAACTAATGTTTCAATGGTTAGAAAAGTAACTAGAAAAGGAACTACTAATTTTAAATCTATTCAACACCAAGCTAGACTCTATAAACAAATGAATTTAGAAGAAGTTATAAATCACTTCTATCAAGAAACGGAAGGGTATAAAAAAGAAAGAGAAGGAACAAAGACTAGGGAAACAAAAGAAGAAGTTTTAAAAGTACAAAAAGAATTAAGTGAAATACCTGCTAGTTTACCACAACTCAAAAATGAGGAAATAGAAAAGCAATTAAAAAACGACCTTGTAAAAGAATTTCTTAAAAAAGAAACTAGTATCAAAGTATATACTTTCAATGGTAATAACTATAATTATGATCAAGTGGAAGCATTAAGTCAATTACCTGTTGCAGCTAGAAAAGAAAAAGAAGATTTATGTGCATGGGCAGAGAATCAAGTATCTACAGTTAAAACAAAATTAGACGCAGAATTAAAAAATAAGATTGGGCCTGCTGTTTCTGAAAAGATGAGAGAAATGGGTTTTCAAAATCTTGGTAGATTTGGTTTAAAAATGTCAGATGGCAAATTATATATTAACTTTGAAAGTAGATATGTAGTTCCAACTGAAGAAGTTAAAAATAAAATAGATGCTATTGCAAATATTAGAAAACAAAAAAATTTCTTAAACACACTAGTAAAAAAAGAATACTCCTCTCTTATAGATTTCGTACCTGAGAAAACTATTGATAAACTTAAAGGATTAGTGGCTAAGTTTAAAAAACTAGTGACAGAAACTGAAGGTGATCTTGTTTTAACACAGATAGAATCATTAATTAATGAGAATACAGATAAGTATATTGAAAGAGTACAGAAATTTGTTAACCAATTTAAATTCTATAAGATAGCCGAAGCACAAAAAATCAAGCTACCTACAAGTTTAGTGGGTTTAATAGAAAACGAGAGTGGCGATGAAATAGGAAAATTTGTTTCAGAAAAGCTACCTAACCTTTTATTTGCTGCAGTAGGGGGAACAAAGAGAAAAGTATCCGACAAAGTATTCTTTAATGCATCTAAATATATGGAAGAAGAATTAACAACTGCATTAGCTTCTTTAAATGAAGAAACAGAAATTGAATTAACTCTACTCTACCCTGGTACAGTTGACCAAGCATATCAAGCATATTTAACAAAAGTTAAGCAGTTACTAAACCCAAGCATTAAAACAGCGAATTTCACTAGCCAAGAAATCGAACAATCACATAAGAGTTTAATTTATTTGTTTAACTATATTGATTCACAAGAGGATAGGCTAGGAGTTGCAGGTAAATCTCCTATTCTTAAAAAAGAACAAAGTTTAGAATTAAAAGAAGTAAGAGATCAGATATCTCAACTAGCTAAACAAAAAGAAGCACTACAAAGAAGTGGTAGAGCCACCTCTCAAGACATAGAACAAGCCTTAAGTATTGCTCAAAGAAAAGAAAAAAAGATAATAGAAGATCTTGGTATCAAAGAAAAAAACACAGGTAGCTTTTTATTAGATGGTTTGATGTCACCAAGAACAAAAAATGGAACTAAATCTACAGTATCTCCTTATGGTGCAGTAGGTTTTGAAATGAGTTCTAAGTTAGCTAGTTCTCCTAATTTCCTTGCTTTTGTAGCTTTAATTACAAAAGGTATTAAGACAGCTATGTTTAACATTTTAGGAACATCTAAGTATTATGCTTATCTTGTAAATAGCGATAAGAACTTAATTGAAAATAAAGAAGAAGAGTTTTTAAAAGCCGTCTTAACAAATTCTAATTTTGAACTTGAAAAGAAAAGGCTTCTTGATGAAGACGGTCTTGCTATTATTACAACTTTAAATAGTATCTCCAAAGTAGAAAAAGGACAAACAGTTTATCCTTTTACTATGGTGAACCCAAAAGTAAAGCAAGATATCGTAAATATCTTAAAAGAGACCGAACCTGAACATTTTCTTTCTATCCAACCTAGAATAGATCAAATTCTAGACGAAAATGGGATTATTTTAAAAGGTGGTTCTTTAAATATTGTTAAAAACATAGTAAAGAAAAACTACACACCTACTGAAATTGACTCTGCAACAGTTACTACTTATCTTACTATCCCAGACGAAATCCAATCAACATATGACGATGATAAAACTTACAGTTCTCTAGATAAAGCGGTCTCATCAGAATGGAGAGCTTCACTAGCAGAAGATCAACCAGAAGATGAAGTAGAACAAAGACTTCTAGAGAAGAATAAGAAGAGAGACTATATCAAAGTAGCTAAAAAATTATATGAAGTACCTGTCTTTAAAGATTTTATGGATATGATTGACTTTGATACTGTTTTCACCAATAAAGAAATTGGAACAAATGTCTATACAATATCTACATCCCCTTTATCTGAGAAGAATTTAAAAGAATCCTTTAATAAAGTAAAACAAGCTACTTTAGATGCTTATCAAATCTATTTAGATGTAGGTTTCGTTGCTGAAGAAGGTAAAATGATATTCGATCTAGGAGAAGCAGAGATAGACAAAGCAACTCTAAATCAACTAGATTTTAATGAGATTATGGATATTGCAAACACTATTAAAAAGGATCAAGTATATCTTACCGATAAAAGGCTAACTCTTTCTGGACATATCATAGATGAAAATCTTGATATCATAGATGAAAATCTTGAAGGGGCAAAAGCATATACGCTTAATGAGACTAAAGAAAAGAGTAAAATTTCTGCTACTCTTAATTTAAAGAGAAGAGTAGCTAATGAGAAAGAAGTTATAGGATTTATTGTCATTTACTATCTTATTGTTAAAGGTGCAATAGATTTTGATATTAAATTAAACCTAAAGACTATTAACAATGCTCTTGTTAATCTCGTTTCTAATAGAAAGAGACAAATTCTTGATTCATTAAAAACAGAAGAAGGTGAAAAGCTCTTTATAGAAGAACTAAAAAAAGAATATAGTGTAGAAGGTAAAGAAAGTCTTATTAAATTCCTTAGTGAAACACTTCTCAAGAAAGATGTAGAGAAAACAAAAATACTTTCTTTGTCTAAAAAAGTAGTAGGAGAGAAGCCTTTTGATATTTATACTTCTTTCCAACAAATATTTGGTGATCATATCAAGAGTACAGGTGGTAAATCTTCTACTAAACTTACTTTAAAGAGAACACATTTAGATGGTAAAGCATTAGAAAAGATAGGTCCTTCTAATTACCTAGAACTTTGTGAGAAAATAATAGGTCCAGGAAGTACTGGTGTTATTGGTGACTCCTTAAAAGTTGAAATGGCTCGTGAAAAAGCTCAAAAAGAAATTGAAAAAGAAATCAAAAAAGACATCCAAGAAAACTTCAATTATCTCTTAAAGGGAGACACTACTCTTTTAGATAAATTGTTTGAAAATGGTCTTTTCAATGTCACAGCTAATTTGCCTTTATTGACACATACTATTGTTATGAAAGCATATTGTCTATTACTTGCTTTAGATTTTTCTAATGGTAAAAAATATAATTTAGAGGTATTATTTAGTTCAGGTAAGCAATGGTGGCAAATATTCAATTTTAAAGGACTACCAAAAACCTCCCTATATACTTCAATGATTAATTTCTATAAGAATCACTTCAAAATTCTTGATAAAATGCTTTCAGGACAACAAGAACTTAAGAAAGAAGAAGAATATTATATTCATACACAAAGAGCTTTTGGTAAACCTGTAGAAAAATTAGATATCTTTATTGAATCTGATGCTGAAGCAGATGAAGAAAAAACAGCTAAATTTAAAAACGATTTTGAAAAAGAAGCCTATAATTTTGCTGAAAATAATTTAGATAAACTCAAAGCTATCCTTAGTGAATTAAAGAGTGATGATGAAGGTGAAAGTCCTATCGTGTCTGATAACGAAGCTAAATTGTATTTTGTAGACCAACTAAATAAGCAATTAGCTCAAGGTGATTTAATCCCTGTCATAGATAAATCAAGAGAGCTAAATGCTTTACACAACATCTATAATTGGGAGAAAGAAGCTAAATCAGGTGGAGAGTATATTAATCCAGAAACAGGAGACTATTCTGCTAGAACTAAACAATTCATAGAAAAGTATAGAACTATTAAGGGTATGTCTACATCCGAAATCTCTAGTCGTATTAATAGTAATATCCAAAGCAGACAAGAAATCAAAAACTTCTTGTTTTGGGAAAGAGATTTACTAATCATGGAGGAAAGGGAAATAGAACCTTCTAGTAGAAAGGAAGAAAAAATAAAAGCAATATTTTTGTTCAATATCCTTAAACAAGATGTTCCTATGGACCCTAGTGGTAGTGGTGAGATACTATCAAATGAACAAATTTTTGATATTATTGATCGTGCTCAACTCTACATCTCCTCTGCTTATATGAAGCAATATATCAATCGTAAAAAAATAGCACTTCAAGGTTATGAACAAGAACTTTCTTCTAATAGAATTAAAGAAGTCCAAGCTATGCTAGATTCTGCTAAATCTATGTATAAAACTGTTTCCGAAGAGTTATTTAAGGCATTAGATGATGTTGAAAATCCTACAATGAAACAAATTTTAGGGGACTTCCTCAAATCCTTGAATCCTAGTTTACCTCTTTAAGTTTTCTCTTATATTTATTATATTCACCTATAATGCTATCTGCATATCTATAACCTGATTTTATACATTTATCTTTATCTTTACTTGTATTGCAAGTATTCCCCTTATTATAACTAAATAGCATCTCCCTCATATTCTTTTTCTTATTAGCCAATAATGCTAATATTCCTGCTTTCTCTAAATCACATACTTTTAAAATACAATTCGCTATATCACAAACCCTCACCTTACAATCTTCACCCATATAATGATTTACCTTTAATTTTTTCTTTTTACACCTATCAGGTCTAGGTTTTACAGGTATCCACAAAAATTGTGAGGGAGAACCCCAATCTTCACCTACTTCTAACTTACACCAATATTTAGGTATTGCCTGTAGCATACCTATTGAACCACCACCTATTATATCTCTTACAAATTTACTTTCATGGTGACCTACTGTTATAGCTAATATAGGATCTATATTTAAAGCTAATGCTTTTTGTCCTATCTCTATACACCCATTTAAAACATCTTTTTTATGTTGTTCAGGTGTTAGTAAGACAGATACTTTTTCACTTTGTTGATTATATACTTGATGTTTTATAGGTGCATCTATATTAGAATTATCTGAGATACTTGCACAAATAAAAATTATTTCTTTTAGAGTAACCATTTCTACAACCCCCTCTTATTCAACGATAAGAGGAGATTATTGTTTAAGTGGGTAATCATCTTTAAACTCCTTTATCGGATAATAAAGGAGATTTGTGTGTTAAATCTTATTACTCAAGTAATAATTAGCACAGACTAAAACAAGTAAGTAGTGTATGGGCTTTAGTCCACTCATTACTATTTTAGGTTTACTTCCACCTACTTTCAAATTAGTGATAAAACGATAAATATCATCACCTAATTGAGAAGTGTAAGTTGTACCACGATTCTCACAAATCTTCTTTATAGTTCCTTCGTATTTAAGGAAGTCCATATCTTTTGTAGCCATTTCATTAATACATTTAGTGATACTGTCCCTATATATAAGTTCACACACACCATTTGTAGTATTTAACAACCCATTAGATACAACTTCTTGGTCAAAAGCACAGGGTAAATTCTCTGTATTACCTTCTTGGTTATACATTGAACCCACCCATACTGATTGGATTTCATTGAGAATGAATGTATAAATTTTTCTTTCTGATAAAGGTGTCCATGTAATATTGGTACTACCTTCTTCATCTACAATAGGATACTTCCTATTTAACCAATCTATTAAAGATTCATATTTAGGTGTAGTGTCAATCTTCGTATGGTTGGAATTTAGATATTTTTCAATATAAGTCAATAGAACTTCTTTAAGTTCAGGTGTTCTTAAAAAATGAGTTCTAGTAGACATATTGAAAGCATTGTTTGATCTTTCTTCTAAAAAGATCAATTCTTTCATCTTATTTTTGAACTCTTTGGCTAGATGCGAACCCCCCAAAATTCCTGAAGCAAGTACAGGTGGGAAGCCTAAACTTAATAACATATCTTCAATATCAATATATTGATCCTTACGAGAAGGATTTGTATAGGTATCAAAAGAATTTTCTACATCAAAATGTAAATTGAATTTAGTCTTAATAAGATTAAAAATAGAGCTTCCATTAAGAATGGTCTTGACAGAAGTTGTGTTATTAATACTAATGATATCACCTTGAGAATCAATAGGACATGATTTAATCACAGGTGGTGTTTCTTCTTGTTTAGGTGAACCTTGCCATTCAGTAAAAATATCATTTAGGTCAGCGACATTAAAACCTAATTGATTAGCTTCTAATAGCAAGTCGATAATTTGTTCAGCTTTGTCTTTACCTTGAAGAGCAATAATACCATCTAAACAATTAAGTCCAAGATTTCTTAGCTTTCTCGCTTTTTCTAAAATTTCAATGTTTCTCAATTTATTTACTCCGTTGAGGAACTAGAACAGGATTTAAAATACATGAGTAATGTATCTACTCCATATTATCTTAAAACCATTCATGGCGGACATAAAGTCTTACTAGAAAATGACAATGCCATTATAGAAAATCAAACTTTAACTGCTAAAGAGTTTAAAGCTCACTACGGTAAAACTCCTAAAGGCTATTTTAACACTAAACAAATAGATCGTCTTAAAGGTCTTTTTTCCATCTTCGATGTCATTAAAGCACCTGTTAATACTACTATACCAAGAATTATAAACAAAAAACTAGGAATTGATATTGAAGCTAAGTATCAAGATATAAAGTCTATTTTCTATCGTCACTTCGCTCCTATCTGTTTTAAAAATAAAGTCGATTCCGAAGATGTCCTACAAGAAGTTTTTCTAGGTCTCGAAATTCGTAATAATGGCACTTGCCCTTTTGACCCTGCTAAATCATCTATGTCTACTTATATAGTGTTAGTTGCTAGAGGTGTTGTCTTTAATTACTTAAAGAAAACTAAGAACAGCAGAGAAAATGAAAAAACAGCTAAAGAAGAAGATTCTAAAATGTTTGACTATATCCCTACAGATGAAAAATGTATTGATGAACCACTCCTCTTAGATGAAATTCGTAATATGTTTAAAGGTGATTTAGTTCATGTTTTTGAAGATATGTCTCAAGGCTATTCTGTTAAAGAAATTTCTTCTAGAAGAAAACTTGAACCCCAAAAGGTAAACCAAATGAAAGATAAAATTAAAAAATTACTCGAACCTAAACTCAGAGAAAGTTTATAGCTCTATGCTTATTTACATCTATTCTACTATTAATGCAGGTAAAACTGCTAACCTTATTCTCTCTGCCCATGCTTGTAATGAGAGAGGTATTAAAAACCTTATTTTTGTCCCATCTATTGCTTCAGGTCGTGACGGATTTAATAAAGTTTCTTCTCGTATTGGTATTAACCAAGATGCTATCTCTATTTCTAATACTGATAACATCTATGAAATGGTACATAGCATGATTATCAATAAAGATACTCAATTACCTATTCAAATCCTCTTTGTAGATGAAGCTCAATTTTTAACTCTTGATCAAGTTGTACAACTTACTCAAATTGCTGACACCTTAGAGATTCAAGTTCATGCCTATGGTCTTAGAACTGATTTTAAAGGTGAACCTTTTGAAGCTAGTAAATACTTATTATCTTGGGCTGATAAAATTGAAGAAGTTAAAACTTGGGCTGAGAATAGTAATAAAGCTAAAAAGGCTATTATGAATATTAAAGTCGATGATAAAGGTGAGAGAGTTGTAGGTGGGGACTCTATATCTGTAGGTTTTGGTTATAAAGCTGTCACTAGAGGTGAATTTAATATTGCTAAGAATTGGAATAAAGAATAATTTATAGTTTATAAGGTGATGTGTTATATACAAGGAGTGATATAATGCCTAATTATACTAATAAATCTAAAGGTGAGAATTTCTGGATTGATAGCATGGGAAGAAATAATCTTAAAGGTGTGCCTGAAGATACTTCTAATCCACCTATATTACCTGATAATCTAATAGAGCTATTTTTAAATGAATATGCTGATGCTCGTAAAGGGTATACAGAAATGATCCCGTTCTTATTACCTGAAGAACAAGAACGAATACAAGCTATTATAGATAAATGTCCTAATATTATGGATGACGATAAACTCTATGAGCAAGATTATGAAGATAAAGTTCAAAAGAGATTAGGTGGTACTAGAGTAAATATTCCCACATCTCACCAAAATATACCTAGACCTGTTATAGAAAAAAGTGGTTTAGTTGTTCGTGGTGGTGGAAGGAGTATATAAAATGAGTGAAGATGATGATTTAGATTTTAAAGATGTGGTGGAACTTCCCCTACAATCTAAAAAGTTCTTAGCTTATTTAATAAGTGAGGTGGGGTGGAAAGCTATAATCTTTTATATACTCTATAAATCAGGTGATAAGATTGACACCTATATAACCACCTTATTAGTCACCGTTATAGTTACTAGTGGTTTTATTCAAATAGGTTATATACTTGGTCAAGTAGCTTTAGATAAATATGTGTCTTTAAGAGATAAGAAATAAGGTGGGGGGGGTTTTATAACCCTATAGGTTCTCTTGCAAATAAATACCCTAAATTCATTTATTTTTAGGTTCACCTTATTTTCTACTTGACAATAGGTTTAGGGTTGAGGTATGTATATAATACATTATCTATATATAATACATATTCTGTTCTTCTAGAAGACATAACTGTATTCTGTTTTATAATACATATTCTGTTTTATAATACATATTCTGTT
>Ga0214921_10007570_pt1 | contig 14424 bp, 14 predicted proteins | sample LL1505_MetaG_FD_177992 | JGI IMG/M metagenome (GOLD analysis project Ga0214921, IMG submission 177992) | Freshwater microbial communities from Lake Lanier, Atlanta, Georgia, United States - LL-1505 | ecosystem: Environmental > Aquatic > Freshwater > Lake | place: USA: Georgia | collected... | reverse complement strand
TTTCTGCATTTTGCGCAATTACATTATTTAATATTGCATTGTTACCTACCGTCAAATCACCCGTAACTGTTACATTTTTAAATGATTCAATATCTTGAGTAATAAATCCTCCATCGTAAAAATAAATACCTGATACATTTATAATTGAATTATTACTAATATCCAAATTACTTAAACTAATTATTTTCGAACGTTTATTTCCTAATATATTTGGGACAGTTAGATTATCACTGTTACAGTAATTGTTTCTTGTATAATTATTTGTTACTGATTTATTTATACCTCCAAATTGTAAAAAATTTTTATTCATAGTCTTTTATAATTGTTACGTTTTAATAATTGTTATGTTACGTTTTAATAGTAATTACTAATACTAATACTAATACTATTATTTATTATTTTATTTTGTTTTACTCAAAAATATTCAAAAATAATGTTGATATTTTTGAATATTTTATAATGTTTAGAATTTATATATGGGGTATAATATAGAAATTTCGTTTGATTTGACAAAGCATAACAATCTGTCAGACCTAAAAAATGAAATTACTAATTTAGCTCTAGATTACAATTGTGATCACTATTATTATTACAATTGCGAATATGAAAAATCGCAAAAAATTCCTAGAAATCACTACATAATTGCTGTTGCATTTAATGATGATTATATTTTTGATTGTGCATCTTTTATTAAATCTATTAAAAAAAGACATGGAATACATATAGAGTGTATATATGAGGATGAAATAAAATGTAAATTAATATATGCATCTAATTATTATCTTAAACAAATAGATAAGTCTTGTGTCATTATATACAATAAGTTTAAGCGCGAGAGAAGTCTCTCGGATAATGAAAAAATTATATTAGCAAATGTATAGAATTAATGACTGTTACTACGAGTTGATGATTGATTATTTGTGACACTTCTTCTACTTCTGTTACTTCGAATACTTCGAATACGACTACTAGTCCTTTTTTTATTCTTATTTTTATGTTTTCTGGTGTATATTTTTATTTTGATTATATTTGGTTTGTTTTTCAACGACTCTTGTTGTGGTTGTTGTTGTTGTTGTTGTTGTTGTTGTTGTTGTTGTTGTCCTTGTAAAATTAAAGGTAATTGACTGTATAAATCATTATTTATGAAATCGTTACGCATCATATACGGATATTGCATTTGTTGATTATTCTCAACTGGATACGTTAGTAACTCCATGTTGTTGGTGTTGTTGGTGTTGTTGTTGTTGTTGTTGTTGTTGTTGTACGGATTGAAATCTTCTAATAATCTTTGATGGATTGATTTATCAACTACAGGTATTTTTAGTAGTTCTTCTAATTCTAAATTGGTTAAAAATTGATGATAATGACTTTTATCACCGTTATTATTCATATTCAAATTTAAATCAACTCCTTTATCATTATCATAATTAACTGACCACTTTATATCATTTTTCATTGGTTTTTTATCTACACCATTATAGATAAACGTTTTTGTTTCTCCTATATTTTTTATTATTTTTTTTCCTAATTTTTTATTATTCATATTAGTAATTATATCACTATTATTTTATACATTATATTTATATAATAAAATATGCCAAAGAATCAAAATTCAAATAATAAAAAAGTAAATTTTAACGATACGAATGATAATGAATCTATTTCATTTAATATTCATGATAACTATTATGATTCATCTGAAGAAAAAAACACGAGTAAAATATTAACTTATGATGATATGTTAGCTTCAATGTGTATGCGAGTTCAAAATGGTAATTTATGTATGATGAAAGATGATATAGAAAAAAATAATGTGGTGGATCCGATAGAACGGGTTCAAAAAAAACAAAATGTGCTTCCATCTTCTAATATAAGTGCAAATACAATGAACAACAATAGTTATATTTACAATAAATATTTTCAAAAATATAAACAAAATGATCAACCAAAAGACGATGTTTTAGATATAAATCATATTCGAAATCTATTATTGTCTGGACAAATAACACGAGATGATTATAAAAGGGCTGTTTTAACAAAATTAATCAATGAGAGAAATGAAAGACTTCGTATGCAAAAAATAAAATCCAAAAAATTATTGTTTTCCAATTCGAATATTAATATTTCTGGTGGAGGCATAGGTAGACCTCCTGCGAATATGAATAAATTATTTCGTTTTGTTGGGCCTGGTCCAAGTCCAAATCCATACAATCAACCTCGTCCTTTCTTAATTCCGAGCAACAACAACAACAACAACAACAACGTGAAATAAATAATAAACACGTATTTCTCAATTTATTTTATGGATTAAATATAAAATGAATAAAACAATCAAAAATAAAAAAATGAAATCAATTTCTGATTCTTCTTCTACGTCATCAACATCAAATCCGTTACAAAAACAAACTACTATATCTCATACAGTGTCTTCTTCATCAAATTCTTCTATTAAATCGATTAATACGAGGATAAAAAAATTTAATCTTAAAAAAAAATTGAAAAATTTATTTAAAAAAACTTCAAAAGAAAAAAAAGGAAAAAATAAATCAAACAATCAAGACCAGAATAAAACAAAAAAATTGACACAAAATACACAAAAGACACAAAAGACACAAAATACACAAAAACCTCTTTTAATCATTGAGGAAGAAGATCAAGAAATATTACCCAAAAGTGATATAAAATTATCGTTCAAAGAAGATAAAGTAATACCCACAGTCCAAAAAATAAATATGGAAATAAATGAGCCATTACAATACAAAGACAAAAAACCAAACACGATGTCGTTGCCTCATCGATATAATGAAGAATTGATCGATATTTTAGAACAATTATACAATATTATGATGTCACAGGGTGAAGTTCATAGAGCACGAGCATATAAAAAAGCAGAAGAAACTGTTGTCAATTATTTAGAAGATATTACTGATATTAAACAAATGCAAGGAAAGCCAGGAATAGGTGCTACTATTATGGAAAAATTCAAAGAATATGTTGAAACTGGAACTTTGAAAGTCATTGAACGAGAGAAAAACAACCCTATTAATATTTTCACACAAATATACGGTGTTGGTCCTAAAAAAGCAAAAGAATTAGTAGATAAGGGGGTTACAACAATAGACCAATTAAAAGAAAACCAGGTCGAATTTTTAAATGATAAACAAATTATTGGATTGAAATATTATGAAGATATACAAAAAAGAATACCTAGAAGTGAAATTGATAAATATTCTGGTTATTTTAACAATGCATTTGAATATGCAGTTAATAAGGTCGGTGTTAGTATGGTTGATGGTGCAAAATTCGAAATAGTAGGCAGTTATAGAAGAGGCGCTCAATCATCAGGAGATATTGATGTCATCATCACTTCAAAAAATAGTGGCGTTTTTGACAAATTTATTGACAAATTGTTGGAGGATAAGATAATTGTAGAGATTCTTTCTCGTGGTCCTACCAAATCATTGGTGATAACACAATTACCTGGTATGGACTTTCGTCGTGTTGATTTCTTGTATTCTACGGAAAAAGAATATCCATTTGCTGTTTTGTATTTTACTGGAAGTAAATATTTTAATACTGCTATGAGACATGTTGCATTGCAAAAAGGATTTACTATGAATGAACATGGTATGTATAAAATTGAAAATAAGAAAAAAACAACGTTGGTTGACCACGATTTTAAAGATGAAAAAGATATATTCGACTTTTTAGGTTTACAATATAAATCACCTGTAGAGAGAATTGATGGGCGTTCTGTTGTTGGATTTGACGTTGGAATTGGTTCAGTAGCTGATGTTTTATTAGATACAAATAGCAAAAAAATACAGGATAATACTGTTGAAGATAATGGTGTGTTTGATATGAAAAAAACAAAGCAGAAAAAGATAATTATTCAGAATGAGAATCCTGAGAATCCTGATAATCCTGAGAATCCTGAAAATGTAAAAATAGGGGTTAAGGCTAAGTCGACAAACACGGTAAAGAATAGTAAGACGTTGAAAAAGTCAAAAATGAATACACAGGATGTCAATATGATAATAAAGAATAATATTGAAATTATACCAGAAGAACCTGTTGAGAGTGAGAAAAAATTAATTCCAAAAACCAAAACTTTGAAAAAAAAATCAAAAAAAATGGTAGATGAAAAGGTCGATGAAAAGGTCGATGAAAAGGTCGATGCAAAGGTCGATGAAAAGGTAAACAAAGAATTTGTCATGGATTTTGTAAAGACATTCAAAAAAAATGGCATCAATGTTTTAGAATCCCTTTCTGAAAAAGAATTGCAATATGTTTTGGATTACACAAACACAGCATATAGAAACATGGAACCTATTATGACTGATAGTGAATATGATATTATTCATGATTATATGGAGATGAAATATCCAAATAATCCAATACTCAATGATATTGGTGCACCTATTACAGTTGAAAAGAACAAAGCAGTTTTACCCTATCTTATGGGTTCTATGGACAAAAGAAAACCTGATACAAACGAACTTGAAAATTGGAAACAAAAATATAAAGGTCCGTATGTATTATCCTGTAAATTAGATGGTGTAAGTGGTCTATATGTTACTGAAGGAGAGAAACCAAAGTTGTATACTCGAGGGGACGGCAAAATTGGTCAAGATGTCAGTCATTTTATTCCTTATTTACGTTTGCCAAAAGAAAAAGGATTGGCTATTCGCGGTGAATTTATTATTCCAAAAAATATATTTGAATTGAAATATAAAGGAAAATTCGCCAATGCTAGAAATTTAGTATCTGGAATCATTAACCGTATTTCCGTGGATGAAAAAATTAAGGATGTGCATTTTGTTGCATATGAATTTATAAAGCCCGAATATAAACCAATGGATCAAATGGAACATCTTAAAAAATTGGATATCGACGTTGTTTTGTTTAGAGAGGAGAAAGATGTAACCAATGAAATATTGTCGAATTATTTGATCGAATGGCGTAATACATATGATTATGAAATAGATGGTGTTATTGTAACAGATGATAAAATATATCCTAGAAAAAGCGGTAATCCAGAACATTCTTTTGCATTTAAAATGGTTTTATCGGATCAAATTGCTGAATCGAGAGTGATTGATGTTATTTGGACACCCAGTAAAGATGGATATTTAAAACCACGTGTAAGAATAGAACCGATTAAATTAGGTGGTGTCGAAATTAATTATGCTACTGGATTTAACGGTGCATTTATTGAACAAAATAAAATAGGCATTGGTGCTGTTATAGAAATAATTCGAAGTGGGGATGTTATCCCCCACATTAAAAGTGTTACACAACCAGCTGAAAAAGCGAAAATGCCTGAGGAATCTTACGTATGGAATGATACACATATTGATATTCTTCTTGAAAATGCGGAGAATGATCCTGTTGTTCGAGAGAAAAACATTACCGGGTTTTTCAAAGGAATTGGAGTAGATGGTTTAAAATCTGGAAATGTCGAGCGTATTATATCAACGGGTTATGATACTGTACCGAAAATCATTAAAATGTCAGTGGATGATTTTTTGAAAGTTGAAGGTTTCAAAGGTAAATTAGCGAATAAAATTCATGATAGTATTCAAAATAAACTCAAAGAAGCATCGCTGATTAATTTAATGGCTTCTTCTAATATTTTTGGAAGAGGAATCAGTGAAAAAAAAATAGAACCTATTATGGAAATGTACCCAAATATTTTGGGAGATACGACTATGGGTATGGGTATGGGTATGGGCGAAACCGAATTGAAAAAAAAAATAGAAATGGTTAAAAAGGTAAAAGGAATCGCTGAAAAAACCGCCGAATTATTTGTCTCAAAAATAGCATTGTTTCTCGAATTTTTGAAAGAATGTGGATTAGAATATAAGCTTATTGTTGATGCTAGTCATGATAATATGAAGACGGAAGAGGATCTGGATGTCAATCATCCGTTATACGGTAAAACAGTTGTATTTACTGGATTTAGAGATGACAATTTGGAAAAATCAATAAAAAAAATGGGTGGAAAGATTGGTAGTAGTGTGAGTAAGAATACATTTGTAGTTCTAACTAAGGATAAAGATGATAAAACTGGAAAGGTTTTACAGGCGGAGAAAATGGGCGTCAAAGTTATGGATCCTACTGAATTCAATAATGCATTTATGTAAATTTAAATTCATATTCCACATATTGTTTAATATCTGTTTTTATTTTATGAAATAATTTATTTTTAAGCTTTTGAAACATGTTGTTGTTTGATATATCTGTCATTAATTTAAGTATTGATTTATTAAATATTTCATCTGTTTTTTCCTTTGCTGAATTATATTGATTAAAATTTGGATTTGAGACTGCAATTTGATTTTGTTGAAAATCATTCCATTTGCATAACTCTGATATAATTTTGTTCTTTATTTTATTAAAAAGTCGAACTAGATCTTCTCTTTTTGCTTCTACCCAATGAAATTCAATTGACTGTGATGGTGATGATGGTGATGGTGTTCGTGGTGAAATGACTTCTGTGTATATGTAAAAGACATTTGCTTTTTGATTAAAGCAACAAATAGGCAAAGATGTATATATTATGGGATTGGATGTAGAACTCAACAAATCTTGTGTATCACTTGAAAATAAATCTTCTATCGAATACAGATAAACATCTAGTATATTGTTGTTTATAACTTTTTTTATATATTCTTCAGATATCATAAAATTATTTATAAAATCATCAAATGATGAAATAGGTTGAAATTCTGTAGGATTATGATTATTTAACCAATCTAATATATTTATTTGTTTTTTTTCTTTTGAAATCCATTTTTTAATTTCGCTCATTTCATTGGATAATTTATTGTATTTTATTAATAGATCTTTTAATAATTCTATTAATAAACAGTCATTTATTTTTGTTGAGGTTGAGGGTGAGGGTGATGGTATGGTTACGTCTGACTCCTCTAATGGCGTTGATGAAATATATTCATCCTTTTCTTTTGAAAGTTCACACAATAAACAGTGCTTGTCATAATTTATTTTATGAATGTATGTTTTACGACAATAACTACATGTAAAATGATTCATATTGTTATATCGATAATTTATCTCGTTTTTTTTACTTTGTTTTCGAAACTCTTTTTCCAATATATTAGCGATTTGATATCCATATAAATTTTGAAATTGAATTGCAGAAGACGTCATGGTTGTAACGTATGTATGTATGTTATTCGGTTTTTGATAAATATAATTAAAACTATATAATGAAATCAATTTTATTGATATTTAAAATAGTAGTATATAGTAGTATATCGTAGTATATCGTAGTTTAAAGCAAATATAATAAAATGGCTCTTTCTAGAACAGATTTAATTACGAACAATTATAATTGTTTATCATTATACGACAATTATCCAAACTATTATTATCGATGCAGTGGATGTGATACAAATTTAACATCCAATACCCCTGCAAATCAATATCAAAGACAGAAAATAATTCAAAATACTGTACGTGTTCCATCTTCATTATATACCATGAATTTAGGATCATTATCTACTTATCAAAAGCCAGAAAATGCATTATATAAAGTGAATTGGAACCAAATGAGTGATCGGGCTATTCCGAGTGTTCAAAGATCCAATGCTACAGGTGTTACCTATCATTCTAGTAGCACAAAAAATACAATTACGAGATTACAACCTGGTGCCATGTCACCTGGTGGGGTTGGATGTGATATTAAACATAATTCTTATGATCGTTATTTAAATCGACTTAAAGGAAAATCTGTTTTAAGACGCGGAACCATACCTTATGATTTTGGTTTTGGATTGAAAAATTATACATTTAATAGAGCATTCCCTATTTACGGTGGTAAAACAACAAAATTGAATGTTATTAATGGATGCAATTGTCCATTAACTCCTTCCAATGATAATAATGATATTCAAAAAAGTATTTATTTAGACAGTAGTATTTTGTTAACTGATCCGTATAAAAATAGTGTTTACAAACATACATATAATTTACATGATAATGTTTATTTTATCTATGATAATTCATTAATAAATGGAATAATTGTTGAAAATATTAACAATAATAACACTGAATATTTAGTAGAATTTATTTATAAAAAGAAAAAAACGGAAATGGTTTTGAATTACTATGATATATTTTCAGATAATGAAATTAAGAATAATTCAGGAACTAATTCTAAATGTTTAGAATCATGTGCTGATGATAATAAGATTACTGCAAAATATTATAATGAAGATGGCGTTTTACAAGAATGCTCCATAAATTATAACAATATCAATGGAATTAACTCATAGTTTTGTTTTGTTTTGTTTTACTTTAGTGTAAATAAAATATAGTAATAAATATATATCAAATATGCCATTTAGTACTCGTGCAAAAAAAATGAATATGATGTTACAAAGTAATTCAACACCATTATATTATAATACATCACTAATTTCTACCGGAAATGTGAATTCTGGTACAAATCTGGGAGTTCTTAACGGTGTAGGTCTAGGAAGTGTCGGTGGATATAATAGAGTATTCTCTCAAGGATCTATGATTGATAAAATAAGTAATATCAAAAACTCTGGCTGTAGCTCATGTGGAAGATAAATATTTTTTCATTGGCTATTATAAAAGAAATGTCGAATTTATCTATTCTATACTTTAATTCTTCTCCTCAAATAGCATATCCATCCAATTTGAATAATCGTTCTGGATATTTCAAAACTTTATTTGATACTAAATTGTTACCGTATAATGAACAATATAATAACTGTAATAATACATTATGTTATACTTATAGTAAGAATTATGTTTATAAACCACATAGTGCTTATGGGATGGTAGGTAGAACTGCTGCAGGTTATTTAGGACAAAGAAAACGGTTATAAAAAGATAGATATGCAAAAAATTTAAGTGTTCTATGATTTGGGCATTATAAATAAAAAATTGATTTCATTCTATTGTTGTTTGGTTATGTTAGTTATCAAACAACAATTAACAACAATTAACAATCCTTAACAATACTTAAATTAATATTAATTTCAACCTTTATTTCGGCTATATTTTACTATTTTCGGCTAACTCTATTTTACTATTTCAATTCTATTTAAAAATGTCAAGTACATCACCAATGACTAGTATTTATATTCCATTTGTTGATTCACGTTTCAACGAAAAAGACGTAATTAATACATTTGAATATTACAATATTTGTAATGTATCACGTGTTGATTTTGTCGAAATTCCAGAAAAGACAAATGTTTGTCACGCATTTATTCATGTAAATAATTGGTATAATTCTAATAACGCTTCAATTGCATTTTGGGAAATTACAAATAAAGGATCTTATAAATTTTACTATTCTCAGTCGCAAATGACATCAAATGCTTTTTGGTTATTGTTACCAAACAAAAATCCTATTCCAAAAACAAAATTAAATATTCATCAATTGGCTGTCATGATTAGTGAAATGGAGAAAAAAATTTCGGAACAACAATCCGAAATGGATGATATGAAAAAACGAATTGCTGATTTAGAATTAACCAGTATTTATGTGGCTGACAAAGTGAAATCTGTACCTACAAGAACTCATACCTTTTTCAAAAGTGATGGTGATGGTGATGGTGATGATGATAGTGAAAGTGAAAATGGGATTGCTGACGAACAAGATGATGATATGTTAAATACTGCATTTATTAGTGATGATGATTATGATGATTATGACGACGTACCGGATTTAATTGAATGTTCTGATAGCGATGATGATCAGGATGATATGTTCTCACGTTTAATTTGTTAGATAGTTTCCATTCTTTATGTAATTTTAATTAAATAAAACAAAACCTTTTTTGATTTTTTATATGTTTGGGTGTTCGAGGTTTGAGGTTTATTGGTACTTTTTTCAAAAATTTAAAATTTAAAATTAAAAATAAAAAATAAACTATTTATTGTATTTTTGTATAAATAGTATATTATTGTATAGTAATAATAATAATAATAATAATAATAATAATAATAATAATAATAATAATAATAATAGCAAACTTTCCAGAAAAAAAGAAACAATGAATTTTGATCTCAATATTAATAACTATAATAAGAAAGAATTAGAGGATATTTTTGAATTACCTCCAGTCTACAATAAAGATGTTTTAGATGAAAAAGAATTTATAATGAAAAAAAATATGATGATGAACATTGCTATTTCAGAAGAAAAAAAATCGCAAATTTTTTCATTTATAGAAAATGCAAAAAATATTATATTATCAACATTACATGACAGTTTTAAACACGATATAGAAGTTTTAGAAGATGTTTATAACGCGGATTTTGAATTGAAACCAGTCGATGTATTTGAGTCTGGGGGGTATCAAATTGTGCAAAAGGAAACACCACATCATTATGCAAACGCATATGTAAATAATTTTGTTACTGGTACAATCAATCCTATTAAACAAACAACGATTCGTAATACGGTCAATATTGATACACGCTTTAGAGATAACTATTACGGAAGTTCATCTACTAATTTTCAATTTGATTTGCCTATTAAATTGACATCTGTATTAACAATGGAAATGACTGCTATTGAAATACCACAAACATTTACGAATATATCAAAACAAATGGGAAATAATTTTTTTACTATATCCGCATTTGTTGGCGAAACGATGGAAGTAGGAACAATTGTTTTGCCTACAGGTAGTTATTTATACGGTGATATTATTAGCTTTATTAATAATTATATATCTCAGGTCTTTAAAGATACGTTGTACTTAAAATATATTTATTTTACTTCCAATTTGAGTAATATAATAACATCATCCACATTTCTTTTAGGTGTTAGTGGTTCAGGACAAACAATTGTAGGTATAAACTCTAGTTACTTAGATGATAAAAAAGAAAAGGATTTATTTGATTTTTCATTGCGGTTTGATTTGTCATTAGATGAGAGCAAAGATGATACACCCTTACCATTAAAATTAGGTTGGATGCTAGGTTTTAGAAATGGAGTTTATGAAAATAATACTGCATATGTGTCTGAAGGATTAAGTAATATTTCATCACCACAATATGTATTTTTAGTTGTTGATGATTACAATAACAATGTCAATAATGGATTTTACAGTGCTTTTACAGATTCCATGTTGAATAATAATATATTGGCACGAATTTCATTGCAACAGTCTAATATTTATAGTAATACTAATTTATCTATCATTAGTTATCCCAGACAATATTTTGGTCCAGTCGGTATTCAAAAAATCAATGTTCAATTGTTGGATGAATATGGTAGAATATTAAATTTGAATAATATGGATTTCAGTTTTTGTTTATCATTTCAAATTGTATATGATATATAATTCACTTCAAAAGTTGCTTCAAAAACTGCGGAGTGTTGGTATGGGATGGTTTGTGGTATATATTTATGGGATGGTTTATGTGACACAAATAAAAAATATAAAATATAAAATATAACATATATTATATATTGTAAAATATATATAATATATAATATGTCTAATTACAACAATTGTGTACCTGCAAAACCTGCTTTTGGTAAAATTATCTCTTCATTAGATGCAGGTGATTATATTAAAAATAAATCTATTACCAGTATTCTTCAAACTAATAAAACGAAATTTAATTTAGCCAACAAGTTGAATTTTAATTCACGGTGTCAAAATTGTAATATATATGGCAAAAAATTTTGTTATCGAAATAAATGCAATACTAAATGTTGCAATTACAATGATGATATTGATTATACAAAATTAAACATTAATTTGATTACAAAAGAAAATTTGGCGGGTGTTACTGTGCTTACAACTTTTCCTGGAGGAGTCGCTCCGACTACTATTGATCCCAATATAAATACACCATTTTATGAAAATTATACAATTGATCCTAGTGGACAACTGTTTGGAAATTCGTGTTGTGGAATAAACAATTATTTATTATATAGAAGATTGAAATTTTTGTAATGTAATATGTTTATTTTGTTTTATGTTATTTTGTTAATTGTAAATTATCTAGTGACTCATAATACTCTAATGCTTTATATAATGAAAATATAATTTTTACAATAATTAAAATATAAATACTGTATACGATACATGCGATTAGTTCTCTTCTATCAGTTTTTGTCATTTTGAATGGATTTGATGTTTTGATTGTTTCTTTGTACGGATTGCTGTATTGATATTTGGTATTGTCTTTTGTTATTTATTATTTCAATTTTTTTATAAAATTATATTGGATCATTTTTTTGTTTATAATATGAAAAACACAAAAATGATCCAATATATTTATAGAATATTTCATAAAGTAGAATTTTATGATATGTATAATTATAGTTCAATTTTGAACACATATTTTTAATCATATTATCATCTGATTCGTAAGGTGAATCATCCATATAATTAATACTTTTTACATGTAATTCTACGTTTTCATGTATGGTTTGTAATTTTTTGAATGTGAATTTTGTTTTTTTATTTGGAGTAGTTGCATCTAAGTCTAAACAAATAAACCATCCCCATTCATCTTCTTTTTCTAATTTATTATCGTTTATATTGGATGAATTAGATGAATATGTATGAAAAATACTCATATTGGTAATTTTGATTATTCGATTATATTGGGATGGGATATTTTGTTATTAATAATATCAATTTTTATTTTTTTACATTTTGTTCAAAAGTTTTCGCGCTTTTTTGGTAACATTTCTATTTTTTTTCGATTTTCTGTATTGTCTCGAACGTACATATGCTGCATAGACTCCTTTCTTTGAAATCTTGCATGTATTTTTTTTACAAACAGGAAAAGATGTGCCTTTTCCTAAAAAACATTTTTTACCGCATTTTTTTAACATTACTGTTTTTTGGTGAAAACCGGGTTTTTCATTTTTCCATCCTTTCCAAGGTGCATTTGGCATATTTATATATTATTCTAATATTTAATCCCTTAAAAATATGTTAAGATTTTTATATTATCATAATGTAAAATAGGTTGAATGGAGTTAATAAAATTGGATTCGATAAATGATCCAATCTTTCATGATATTGCAAAAACAGATATTCATTTATTGAAAAACACCTTTGATATTTTAAAAAATAATAAAAAAAAAGATAATTATATTATCGACGGATCCCATATGTCTGAAAGCAATAGTGATATATCCGATAGCGATAGCGATAGCGATAGTAATAGTGAAAGTGATAGGAATACTCACAATACAAATCTAGATAAAAATAAGATTTTGACTAGATACAAAAAATTAAATTATAGAAATGTAGAAAGTAAAATTGATAAATATTATTCTGATATTAATCACAAATACTCTTCAGCATTGGATATACTAGCTAGTTATTTAAAAGGACAAAAACTTATTTATATGGAATCGAAGCATTATTGCGATCAACGATTAAACAAATTAATGATGCCTGCGATTTTGTTGTCCACATGTGTAACAGTGTTAGCATCTATCGTTTCCAATTATGGTTGGGGTTACATGTTAATATCAGCGATCAATGCATTTATTGCATTTTTACTGTCATTGGTGAATTATTTTAAATTGGATGCTGCATCTGAAGCACATAAAACTTCCGCGCATCAATACGATAAGTTGCAAAGTTCTGTAATATTCACGTCAGGATCTATTTTATTATTTCGCGATTGTGAAATGGAAAAAAGTTTGTATAAAACAGATGTATCAGATGAAGAAAAAAATGCATTAAAAGTAAAAATTAACAATTATAAAAAAGAACTGGAACAAGAGATGACAAAAAAGCTGTACGAAGTTGAAAAAAAAATATCAGAAATAAAGGAGATGAATCAATTCATTATTCCGAGAGATATACGCATGAGGTATCCTATTATATATCACACCAATATATTTTCTATTATAAAAAAGATCGATGATTATCGTAAGAAAACTATTACTAGTTTGAAGAATATTAAAAACGAAATTCGTTATATGAATCGCAGACGGATTATGCACGGGGAAGATGGATGTGGTAGCGGATATGACTCTGTGGTTGATGAAGCAAAATATATACGTTTGTTTTCTCTCAAACGAGAGTTGATAAAAGAAATATTGGTATTGAAATCCGCTTTTTCAATCATTGATCAAATGTTTCATCAAGAGATTAATAATTCGGAAATCAGGAAAAAATATTGGTTTTATTATTGTTTGGAATTCACGTGGTTTAAAAAAGATATAACAGGGGAGATTGTGAATCCTTTGAAATTAAATCCGTTTATAGATAATTTATTAGACCCTTTCAAAAATCGTGCAAATATTCAATTTGATCATGATGAAAATTATAATAAAACTGATTTCGTTGTTTAGTTTGCTGGTTATTTATGAAATTTATATTAGTTTATTTCATAAAAAACTACATTGATTTATTATATTTTGTTTCCAGC
>Ga0214921_10007568_pt1 | contig 14428 bp, 12 predicted proteins | sample LL1505_MetaG_FD_177992 | JGI IMG/M metagenome (GOLD analysis project Ga0214921, IMG submission 177992) | Freshwater microbial communities from Lake Lanier, Atlanta, Georgia, United States - LL-1505 | ecosystem: Environmental > Aquatic > Freshwater > Lake | place: USA: Georgia | collected... | reverse complement strand
CTTTATTTCTAGTGTCTAAATATTATAAATTATTAATTTAAAATTTTTTGGTGTTGTGTTTAACCTTTATTTTTCTATGAACTTTTGTAACTCTGTGTTTAGTTTTTCCTTGTCGCCTTGATTTATGGTTGTGTTTATTTGCACGATTCTTTTTAGACCCACCCAAACTACCGTCGCGGCGGGATTCTGCTGCTACAGCCATCAGTTCCCGACGACCTGACGCATCTGGCTGCATAGCATTTGTTTCTTCTTCGGTTGGTATTTCTAGAGGAAATCCCCCTCTGTCAGATATAATCATATTTCCAGTTTCAAGTAAGAAAACAAAGCATTTTCTCTTAAAACTTCCAATAGGTTCAGGAACATCTATTAATTCTTTGAATTTATTTCCAACATTAACATTTTTAATAAAATTTACAAATAATTCACTTTGCAGCATATTTTTACCTCTATCATTATCTTCTTTTGACCTAGTTTGAATGCCAGAAATAAAGTAGTTAAACACCCCCGTTAAGATTGAAACTGGTAAAAATTCATCTTTGGACATTCCTAATACATCTTCGCAGTATGATTTTATTTCAACGATAGATTCAGGTTCAATCTTTAAACTAGAATCAAGTTGTTCTCCTGGTATGGGTGATTGTTGTTGTTCAAATTCAAAGTATTCTTCTGGATGATATTCATCTGTTATTTCTTTCTTTGTACTTTTTCCTTTTCCAACATCAATTAATGCTTCATCTTTGTTAAATGATTGTCTAGTTTGAACTAATGGGGAACTATTTTGGATTTCCATTCTTCCACCAGATTGAAGAGAAGTTTTTGAATCTAATGAATAAACGTCTGAATAAAAAAGAAATTCTCTCAAACAGGTACCAATCATAAATGCCTTTGCAACGTCTAATGGTTGTTTAGATGCATATTGTTGAATAACATTTTCTCTCAATTGTTGTAAAAATTTAAGATAATTTTGATATAGTTCATAATCCAGAGACTCTTCAATATGGTCGTTTCCGGCTATTTCATTCAATGATTCCGCAAACATGTAAATTGGCAATAGCGGATGAAACAAATAATTAACTGATTTAAAAAAATCTTCATTATCATTATCATTTTTATCTTCTTGGAAAGATTCTTCGCCTTCAATAGATGGTAAATCCAATCTTTCAAAAAAATCTAATAATAAATCGTCGTCTTCGGATGCAGATCCACCACCCATGCCTCTTCCAGGAGGTTTCGGTAATGATTGAAGCGAATCTATTTTAGTTGTTGCTTTTTCTGGAACAGAAGTGGGTATGGGTGCAGGTGGCAATGATTGCAATGAATCAATGGTTCCTGTATATTTAGCACGAATGCGATATTTGCTAGACACTGGAAGTAGAGCACCTCTTTCTTCTGTTTCTTTTTCTTCTTCTTCAGAGGTTTTTCTTAAAAAATCGGATTGAGATATTTCGTAAATTTTATCCCGAAAAAAAGACAATTGTACTGGTGTGCATTTATATCCTAATAAAGCATTTAATAAAACATATGTTGCGTCTTTAATATTTGGTTCAAAATCGGATCCTAATAATTTTGCGCCTCTTCTAATTTGTACACTTGATATGTTAATTAATTGTGATGGTTCAATCGCTTCTCTAAACGAGTCATCTTTTTCTTCATTCACTAAAGGAATTGCGTTTTTTATTTCTTCAGTAAGAGCCAAATCTTTGATAACAGATTCTCTAATATCATTTTGCGTGCTATTAATGATGTCTTGTTTAACATCTTCAATTAAGCTCCCGGTTTCTGATGTGGGTATGGGTTTTGGATAAACTGTAGAAGGTTGACCGCTTGTTCTTGGAATTGCACTTAAAATTGCAGCATTTCTTGAAGCTTTAAATGCATCATCTTCTTCTAGACCTTTTCTTAAAGAACTCGTTTGAGAATCATTTTCATTTGCATCAATGGCTGCCGACTGAATAATATCTGTTAATTCGTTTTTATTTTTTCTTAATTCTTCGGTTGATTTACTTATAGATTCTGAGTCGGTAATGGGTCTTCCAACATCTTCTGAAATGGAAGGCGTTACTTCAGTTGAATAATTTATATCGGCATTGTCTTTTACTAAATTTTCAGGGTAATTTTCATCAGTTGCGTTAATTATAGTGGCTACTCCATTTTCAGACAATATTTCATTTTCACTTAAAGGTCCCGCGTCAGAAACAGTTAAAACGCTTGTTATGTTGACCTCGTAACGACTATTTAAACAGTATTCATCATCTGAATAAATTCCAGCGTCCGAATACGCTGATGTTGGAGATGTTGCAGTTGATGCTGGTGACGTTGCAGATGATGTGGTCGGGCTAACGCGAGGTTCTGGAATTTTAAACCCAAAATTTAAAAAAATTTCAGCGATAAATCCTTTTGTAACTAAATTAAATTTTGTCAAACGACCACCTATTGGCATTGGAATGGGTGTTGGATTTCTTCCAACATTTTCAACAATTGTGGGGGGTGGGATTTTATTAATTTTGTCTTGTATGACTAAATATTTTTCGCACAAATAACTTTTGGTTTCATTTGGTAGCAAATTAAGATTATATAAAAACATATTTTTATCAGATTTATAAGAAGTACTACCAATAACATCTTTAAATGCTTCCCACATTCTACTATTTCCTTGAGTATTATCCCAACTCCACCCGCTAGCTAGTTTTCTATTTGGAGACTTTTGAAAATTGGTAATAGTAGTTTCAAGTTTAATCTTTATAGAAAATGGATCCTTATCTAATACATATTTATCAAGACTAGTTTGCAATGTGCTAAGTTGAGCCATTAATGAATCAAACATTGCGATTGAATCATTTATTCTGTTTTTTAATTCGGAAAAGTTGTCCGTTATTGGTATTGTGGAAGAACCAGATGATAAAGATGTGGCCGCGATATTGTGTTCAGAAATTCCTCTATCTATTAATGGTTTCATGTCGGAAATATTTTTTACCAATTTATCAATAGTTGTAGGTATTGTGCTAGAAACGACTGATAGGTCTGGAAAATTTAATAACAAGTAATCAAATAATAAAGCTAATTCGAATGTTTCACATGTAAATTTTGTAAATTCGGTTGCGTTAAAATTTGGTGCATCTGTAGAAAAAAGAGAATTATATTTTTCTCCGATTCCCGCAATAGCTTCTGGGTATTTATAAATAATGTTTGCGTTTCTAAATTTATTGTATTCAATTAGTTGAGGTGTTTGAAAGGAAACAAAATCTCTTTGGGCTGCTGTAATTTTAGATAAAATATTAATAAGTTCTTCTTGTTTATTTTCTAAAAAAAGAGCATTAGCTAATGCCATATCTGCTGGAGATGCTAATTTGAAAATATAACAAGATTTTGTAGCGGTGTGTGTATATATACATTCAACGCCCAAGAGCAATGCAAACGCGAGAGCCACTCTATCGTGCGTAACAAAATAAACCTTGGTAATTTTTTTCTCAATAGATTGCTCTCTAGGAGCCGTTCCAGGTGGATTATATTGTTTTAATGCTCGGGATTTTAACACCGCGCACGCCAATACCTGAAGCCAATCTCCAGACCTTTTTTGTTGAAGTTTTGTGTTGAATAAAAATCTATTTGTCAATGTGTCTTGTTTTTTTCCAAGCATAGAAATTGCGTTTTTAATAAGAGATGTAAGAAAGGTGATATTATTTTTTGTTTTACTATCAGGAACATTTTCAGGAACTGTGATTCTCTTGTCATTAGATTTTATTAACAAATTTGTTGTGTAATCTGTTTTTTTTCCTTTTCTGTTTCTTTGAACTTCCGACAATTGGAAATTAAATGCTGAAAAAAATTTATCATATGGATTTGTTGATTTGCTTTTAAGCGCTTCGCCTGTATTTATGTTTCTATCGTATGAGTAATTATAGTTTATAGATTCTGGAATATTTGGTTCACAACCAATTAATTCAACTCCCGATTTATATATTGGCAATGTTGGATCAAATATTTTTTCCGCGACAGATGTTTTTCCAGCAGGATCGTTTACAACTTCTGGGGTTAAAACATAATACATTTTTTTCCTAACACTTCCATCCATTACTTGCGCGCCTTTTTTTAAAATGGATAAAATGCTTACAGCAGTTGCATCTATTATAATTGCGGATTCGTTTTCTAATTCTAAGTTATTCATAAATGTAGATGCATCTATATAATCTTTTCCAGCTTCGCTTTTTGAACTTCCTTTTGCTACTACCAGAGGTCTAACAGAATATTCTGACCCGTTTATAGTTTTAATTGTATAAGGTTCTTGTTTTACACCAAAAGCATCTTTATTATTATATGTAACTAACTTGTCGCCATAGTCCCGAGCGATATTTCCATTACGACTAATAACTACATTATTTAAAGCAAGACCTTCATCATTAAATGTTCCAAGACTGTTAACTCCGGTTGGGAGTCCTTCGCAGTAAATTTTTTCATTATCTATAATTACTTCCCTAAATCTTGTAATGTCGCTGTGAAAATCGTGCCAAGAATCTGTCGCGGAAAGGTTTGCCAAAATATCTAATATATTTTCTGCAACAGCCTCTGCGTCAGATTTTTTTACTTTTGTTCTGCCAGCCATGTAATTATATTAATGCAATATAATTTTATGTAATTGAATGCTTATTAATATTATAATTGTAATTGTAATGGAAAAAGTTCTGTCGAAGACAGAACCAGTTTTGCTATACTTTTTAAAAAGTATAACGAAAGAGTGTAAAGGTGGTGAGTGTGAAAAAAAAATTGAAAAAAAAAAGTTAGAGATAGATGGAAATAAAAAGTAATCAAAAAGTCAAGAATGATGGAAGTGGAAGTGAGTGGAATGTTGTGGACAGGACTAGCGAATGTGGTAGAGGAAACTCGTAGAGAGACAATACGTGCATGCGCAGAGAAGTACAAATTTTCAGCGGAGAATGCATTGTTGGAACTAGGATTGAGTGTGAAAAAAGAAAAAAAAATGAGGGAGAGAATAGACAAGACGAATAAGAAACCAGAAGTGCCATTGCCTTTCACAGGGTTGATACAAGAGAAGTGCTGTCACGGATTGAAACAAAATCATGGTCTGTTGACTCAATGTCACAAGAACCCAACGGAGTGTTCAACATATTGCCAGGGATGCCAAAAACAAGCCGACAAGAATGCGTCAGGTAAGCCAAACAGTGGGAGCATTGAGGATCGGATGGCGGCATTTACCTCTGGAAAGGAGTACCGCGATCCAAAAGGAAAGGCTCCAGTGGCTTATGCAAAAGTGATGCAAAAGCTAAAGCTGACGGAGGAACAAGTTCAAGCCGAAGCTCTGAAGCAAAACATAGAGCTGCCCGCAGAGTTGTTCAACGAACCTGTTGTAAAGCGTGGTCGTCCCAAGAAGAACCCGGCCATTACATCGGATACGGAGAGCGAATCATCCGAACCCAAGAAGCGTGGTCGTCCGAAGAAGACGGGGAAACCGGTAGAGGTTTCAACGACTGAGGATTTGTTTGCGACGATAATTTCAGAGGCCAAAGCCGAAGGCAAGGCAACAAGACCTGAACCCGTGACGGAGAAGAAGAAGGAAGTGAAGAAGAATGAGCCAGAGCCTGAGAAGGAACCAGAGGTGAAGGTGAAGAAGTTTGAGTTCAAGGGCAAGTTGTATTACAGGACGGCAGACAATGTTTTGTATGACCCGAAGACTCAGGAATGCATGGGGGTGTTCAACGAGGAGCGTCAAGAAATTGATGAGTGTGAGGAGGAGGAGGATGAAGAGGAGTAAATATTCCACCTTTAAAAAAGGTGGAGCCAAATATAAAACCGAAGGTACCGTTGAAAACCGAAGGTACCGTTGGAAAAAATGTATTGTATATAATGTATTTTTTCTTATATTTTGGCTCTACCTTTCCCACCAACGGTGCCTCTTCGCTTTGCAGAGGCAAGGTAGAATGTCACTCATTTCTCGTTTTGTCACTCATTTCTGGTTTTTCTTACTACGGAGACATTCTGGGATTAATAAAAGCCAAAGGCGACCGATAAAAGCCAAAGGCGACCGATAAAAGAGAGTGTACATTTTCTCTCCTTTTTGTTGAAAATGATATGGTACCATATATAATGGTAGAGTGTATGGTATAAAAATTTTTTTTATATGGTGAAATCCTGATACAAAAAAAATTTTTGAGTGACTTGAAAAAAAAGTGAGGTGAAAAAAAAATTGAAAAACTTTTGTATGGTAAAGTGAGAAGTACCAAATAACCTAGTGTGTAGTCAAGAATGGCGTCTGTTGTTGTGAATGTGAATGATTCTGTGAATGCCGGGCTGAACAAGCTCGTGCAGGATGTGAGTCGTAAGACAATTGCAGCTTGTGCAGAGAAGTATGGATTTAATGCTGATGAGGCATACGAGATGTTGGGGTTGCTATTGCAGAAGGCTGAGAAGAAGCCTCGCACCAAGAAGGTGGCGAGCGATTCGGGTTCAGACTCGGGCTCAGAGTCTGGCGATAGTACAACCAAGAAGAAGGGTGGTCGCGTCAAGATGACCGAGGAGGAGAAGGCAGCTGCTGCTGAGGCTCGTAAGGAGAAGAAGGCGGCGGAGCGCAAGGAGGCAGCCGAGGCCAAGAAGGCTAAGAAGGAGCAGGACAAGTTGGATGCAGCTGCTGCCAAGGCGATGAAGAAGGAGAAGGCCAAGCTTGAGAAGGCGGCTGCAAAGAAGAAGGAACTCAAGGAGAAGAAGGCGGCCGAGAAGGCAGCCACTGCGGCTGAGCCGGTTTCTGAGGAGCCGGTTGCTGAGGAGGTCGCCAAGACCAAGAAGGTGGTCAAGAAGACAGAGGCCAAGGCTGAGGTCAAGACTGAGGCCAAGACTGAGGCCAAGCCTGAGGCAAAGAAGGAGACTGCCAAGGAGAAGAAGGCTCGCCTAGAGAAGGAGGCGGCTGAGAAGGCAGCCAAGGAGGCGGCGGCCAATGCTGCAGAGGAGCTGGACTCGGAGGATGACTCGGATGATGAGGAGTAAGTAGAGTAGTGTAGAAAAAAGGGCAAAAAAACAAAAAAAAATAAAAAACCCTTTTTTCCTTGTATATTTTTCTCCAAAAGAACTTAAAGAATGTTGGTTATTTTCTTTAAGTACCTTTTAAGATAATATCTATTTTTTGAGAGATTCTTGTTTGGCAAAAGTGTTCGAGAAATTGAAAAATGGACAAAAAAAATGTCCAAAATCCAAAAGGCCAAAGACTTTCATGAAACAGGATTTTCCAAAAAAGCATTTTAGACCATAATGCTGTAATTTACAAAAATAAGCGGAAAAAAGTGTGACTGTAAATTTTTTATTATTTTTGCGGAAAAGGATTTAGGCATTTTTTCTGTCCTATATTTAGAGGACAGATGAATGACAATTTAATGCCAAAAAATGCCGAAAAATTCTACTGCAAATGTTGTGACTTTAAATGCTCTAAGAAAAGTAATTTTGATACACATCTTTTAACACGCAAACATATAACGAATGACGCAATAATGACAAATGAGGACAAAAAAATCTCCACAGGATATTGTTGCGATAATTGTGGCAAAGAATATAAGCACAGACAGGGATTATGGACTCACAGCAAAAAATGCCAAAAAACGCCAAAAAACGCCGAACATGAAGATGTTAAAAATAACACACAACTTCAAGTCACAACCGATATGTCAAGCAATATAATCATGGAATTATTAAAGCAAAATCATGAGTTTAAAGAACTTCTTGTGGACCAACAAAAACAATTATGCGAACAAAATAAGATGCAAATGGAAATGCAAATGGAAACTAACAAAATGCAAATGGAAACTAACAAAATGCACATGGAGATGCAAATGGAAAATAATAAAATGCATATGGAAAGTAACAAATATGTTATGGATAAAATGGTTGATTTAGCTGGTAAGGGAGGCTCTTATAACACAAATTGCCACAACAAGACCTTCAATTTACAGGTATTCTTGAATGAACAGTGCAAGGATGCCTTGAATATAACGGATTTCGTGAATCAAATTAAGTTGCAATTGAGTGATTTGGACATGATTGGTCGGGTTGGATACACAGAAGGCATGAGTAAAATCATTATTAGGAACTTGAAGGAGCTTGATATCTCCAAAAGACCAATTCATTGCAGTGATTTGAAGAGAGAAGTGATGTATGTCAAGGATAAAGACGCTTGGGAAAAGGAAAATGGAGAGAATGTAAAGATTAAAAATGCGATTAAATTTATTGAACATAAAAATGTCAAGCAATTGCCTCAATGGAAGGCAGCAAATCCAGAATCAGATGACTACGATAGCCAAAGGCACATGGATTATCATAAGATTATCATAGAATCTATGGGTGGTGCAACCAATGAGGATGATAATAAGAAGAGAGAAAAGATAATAAAGAACATTGCGAAGGAGGTCGTAATTGATAGAAAATAATTGTCACTCATTTCTGGTTTTGTCACTCATTTCTGGTTTTCCATGCCGAAGGCACCGTTGGAGAATAGAGGTATTTGCAGGGTATTGGGGAATAATATATATAAAGTAATTTAAAGACGACCTCGGCACAAAAGGGTGCCAATATAGTATATAATTCTAGGATACCACAGTTCAAATACTTTTTCTCTCTTCATCGTCTTCTATGCTTCGCGAAAAAAGAGAAAATATATACATCTTAGGGAACTCCAACCAATTGCACCCTACCTTCTCTATGTCTAAGAATGAATAATCTCCTCAATAATTTCTCTCTTTACACTCTGCACATTTTGAATATATTGATCCAAAGAAGGAGACACATCCTCTTCTACTAATGGTTCCAACTTTTGATAAGTAGTCATCTGGAACCTGAATACATGCACCGGTTTGATCTGACCAATGCGATGACACCTGGCAATGGCCTGCTCCTCAATAGCTGGGTTCCAATTGGGACTAACAAAATAAACCTCACTGAAATCTCTCTGCAAATTCAACCCTTCACAACCCGTCTGAATTTGTAAGACAAGGAATTCCACTTTTTCTCTCAAAATACCGGCTCTTTTGTTGAGAGAAGTTCGGCCATCAAAGGTAGCCAATGAAGTAATGCCAGCTTCTTTGAGTCTTGAAACAATCATGTCAATTTCCTCCCTGAAATGACAAAAGATTAATTTACCATTTCCATTTTCTCTCCTTGAGAGAAGTGTATCAAGGACAGCGTCCAATTTGCTGCTTGATGCCAACGCACCCACATGAGACTCGCTCTTGGGAATAATGTTGTCATCAACCAAATCCGTCAAAGAGTTTTTAAGCAAAGCTGGAAGAATGCAAGTCTGACGAGCTTTAATAATCAACTTGAGTCTCTCAACGGAATCTGCTAACCGAATGGCATTATGAATATCCTCCGAGAGAACTCGTTCATCCTCTGTAGCCCAATCCACCGTGTTGCACCCGAGTTCAACCTTGGGCAGCTTGATACCGGCTTGAGATTTGGTGCGACGCAATACATAAGCATCCAACAATTCTTCAAGGTTATCCGGGTCAGTGTAGTAACTGGAAGGCAGACCAACGACAGAGCACAAGTTGTAAAAGTCTCTGCGTTTATTTTGAACAGGAGTGCCGGTAATTAGCCATTTAATGGGTGAGACCAAGACTTTGGCACCCCAATATCGTGCATTTTTATTGCGTAAATGATGGGCTTCGTCAAATATGACGCGGTTCCATTGCACCATATGCAACATGCTTTTTGGAGGGTCATCCACCAGTTTGTTTAAAGAGACGGCCGACACTGAGATGTGGGAATAACTGGTAATGACAATAGGTGCCGAAGACAGTTGTTCCAAAGTGATCATCTTTTTCTCTGCGCCGTAGAAGACCAAAGGTTTGTGACCCGTTGTGCGTTGAATTTCGGATACCCATTGTGCAATAAGTACATTGGGAAGAACAATGAGTGTTTTTGTCATAAAATTTGTAAGCATGAGTCCAATAGCGGTGATGGTCTTTCCGAGTCCCATTTCATCGGCGATGATGCCACCGCGAACCTTGTTCTTGGAAAGCTCATTTCGCAAGCACCATTGAACACCGTCATATTGGTGTTGTTTATATTGAATGCCGGCTTTTTTGACGAACCAGTGGAATCGTTCCATTCTTCTAGAGAGAAATGTGATGTGTTTTTGTACGATAAAAGTTTTTGAAAAATAATTGTCAATTTTTTTGGGTAATGTCAAAAAATATTTTTTTTGAATAAAAATTGACTTGAAATAAAGTATTAATAATTTAACTTAAAGAAACACCGAATGGAAGTATTGGCGCAAGCGGTTATGAATCATGTTGAGGCAACAGCAGGTGCAATTCCACAGCAACCCGAGATTTTGGGAACAATGGATGTGGATGAACAATTGGCGGATTTTGATTGTCCTGTGTGTTGGAATTCAATTACAGAAGGAGAGAAAAAGGTAAAAACAAGCTGTAATCATACTTTGTGTATGGATTGTGCGCCAAAATTGCAATGTCTTCTTGGAACAACAACCTGCGTGTCGTGTCCAATGTGTAGGACGAGGCTACAAAAATTCACAGTTCCAGAAGTTCCGTTGAGAAAAGTTCCGTTGCACAAGATTCGTCAGAGGCTACAGCGTCAAAATCATATTGTTGCTGGATATCAGCATACCATTCAAAATACGCCTCATTTAATTAATTATTATATGCGGATCATTCAAGAAGCTGTAGTAACTGAAGATCGCGCGCAGAGAGAACTGGCAGCGGCGATGGTTCATCAAGAAGAACTACAAGAAGAGGTAAATATGCGAGCTCGGCCTCGGAGACAACCAGCAGTCTCTGCCATAGTATAAAAAAGAAATCAAAATAATAAAAATTTTTGGCTAAAAAAAATTGAAACATTTTTTCGTTGAATTACTTTTGGTATAAAATCACACAGTGGTTATAAAACGAGAATAAGAATGTCGCGCGTCAATGTCAATCGCTGCTGCAAGGTCTGCAAGGATGCAGGCAAGTCCGCGGAGGAATACAGCAGTCATTGGCCGAAGGACAACACTGGGCGCGTCATTTGCGTTACGCTGCTCAATCAGTCATGTCGCTATTGCGAAGAGTCTGGACACACCGTCAAGTATTGCCCAAAGCTCGCCAAGGATAAGAAGAACGATGCAAAGTTCTCGCACTTTGTTGCTCGCAATGATCGCATTCGGGTTTACGAAGAGAAGTCCTTCGGCAAGAAGCCTTGTGCGCCTGTCGCAGTGAGCCGTTTCGCCTTGCTCATGGATGATGACGAGTCTGATGAGTCGCCTTTAAGGGAACCAAGAAGCCCCAAGAGAACCCAAAAAAAGGCACCAACCAACGGTGCCTTTGGCCCAGATGAGTTTCCTGCCCTTTCCAACAATATCAAGGTTGTTGAGTCCTCACAGAGCATGCCGATGTCTTGGAGTCAGATGGTGACTACAGAATCTAGCAGTCGTGTAGCAGTTGAGATGTCGGGTCTCTGCCAGCTCAAGAGTGAGTCCAAGGAGTTGTCTGCTCGCGAGAAGGCTGCGGCAATTCATCGCCAGGAGTGCTTCAAGGGTCTCAACGGAAAGGGATGGGCGGATTTGGACAGTGACGACGACGAGGATGAAGACTGGTAAGGCAAGACTAGTGAACAAAAAAACAAAAATTATAAAAAATCAAAAACCAATACCCGGTTAGCTCAGTTGGTAGAGCGCCAGTCTTTTAAAGCATTTGTGCTACTGAAAACTGGTGGTCGGGGGTTCAAGTCCCTCATCGGGTGAAAAAAAACTATAGGACTCCTCCACAGGAACCTCCAAGTTTTTTCTCTGAAAAAAATTGAAAAACTTTTCTTGGAATTTATGAATAGAACAAAATCATAGAATCAAGGATGTCAAAGTTACCGACCACCTTATGGGGTGCTATTAACCGCGCCAAGTTGGAGCTGAGAAAGTTCCATTTGGAGGAAAACCCAAAGAAAAAGGAGCAACACAGGCAAAATGCAATTGAGGCTTCGGAGAATGCAGACAAGGTCATAGGACCCGGACCCCACAAGTACATGTCCACGAGACAAAACTGGCGCAACGAGGTTCTCTACCTCAACTATTACGAGGAGGATCCCCGAGTCGGTCGTTATTGGGAAGACGACAAGGTGTTGTGGAGTCTTGATTCAATTCCAGAGTGGGCGTTTAACAAGGACTTGAAAGTCCAAGAGCCCAAGTACGGGGACAGGTTTGTTCTCCGTGGCAAGGAGTTTGTATATAGTGTGCGTCCCGAGCATTGCGACCGTTAAAGCGTAGCGACCGTTAAAGCATTGCGGCCGTTAAAGCGTAGAAACAACATAAAAAAGAGAAATACCATAGGACTCCTTCCATTGGTTTTTTCATATTTGGCTCTACCTTTCCCACCAAAGGTAGAATGTCACTCATTTCTCGTTTTGTCACTCATTTCTGGCTTTCCATGGATGGGGGTTTTGTAGTCTATTTTTTCTTCTTATAGGAGAGAAAATAGAGTTATTGTTGGGTAAAAGGATTTGAAGAGATTTAGCCGGGTTAAACGGGTCTTGTGACAGTACATCGCCCCCCTTATTATATTCAACGCATCTAGACATTCAAGCGCCTAAACTTAAAATAAATCTTTATTTATTGAGTTCGGCATTCCATGACCAAATATAATCATGTACACTAATATCAACGCAGCCAATAAAATGCTACGGTTTTCGGCCACAACTTGTCTTTGACCTAACAAGTAAATCATAATAAGGTATAATAAAAAACCAATTATTACAGAATGCATCAACATCATTCGTCCGGGTTCCATGCTATATATATTCTAGTAAAAAAATTGATTTATTTATGTCATTAAGTATACAATACCACAAGACAAAATGGGAATGCATACTGATTTTACTGGAACTCTTACTACGAGTAGGCCTCTTACACCTGAGGAGTTAAAAGAATACGAGGATACATCAAGCAAATCTGATGATATGTATTTGATATTTGTATATGATGGATCAAATAATAAATTGGAGGGACCTTGTTATAGTAAAGTAGCGGGTTATGTAGATATGGAAAAAGGATTTCTGGATACATTACATTGGCTGATGTCCAAAGGCATAACATTGACTGGACGCATTAATTATGCTTATGAAGATATGTTTACAGATGTAATAGGAGGTGGATTTGGAGCATTTGTGGCATTTCCTTGGCGTGTAACATATTACAAATTAGATTTCCATGGTCTCCAAATGGTATCAAATATAATTTATTGAAATATATTTTAGGCTTTTGAAATGAAAAAAGGTTTAATAAAAATTTGACTATTTTTTCTCTCTATCTTTACATTGACTATCTACTTTTTGTTTGAGTTTCAAATCTTCAACAACAAAATTAACTAATCCAATTTATTCCTTAAAGGAAGCCTATAAATTTTTATATAGATCCCATCATGTATATACAAATCCGTCGTCCCATTTGCACTTTCTTTAACATCAACAATAGATTTTTCCTTAAACCCGCACTCTAAATATTCTTTATATCTATTTTTAACCAGACCAGAAGCCAGCTCGTAACTAGAGTAAGCCTCGGGATAAGATTCGCCATTTTCAACAACAATATATATTGATTTCTCACTAGCCATTACAAGTTGTTTAATAATATTTAATATTATATTTAAGAATCAATTTTTTTCTGCAATTGTTATTTATTACTTCTCTCTACAAGATCCAACCAACTTCCGTTTTAATTTTATTGCTTCCCAATATACATTATCACCGACTACTTCCGTAAAATCTTCAAATGGAACATATTGATGTATCTCTTCTATATTCAATTCCGGAACAACAGTATTCTTTTTTTCTTCTTTTTTTAAATCTAAAAAACAATTACAGCAACAAAAGCACCATAAACAATAATCCATTATTATAATTTATCAACTTCTCTCTAAACCATATAAACAGAAATCCCAAAAATAAATTAATAAAATAAATGCAAAACCAAGAGTGCCTTCGGCAAAACCAAGAGTGCCTTCGGCAAAACCAAGAGTGCCTTCGGCAAACACATAAAAATGTTCAACCAGAATCCAAAATAACAAAATATAAGTTCAGTATCTATCACAAAGCTATCCTAGAATGCGAAACAGATTCAAGTGATACCAGTAGTGATATATGTTCTGAAGACACAGAAGAAGAGCAAGAATTATATATCCCGCCCAACACTAAGTTCTATGAAAAACAAAACTTTACAGCTTACTTAACTCCTGCGAAGAGAGAAATAATAGATGAATTAGATTTATTTTCGCTCGCAACATCTTCAATTCATGGTGAATATATAAGTGATAAAGAATATGTTGAATATAATGAAGATGATGACCAATTTATATGCATAACCGAAGGTGCCGTTGGCATAACCGAAGGTGCCGTTGGCATAACCGAAGGTGCCGTTGGCATAACCGAAGGTGCCGTTGGCATAACCGAA
>Ga0214921_10007567_pt1 | contig 14431 bp, 8 predicted proteins | sample LL1505_MetaG_FD_177992 | JGI IMG/M metagenome (GOLD analysis project Ga0214921, IMG submission 177992) | Freshwater microbial communities from Lake Lanier, Atlanta, Georgia, United States - LL-1505 | ecosystem: Environmental > Aquatic > Freshwater > Lake | place: USA: Georgia | collected 2015-05-28 | reverse complement strand
GGCCCACGACTCCGGGGCGATGTCACCATGCTCGTTGGCGTATTCGTCCATGTTGAACGTGTGCAGATGGTGGCAGGAAATGCGGTGCTCGTTGATCAATCGCGCCACCTTATCGTAGGAGGGCCAAGGGTTCGGAGCGATCATCACAAACCGCTCTCCCGCCTCGGAGGAGCGGCGAATGCGCTCGAACATATCGGCGATCCACAACGGCTCCATCTCGGCATCGGGTAAAATGCGGATACGGAAATCCGGGTTGGCATGCTCGGTCAATTTGGCGCGCGGTATGGCGCGCACCCTTTCCACAGAGGCCTTGTCCCGGAATGGGACAAAGCGGGCCGGGGAGAAATCAAAGCCGGACTTCATTTCGAGTAGCCCAGTTCTTTGGAAGTTTCCGCGATGGCATCTTCGATCATGTCGAGGCCCTTCAAGAGGGTTTTCTCATCCATGACGATTGGCGGGCTCATGCGCAGAATGTGACCTGCTGGAATCCATGCAAGGCCTTTGGCAAAAGCTTTTTGATAAACAAGGGTTCCCGCTTTATCGAATGGTTCTTTGGTAGTGCGGTCCTTCACCAGTTCGATGCCCATGAGGCAGCCCTTGGCCCGCACATCTCCGATAATCGAGTGCCGTTCCTTCATGCCTTGCATGCGCTCCAGCGCAACGCGTCCGAGGTGCTCGGCATAAGCGAGGAGATTTTCCTCTTCGATCACCTTCGTGGATATGAGTGCCGCCGCGCAGGCCATCGGGTTGCCTCCGTAGCTGCTGGAAGCAGATATGGCTTCGAAGCTTTCTTTGTATTTGTCTCTCACGGCCACGCAAGTCACCGGGAAGCCATTTCCAAAACCTTTGCCAATGGTAACGATATCCGGCACAACGCCCCAATGCTCCATGCAGAGCCACTTTCCTGTTCGGCCCCAGCTTGTGAGGACCTCGTCGATCATCATCAAAAGGCCTCGGTCATCACAGAACTTGCGCAGCTTGGGGAAGAAATCATCTGGCGGAATCACCGATCCACCCCAACCTTGAATGGGCTCGAGTACGAATCCGGCGACATCACCCACGGTGGCCTTGTCCATGTATTGGTCGTAGAAGGCAAGGTAGGCATCGGTGTCGATGCTGCCATCGGGTTTTGACCACATCGGGCGATAGAGGTCTGGGCGAGGCACCATGTGGGCGCCTGGAGCGCGAACGCGGCCGTAAACGTGTGAGCGGATGTGCCCGAGTGAAACCGCGCCGTAGGACTTGCCATGGTAGTCGTAGAAGCAGGACAACATTTCACTCTTTCCGGTGGCCGCGCGGAGCACTCGCATGCCGGCCTCGACGGCTGTCGTTCCGGAATCATAGAGCTGGAATCCATTGAGATCGCCCGGAAGAACCTCGGCTAGCTTTTCCATGAGCTCGGTTTTCACTGGCGTGGTGAAATCATGGGCATTCATGAGCGTATGCGCCGCTTTTGCAATCCCTTCGCTGATCTTTGGGTGGCAATGCCCGAGTGTGGTCACATAGATGCCCGAGGAAAAGTCGATGTATTCATTTCCATCCACATCACGCAGTACGCAGGCCTTTCCGGACTCGAAGCTTACTGGAAATAGTTTCACTTGTCCGCTGAGCCCCTTGAAGTGCTTGGTGCATCTGTCATGCAGCGCCTTGGACTTGGGCCCGGGAGCCGGTGTGACCATGCTAGGGCAGTGGTTGAGATCGGTTTTTCCCCACTCCAATGTGTTAAACGGGGCTGTTTGGTCTTGTGCGGTATTCATGTGTTTTGATGTTTAGTAGTTGTTCTATAAAGTATTGTTACTGTGCAATAATGACTTGGCGTGCCAATTTTCGGGCTTGGGCCAGATAGGCCGCTGGGGCCGATTGATTCGTTATGAAAACATCGAAATCCGAGAGCGTCCCGGTCTTGGCAAGGGCGGTGTTTCCCATCTTTGAGCTGTCTGCCAAGAGGCAGCTCTTCGTTGCTTTTTTCCTCATGAGTTTATCAACTTGAGCGAGTTGCAGATCGACGTTGTAAATGCTGCCATCGTCGCCCAAAGCCTCTGCTCCTTGGAAAACCCAGTCAGCGGAAAAGAGCTCCAAACAATGCTCCGTCACCGGGCCGGTCAAATCCGGGCTGCCCCTGTGCAAAACGCCACCCAGAAGAACCACGCTGATGTTTTCTGAAAATTGAAGCTCGGAGGCCACTGCCAAGCTGGGAGTGATGACGGTGAGGTCTGGGCAGTCTTTGAGGAGGGCTGCCAGTTGCAGCGTGGTTGTGCCGGTGTCGAGAATGAGGCGTTGACCTGGCTCAACGAGTTTCCTGGCCTCGATGGCGATGGCCTTTTTCTCATTCAGGTTGGCCCGTTGCCGACTCAGATAGTTAAACTCAAAAGCCATTCGCTCCGCTATCACGGCTCCGCCATGTGTTCGGCGTACGTCCGCGCTCTTCTCCAAATCCGCAAGATCCCGGCGAATTGTCATTTCGCTCACGCCTAATTTCTCCGCCATTTCCGTGATGGAAATCGACGCCGACTCTGTCAGCTGCGCCCGGATGGCGCGCGCTCGGGCCGCTCCATTTTGCCTTTTTTGATGGGGCTCTGGTGTCATTGGTTCTTCAATATGTGATAAAATGTTTATTTGTCCATTAAAAAAACAAAATATGACAAAATAAAAATGAGGCTAGGAATTCCCTCCTTGGACTTGGGCCCTTTTGGAGAGAAGGGAGGCGGATTTTTTATCGAGGAATCAAAGGCCCGATTGGTGCTTGGCGATGACAGAGGTGAGGGGCATCTGCTCGATTCGGAAAACTGGTTAACCTTTATGACAACAACACAAAGCTTGATTTCTGGAGGATCTTCTGATTCGGAAAATCTGCGATGAGAGGGGATCAGCGTAGCGGTTTTTAAACAGGATGATCCGCCTACGGAAAGGCAGCTCCGAAGGAGAAGCGGGTTGGGAAAACCTGCAAATCAACCGAGTGGGAGCGAGCGAGTCAGAGAGCACGGAGTAGAAAATGAGGTTTTGCAGCAAGTTGCTAAGCGGCAGAAAGCAGGGGAAGGTTTTTGCATCAGCTTGCAATTCTCCTCTGTGCTCTCTGTGTCCCCTGTGGTCAAATAATTTCGCCAATCTTCCCTGAGACGCCGCTTTGCGGCTGAGGCTTGGGGCACCGACGGCGCGGCGCCCCTACCTTAGGGGCTACGACTTTAAGCGGGATGCCTGCGCGGCATGTTTCCTCCTCCAGAGATAGATGCCGAGGCCGCTGAGCGCGAGCAGGGAGGCGGCGACTTGGCTGGGCTCGGGGACGGCGGCTGTGTCCACGGTGTAGCTCAGCACGAGGTCGTTGCCTTGGAGACCGAGGGAGAAGGAGCTCCCGGAGAGTGTGGTGTCGAAGGAGTCGCCAGTGTAGTCCATCCAATCCGCTGCGGTGATGGTTACATTCTCCCAGCCAGTGGTCGTGCCAGCGACATCGTAGATGACCCAGCTTTGGTCGGTGGTCCAGAAGCCATCTGCCCAATCGACATCGCCGTAGCCGCTGAAGTCCAGCACGAGCGAGGTGGGCGTGTTGAAGGCCAAGTTGCCTCCGACGACGATCTGGTCGAAGGCGGAGAAGTCGGTGTCCGTATTCCCCGAGAGTTGCCAGTTCACCGTCGGGCCGTTCCCGCCGCTGGTGTCATAGGTGAGATTGCCGCTGAATGTCTGGATGCCGGGCGAGTTGCCGGGGCTGTGGATGCCGTAGATCGTGGTGTCACCGCCGATGGTGCCATTGCCGCCGAGCGTCGCGCCGGAGGCTACGGTGAAGCGGCTTAAGGCCGAGGTGGAGCCGTTTACCTTGAGCGTGCCCGCGGAGACGGTCGTGTTGCCGGTGTAGGTATTTGTGCCTGTAAGGTTGGTGGTGCCTGTGCCGATTTGGTTGAGAGAGAGGCTGCCTGTCATGTTCGAGCCGAGACTGTAGCTGCCGCTTTGGTTGATATTCACGACGGCTGTGCCGTTGCCGCCAGTGATCGTTGCGGCGCTGAGCATGCCGGCGGTTGTGCCGGTGCCGAGATTGAGCGTGCCAGTGCTGCCAGAACTTTGGGCTAAGCTCACCAAGCCGCCGCCGACGGTGACTGTTCCGTTTTCCGTGAGATTGAGTGCGCCAGTGCCGCTGTAGCCAATGGTCAGATTTCCGGAGTTTGTCCAAGTGCCGCCGCTCACAGTCGCCGTGCCGTTGCTGCCGGCGATTCTGCCCACGAAGCCGGTTAAATTCGACACCGTGCCATTACTGATCGTGAGGCTGCCATTGCCACCGTAGGCTATGTAAAGTCCGGCTGAGTTGATCCAATTGCCACCGCTCACATTCACTGATCCGCTACCGCCTGCGTAGTCGCCCAAGCTGCTATCGCTGGCCAACACAGTGCCGCTAGTGATTATGAGGCTGCCATTGCCTCTGCTGCCGATGACAAGGTTGAAGGAGTTCGAGGAGTTCGTCCAATTACCGCCGCTCACAGTCACCGTGCCGTTGCTGCCGGTGCTGCTGCCCACGGTGCCAATTGCACTCGACACCGTGCCGCTACTGATCGTGAGGCTGCCTGTGCCGTTGTTGCCGATGTAAAGGACGCCGGAGTTTGTCCAATTGCCGCCGCTCACATTGACCGTGCCGGTGCTGCCGGTGTTGTTGCCAACGAAGCCATTTGTATTCGACACAGTGCCCCCTGTGACATTGAGCGTGGCATTGTCGCCGCTGGCAGAGCCGATAGTGAAAGGTGAGGTAGACGAGATCTGGCCACCATCGCCGACTTGCAAGGTTCCGGCGCTGATCGTGGTCGCGCCTTTATAGCTGTTGTTGCCGGTGAGAGTGGTGGTGCCTGTGCCGATGTGGCGCAGCGCCAGGCTGCCGGTCATGTTCGAGCCGAGACTGTAGCTGCCGCTTTGGTTGATGTTCACCACGGCTGTGCCGTTGCCGCCAGTGATCGTTGCGGCGCTCAGCGTGCCGGCGGCGGTGCCGTTGCCGAGATTGAGCGTGCCGGTTTTGCCAGGGGTATTGGCTAAGGTCACCAACCCGCCGACGGAGATAGATCCGTTGCCGCTGAGGTTCAGGGTGCCATTGCCGGAGTTGCCTATGGTAAGGGTGCCGGAGTTTGTCCAAGTGCCGCCGCTCACATTCACCGTGCCGTTGCTGCCGTTGCTGTTGCCCAAGGTTCCATATCCAGACGTCACATTGCCACCAGTGATCGTGAGCATGCCCTTGCTGCCTTGGCCTATGACAAAGATGCCGGAATTTGCCCAAGTGCCGCCGCTCACATTTACCGTGCCCGTGCTACCGGTGGAGATGCCCAAGCGGCCACCTGTATCTGAAACAGTGCCACTAGTGACCGTGAGGCTGCCATTGCCGAAGTAGCCTATATCAAGGGTGCCGGAGTTTGTCCAAGTGCCGCCGCTCACATTCACCGTGCCGGTGCTGCCGGAGGAATCACCTAAGGTGGCATATGAAGTATTTGATACATTACCTCCTGTGATCGTGAGGCTGCCATTGCCCTTGCTGCCTATGGTTAGCATGCCGTTATTTGCCCAAGTGCCGCCGCTCACATTTACCGTGCCTGTGCTACCGGTGCCGTTACCCACGGTGCCTAATAAATTCGTCACAGTGCCACCAGTGATCGTGAGGTTGCCAGTGCCGCTGCTGCCTATGGTCAGATTGCCGGAGTTTGTCCAATTACCGCCGCTCACGGTCACCGTGCCGGTGGTGGTGCTGCAGGAGCCCACATAACCGATTGTATTTGACACAGTGCCAGCACTGATCGTGAGGTTGCCAGTGCCGCTGCTGCCTATGGTCAGGGAGGAGGAGTTTGTCCAAGTGCCGCCGCTTACATTCACCATGCCGGTGCCCCCGGCACCGCCGCCCACGGTGCCGCTTGTATTCGTCACAATGCCACCAGTGATCGTGAGGCTGCCAGTGCCGCTGTAGCCTATGTAAAGGGTGCCGGAGTTTGTCCAATTGCCGCCGCTCACATTCACCGTGCCGGTGCTGCCGCTGCTCAAGCCCACGGAGCCATTTGTATTCCGCACAGTGCCATTATTACTGATCGTGAGGCTGGCATTGCCGCTGCTGCCTATCGTAAGGGTGCTGGAGTTCGTCCAATTACCGCCGCCCACATTGACCGTGCCGTTGCTGCCGCTGATGGAGCCCACAGTGCCAGATGTATTCGTCACAATGCCACCAGTGATCGTGAGGCTGCCAGTGCCGTTGTTGCCTATGATAAGGGAGCTGGAGTTTGTCCAATTGCCGCCGCTCACAGTCACCGTGCCGTTGCTGCCGGTGCTGTTACCCACATAGCCGATTGTATTCGACACCGTGCCCCCTGCGAGATTGAGCGTGGCGTTGTCGCCGCTGAAAGAGCCGATAGTGAAAGGTGAAGAAGACGAAATCCGGCCGCCAGTGCCAACTTGCAGGGTTCCGGCGCTGATCGTAGTCGATCCGGTGTAGGTGTTGTTGCCGCTGAGCGTGAGCGTGCCAGCTCCAAGTTTCGTGAGAGCGCCCGTGCCTGAGATGATGCCAGAGTAAGTGGAGTTGTCGCTGCGGCTAAAAACCAAGGTGGCGTTATTGGTGATATTCGAAGTGAGCGAGCCCGTCGTGCCGTTAGCGCCGACTTGCAGGGTTCCTGCAGTGATCGTGGTGTTGCCGGTGTAGGTGTTTGAGCCGTTGAGGGTCAGCGTGCCAGCTCCAAGCTTCGTGAGAGCGCCCGTGCCTGAGATGATGCCAGAGTAGGTGGAGTTGTCGCTGCGGCTAAAAACCAAATTGGCGTTATTGGTGATATTCGATGTGAGCGAGCCCGTCGTGCCGTTAGCGCCGACTTGCAGGGTGCCTGCAGTGATCGTGGTGTTGCCGGTGTAGGTGTTGTTGCCGCTGAGGGTCAGCGTGCCAGCTCCAGTCTTTGTGAAGGCGCCCGTGCCAGACATCACACCACTGAGGAAAGTAGAGGCATTGGAACCACCTGCTGTTAGGTTAAAGCTACTCAAGTTGATTGTGCCGTTTCCGTCAATCGAGCCGATCGTATCGGTCGCACCAAGTTGGTAGGTGGCACCCGTGGCTACAGTGACGTTGCTGCTATCGGCAAGGAAGCTGGATACCAAGAGCGTGCCCGCGCTGATCGTGGTGTTGCCGGTGTAGGTATTTGAGCCGTTGAGCGTGAGTGTGCCTGCTCCAAGCTTCGTGAGAGCGCCTGAGCCTGAAATAATGCCCGAGTAGGTCGAGTTGTCGCTGCGGTTGAAAGCGAGCATGCCATCATTTGTAAGGTCATCCAGAGAAAGGGTGCCCGAGGTTCCTCCTGTGCCGATCTGGAGTGTGCCACCGGAGTTGAGAGAAATGCTACCATCGCCGCCTCTCGTGAGGTTGCCACCGACGGTCACCGTGCCACCGCTGTTTATCGTGAGCTGGCCGAAGCCTCCATAGCCAACAGTGAGATCACCAGTGTTAGTCCAAGTGCCGCCTCCTGCAACACCTGCATATCCGTAAGCGCTGGACCAGTAGCCCACATAGCCAGTTACAGACGAAAAGTCGCTTCCAGTGACAAGGAGATCGCCAACATCAGTGTTGCCGACAATAACGGTGCTGCCATCATAGGAGGTATCATTCAAAAAATCCACCGCCCCAAAAGTGGTGTGACCCGCCGCGAGCAGAAGCAGGCAAAGCGCGGATGCGAAACGGATTGGAAAATCGAAGAAGTGTGTTTTCATTTGAGCCCTGAAGTTTCCCCTTTTTTTAATGAAGAACGGCTTCGTTAATATCTGGTTTGCAGGAGATGGCAATGAAAACTGAGATGTCGCTGTGGACGATTTCCTCCTCGGCCTCAGGTATGGCGAGCAAACCGACTCCGATGCCGGCAGCGAGGCGGCTGGAATTTTGGTCCAGCGAGAGAATGTTGGAATGACTCGTTATCATCACAGGTTTTGATACGGACGCCTCTACATAACGCACAGCAAAAAAACAAAAAATGTGACGAAACGGTTAAAAACAGGGACGAACAGGCCAGCCGGGCGAAAATGGAGGGGAAAATGAGAATGGAATTTCTAGACAGGAGGACAGGAATAACAGGATATACAGGAAGTTTTACGAGGGGTTGGAGGTCACACCAATCATCGAATGCTTATCGAATTGTAAGCGACTCATTCTCTGCTCTGTGCTCCGTGGTTAAATTTTTCTGCCAATCTTGGGGCGCCATGGGCCTGGCGTGCCCTCCCGTGGGGGTTACGAGTGCTGGTGTTTTGTCTGCGCTGCATGTTTCCTCCTCCAGAGATAGATACCTATGCCGACGAGTGCGAGGAGGGAGGCGGCGACTTGGCTGGGCTCGGGGACGGCGGCTGTGCCTGCCGTGTAGTTAAGCACGAGGTCGTTGCCTTGCTGACTGAGGGAGAAGGCGCTGCCGGAGAGTAGGGTGTTGAAGGTGTCGCCAGAGTTGTCTGCCCAGTTTGCCGTGGCGATGCTGAAATTGTTCGCACCGGTGGTCGTGCCAGCGACATCGTAGATGACCCAGCTTTGGTCGGTGGTCCAGAAGGGATCGGCCCAATCGACATCTCCGTAGCCACTGAAGTCGAGCACGAGCGAGGTGGGCGTGTTGAAGGCCAAGTTGCCTCCCACGACGATCTGGTCGAAGGCGGAGAAGTTGGTGTCTGTATTCCCCGAGAGTTGCCAGTTTACCGTCGGGCCGTTCCCGCCGCTGGTGTCATAGGTGAGATTGCCGGTGAATGTCTGGATGCCGGGCGAGTTGCCGGGGCTGTGGATGCCGTAGATCGTGGCGTCACCGCCGATGGTGCCATTGCCGCCGAGCGTCGCGCCGCTGGCGACCGTGAAGCGGCTTGAGGCCGAGGTGGAGCCGTTCACATTGAGTGTGCCGGCGGAGACGGTGGTGGTGCCGTTAATAGTCGATGGGCCAGAGAGGTTGAGCACACCATTTCCCTGCTTGATCATGTTGTTGGTAGCGGTGAGCGAGGCGATGGTGGTGTTTTGATTCTCGATCGCGAGTATTGTGGGACCTTTGAGGATGAGCGGAGCGTTAATGAGCACATTTCCTGCTGCAGAGCTGGTGGTGATGCTGCCGTTAAGTATCTCGAGGTATCCGCCGCCGCCGATACCGACAGGGACGCTAGAATTGATGGTGAGAAATTTAATAGACATGTTGCCGCCGAGGACGGTGGCAGAGGAATTCGCTGAATTGGTGGCAGGGAAAACGACTTCATCGTAGGAAGAAGGGGTTAAATTTATGGGGGCTCCGCCGGGGGCGTACGCCCAATTTTTACCATCGGACCAGAGCGTGCTATTCGATCCAGTCCAGAAGGTCTTTACTCCCATCGCCGAGGCGACCGAAGAGAATCCGAGGAGCGCAGTGAGGAAGGCTGCGATGACTGAAAATACGAAGGTTTTTTTGATGGCTGCTGGAGTCTGGTGGTTTCCAAGACTTGCCTTGTTAAAGTGGGCAATGAGCATGGGAATGGTGGTAGTTTGTTTGGTTTTCAGAGGTTCCAATATCGGACAATTCGTTCGGTTCTTGAATGCCGGCAATAGAAAATCGATGAATCGCACGAAATCGTCGACGAATCGCATGCTCTGCTGGTTTCGGAGCACTTTTCAGGGCTCGTGCGGGATTTTCTTCTCGCGAGTGGCGCGGCGATTCGTTTAATTGCCTCAACGAACTCAGGAATGACCGTATTGCAACACGCCAAGGAGACGGAGCGATGATTAACCAACATCTGGGCGATCATGCGACTGAGAGCCGAAAGTCTCCCTACTTTTGGAAACTGCAGATAGGCTTCTGGGTTGCTTACACGCTTCTTCAGGGAGTCGTAGGTGGTCTGCTGATAGCTACTGGAATCATCCCGCGCGGATCAGAAGTATTGCTCCTGGAATGGATTCTTCTCAAGTCCGGCTACGGGTTCCTCATCGCGAGCTCTGTTCGCCCCCTGTTTATCTGGATTCATTCGAGGAAGTGGCATCCCCTACGAATGTCCCTGGTAGTTCTTGGTATTTCCCTCTCTTACATAGTGGTGGAAATTCTCCTTACCACTCAGATTCCATTCCTGCGAGAGCACTTCAGCTCCCTCTCAGCCACGCTTTCGATAGGAACGAGTGTGATGGTGTCGGGATTCTATATGGATCTCTTCTTTTTTGCCCTTTGGATCGGCTTCTATTTCGCAGGATCGCTTTTTTTTGACTCCGTTGAACTTCTTCGCCGCCAGCAGAAAAGCGAACTTGCACTCCTCAGAAACCAAATGCAGCCGCACTTTCTCTTCAATGCCCTCACCGCAGTGATGGCTGTGAGTGATGACAAAGAGAAAGTGGAGACGCTCACCCAGTCACTGGCTGATTATCTCCGCTTCTCGCTGAGCAAGAGCGATGAAGACTACGCACCTCTGGACGAAGAGCTGAATGCCCTGGAGAACTATCTCCATGTGGAAAAAGTTCGGTTCGGTGCGAATTTAGTGTGCCAGATCGATGCGAATCAAGAAACGCGTTCCTTAAAAACTCCCAAACATCTGGTGCAACCGCTTCTCGAAAATGCGATCAAGTATGGCCAGCAGACCAGCCCGATGCCACTCTCGATCCTCATCCAGGCACAACTCGCTGATGGAGCGCTCCACATCACCGTGGAGAACACGGGATCGTGGGTAGAGCCCTCTCCAGCAACATCTCGTGGAAAAGACAACGGTATAGGGATCGGAATCAGCAATCTCCGCCGTCGCCTCCATCTGATCTACGGCGACCGCGCTTTCCTGACCTATGAAAACTCCCCGCAGCATGTGCTCGCCCGAGTGACGCTTCCGATCATTTCCGCTGGGAATCGACGATCCCATTTATAAAGCAATGAACAGGAACATCCAAACCCCGGCTTCGCCACCGCGTTTCCGCGTCATTCTGGTGGATGACGAGCCCACGGCCAGAGTCCACCTCACAAACCGTCTCAAATCCCACCCCGAGATCGAGATCGTGGGTGAAGCAGAAAATGTCACCTCGGCAAACGAGTTGGTGCAAACACTCAAACCGGACCTGATTTTTCTCGATATCCAAATGCCAAAAAAGAATGGCTTTGCCCTCCTCCCGAAGCTCGAGAATCTCACCCCTCAGCCAGCTGTCGTCTTTGTCACAGCCTACGACGAGTATGCCATCCGGGCCTTCGAGGCCAATGCCTTAGACTATCTCACCAAGCCGGTCAGCCCAGCGAGGCTCGCCAAGACGATCCTTCGCCTGTCCAAGCCGCCGGTTCCTGAAACGGGCGAGCCCCACCCGGTGGCTAAAGCCGGTGAACAACTCGAAGCCGAGGACCTCGTATTACTTCGGGATAAATCTCTTTCCATGGTGGTGAAAGTCGGGGAAATCACCGCCATTGAGTCTCATGGCGACTACACGCGGATCTTCCTGAATGAAGGCAAAACCCTCATGATGAAACAGACCCTCTCCCTCTGGGAGAGCCAACTGCCGGCGGGTCTCTTTGCCAAAGTCAGTCGCAGCCTACTCGTGAACACTCAATCCGTTGCCAAGATAGTGAGAAAAAATCTCCTCAGCTGGGAGCTCCAGCTTCAGGGCGCCAAGGAGACGATTAAACTCAGCAACCTGGAGAGCAAACGCCTCCGGGCCGCGCTGTAAAAAAGCAGAATTGACCACAACCGAGCGCGCTCGTTTGTAGTTAATTGTCTTGTGGTTAAATCATTTCTTGAATCCTTCCCTGAGACGCCGCTTTGCGGCTGCAGCTTGGGACGACAAGGGTGTCGCTGGAAAAACGAATGATCCTGCCCTGCTCGGATGTCGAAGCGCTGGTCATTTGAACCTCGAATTTCGCGAATCAACACGAATCATACCAATATCTATTAGGTTTTGAACTTTAGCGCGCCGTTTTAACGTTTAGCGGCGTCTCTCGGAGCGCCGGAGTCGTTAACCCTCGGCGGTCAGAGACTGCCGATACAGCAAGTCCAAAAGCATTCAGCTTTTGGTATCATACCGAAGATAGGATTCTCCGGCGAAGCCGCTCCCCATTCATAAAAATCCATAATGAATCTGATTTGCCCTGAACTCTTCACCTCTACTGGGCCTTGTGGCTCAACTGAAATTTGTTAATTGACTCGCTTTGCTCGCCCTTCGGCCTGCCAGAGGCAGTCTTTCTTCGCTGCGCTCCGATTCTGTCAAAAAATCCGTAATTTTTTAACGGTCATTGGTTCCGAACCAATCAGAATTCCGGTTTTGCCTGCAATCCAACACAGTAAGAAGAATTTCTGTTACATTCTGCGAAAATATTTATAAATGTTTTTCAGGACTGGCTGGTTAAACTTGATAACAACAAAGCCAGGTTTGAATTTCTGGTGAGTGATCTGATTGGAAAAATATGCTAGGAGAGGGGATCAGTAAGGCGGGTCTCGTCGAGCAGGGATTTGGAATTCATTCAGACACCATTGGGCGGGATCCATGAGCCAGTCTGGAACCGTTGGTGCAAATGCGCCGATTTTTTCAAGAATCTCGGCGGGGAGGGGTGGTGACTGGAGGATCGCGATGTTTTCCTGGAGTTGCTTGCGCGTCTCCATGCCGACAACGAGGCTGTCCAGCTCAATCCTGGAGAGCATCGCCTGGAGAAGTAGCGCGGGGAGCGAAAGGGAAAGCTCCCGAGCCATGCGGCAAAAGAACCCACGGTCGGGTGTAACCGGACGAAGATGCGCTGGCGTCGTGGAGTCGTCCATGAGCAGCAATCCTTGCAAGTAGGTGCTCCGCGAAAATGTCAGCACGCCGCGTGCGTGTGCGGTTGAGATGATTTCCCGAAAGCGGTGGTCAATGACGTTCGCCGGGACCTGAATGGCATCCAGGGCGGGGTCTGAAAGGAAATGCCGCGCGTTGTCGGGATGCATGAGTGAGACACCGCAGCGCTCGATCAGCCCTCTCTCGCGGCAAGACATCAGGGCCTCCAAATGAGCCGGGTTCCCGTCGCGGTGCAGCATCACCAGCGGCAGCGAGTCGGCTTGCAGGCGCCGGAGCGAGTTCTCGACGCTTTCGCAGATCGACTTCCGCGCCTCTGTGAGCGACAACTCCGCAGGATTTTTTTCTCCGACCTTCGTCACCACGAAAAAGAAATCCTTCAAACCTGTTTCCGCGAGCGCGCGTCCGATAACTTCCTCACTGCTCCCATATCCCGCTGCCGTATCCAGACAATTGATCCCCGCTGAGGCGGCCTCTTCGAGCATGGCGCAAATTTCCAGGAAGCCTGGAACTCCCGAATGATTGGCGATGCCGTAGTCGAGTCCGAACTGCACCGTTCCAATCATCAAGCGGGACAACGGGAGACGTGTCATTTTTTTCGGCTCAGTGCGACAGTTGGCATCATTGAAGTCGTTTTTTTCCATAAGATTCAGCGCGCGGGGTGGCCGAAATACTTTTTAAAGACGGCAGAGATGTCTTTGTTGCGAATCACATGTTCCGCATCACAAACCATAATCCCTCGGCAGCCGCCCGCCATCATCGTCCGGAGTTCCATGTCCACACGGTCGGCATCCTTGACCGGAAATTTCCCGGGGAGGTCGTAATATCCTATCATGCCAAAGCCTGTGGGACGCGGATAGAAGTCGTTGGCATTTTTTGAAATGATCCTGCTGTATTCGGCGATTTTCGTTTCCGGCCAGAGGGAAAACCAGGCGGCGGTCTGCCCGCAAACATCCACATTCAGGCGGTTTCCATACAAGGGATCGGGAGCGAAGACCGGCCAGATGTGGATGCTTGTTTTGATCTCCGGGTTCTTAAAGCGGGCGTAGTCGGCGAGCGCGTTGATCGTCTCGACCAAGACGCCGCGAAAGAACGTTGTCTCGGCCTCCTCTTTTGGCATCGCTGGGTTCTTGGCTCGGAATTCCGTCAGCAGTTTCTCGCAGCCCTCGCAGTGGCAGCGATGGTAGTTTTGGTAGCCGAAGCCATCAAATGCCACCCCTTCCATTCCCGGCACAGAGACGATCCCATCAATCAGCAGCTTGAAGAGCTCGATGGCTTCTCGATGGCTCAAGCAGATGATCTTTGTATCCAGGACCTCGTTTGTCATCTGGGGTTCGCCTCCAAACTGATACGGGATGATGTATTTGTTTTTCCCGGCTGCGATAAAGGTCCGTGCGGCCTCCTGCTCATTGGTCATGACCTGCCACGGGACTGAACGTTCCGGGTAGTGCTTGCTCCAGAAAGCTCCAAATTCAGCCCTCGGGGAGAGGCAGGAGAAGATCTTGATGTGATGCCTTGCCCCAGCTTCGACGACTCGCTTCAGAAAAACCGGATCGAGGGACTCGGTGATTAGCTCATCAAAACCAACGGCCTCAGCCTCCTCGATGAACTTCTCTGGATTTTTCTTGTCGATGCCAGCGCCGGTCAATGTGACAGTTTTTCTGTTCTCAGCCAATCCATTAGGAATCCCCAATGAAACAACAAGCATCAGAAAAAACAGCTTCATGTCTCTGCAAGGAATTC
>Ga0214921_10007566_pt1 | contig 14432 bp, 15 predicted proteins | sample LL1505_MetaG_FD_177992 | JGI IMG/M metagenome (GOLD analysis project Ga0214921, IMG submission 177992) | Freshwater microbial communities from Lake Lanier, Atlanta, Georgia, United States - LL-1505 | ecosystem: Environmental > Aquatic > Freshwater > Lake | place: USA: Georgia | collected... | reverse complement strand
GTCTTTCGTAGACAACAATCGGTTTATTAATATTCTTTTCAAGAATTTTGGCAGTTAAAGCAGCGTAGCCAAAAAGACTTGTTGAATGAACTGGAACCCATCGTTTAACACCTGTTTCAGTTTGTTTAACAACCCATCTATTCTTATCTTTTCCGAATTCAATAGTTCCCTCGGAATATAGTGTTGCGGAAGTACTTGGTGATTTGCGGTCTTTTACTTTACGAGTCTGTGTTAAAGGCATATTCTAGTATATCTGGATATTTTAAAGAGATAATATAAACACATTAGAGAAAACGTAATTAAATATCGCTTTTGTATATTATACTTAAATAAATTTCCAGATAAAATTTATATAAGTTTTTACTCTATTATTACAACAATTAGATATATACCATCTAGATATTAAATTTTTATTACTAGCTTCTTTTATACTATTAAATGTTTCTATTAATATATTATCTAATGTAAATTTACCTACTTTTTTACAATTATTATTACGAAGGTGTAATGTATTACTTATTTTTTGTTTCATTTCATCTGTCCATATTCTATTCTTATTTGCTTCTGCTACACGTTGTTTTGTTAATTCTGATACAGGATGACCTTTTAGTCTATTAATTAATTTTTCTTTTGCTTCAATAGATAAGTTTAATTTTTTTCCTTTACGCGATTCACTCATTTTCTTTTTTGATTCATCTGACATTTTTCTACCCTTTTGGCCATTACTATTTTTAAGTTTTCTTTCTTCACTATGTTTTATACCTGTTAATGCTAAACTTATTTTTTTACAAGTTTCAGGATGTATTATTTTATTTTTATTTCCTCCTGATTCTAAATTATAACCATTTGGTGCTATTGAATTAAATTTAGAAATATATTCTATTTCTAAATTATCACATGCATCGTCAAAACATATACAAATAATTTTAAATTCAAACTTATCTAAACCATATTTTCTAAAGGCACTATAAAGTGGTGAAGATTTATTAGTATTAATATTAATATTACGTTTATGACTTTTCCAACGCGTATTAATATCTTTTTCTACTGATTGACCAATATAACACTTATTATTTACTATATTTTTAATCATATAAATATATCCCATTTTACTTGTATGATTACATAATAAATACTATCAAATTTTATATATTACCATCATAGGCAAACTGTGTTAATGCTTGCCTTTGCCTAGGACGACACAACAAATCACCTGGTTTACAATTTGCCTTAATCTGACCCAAATGTCGTCTGAAAGCCCGCCACCTCTTTATCTGGACTTCATCCATTTCTGGTTCTCGCCGACCCATCCAATATCGGCAATACCACTGAAACCATCCACGAATATCATTGTTTTTCTCTTTACTTGATAGAATTGGATATTGCTTGGCGACATTGCCCTCTGGATTTGGAATCCATCCATAATCCTCCCATTCGTCAATATTTAGACGTGATTTGATTTTAAATAAATTTATTTCTGGATTAGCATGCTCAGGACTAAGTTTACCCTTTTTAATAGCTTTTATGAACCACTCTTTGGGAAATTCTAATAGACAGTCATTCAGATACTTCCCTTCAAATACACCAACTTCTAACATTTCAGCAGGCGTGAGCTCGGGTTTGAAGTCTTCTGCCATATTTTTGCCCGGATTCTCAGCTAAAACATATGAATACCCCTGTTCCATTTTGTTGTAAACTGTAATTTTTACACCCTTCTTATAATCCTTTAATGTGTTACCCTTAGATTCTAATATTTTGAGCATGTCATCTACTGTTTTTATAGATAGTACTCTTTTATCTTTGAAGTACATTTACCTACTATTATATCACTAAATATCCGTAAAAAATTTGACTATCGTTTTTTAGAAATAAGTTAATAGCTAGAAAATGAATGTCTATGTTCCTCCCAAACCTGCTCCGCCTCCGCCCGATTTTGAGGAATTCTATGAATCTCTCTCTCCTCAGGAGAAACAACTTCACGAACTTGCGATTCAAAAGCTACAATCATCCTACTTTGTACAATGGACCCATATGTATACTAAGTGGAAGAAAGCGAAAGATACTAGAACTGCTACTATAAAACCAGCTCCACCAACAAGTGCCTGTACACCATGCGCCAATCTTCAATCTGCTACATATTACAGTTAAAATGATTCCTAAGAGAATTATTCTAACCATCCACATTTCTCCAAAGATAAATCATAATCAAGCCCCTTTTCAAGAAAATTTCTCTCATTTGATCGCATTTTCATAAGCGGAGTCTGATATTTTTTATCAATACATGCCAATGATAATGCCTTATCTGGTTCCCAATCTGTATCATTTAGATATTTAAATGGACCTTTTTCAGACTCTCTTAAAATAAGTGTATCTTGGGGGTATTTATCAACTTCAATTACTTTTAATGCGGCAACATATGCGGCTAAATAATGCGGATCTCTAAATTTTGAGAAATTAGCACCCATCTTTTTTCTGGAATCAAGATAACTTTGAATGTCTTTAAAGTCGGCAATTTTTAGAAATTCTTGTTTCCAAAGCTTTATAAACTTACTGCCCTTATTGGCAGCAAGAAACCAATTTTCTATTATTGGAATCTTCTCATCAATATTAAATGAACTCATATGATATCCCGCAAACTCTCCATATTTTGGAAACAGCCATTCGTCAAATGGCTGTTTTACTAATATAGATGCGTCCATCCATATTCCTCCGTGCTCCTCTAAAACATAGAGTCTTACTAAATCTGCGAATCTTTGTGGCGAATCATTATAATGAGGGTGTGTTCGTATTTCATCTGGAATTGTTACATATCCCTTAACATTCTTCTTTGTCAAAAGGACTATTTCGTAATCTGGGTTAAATTTCTTCCAGGATTCCATACAAAGCTTTATAACTCTTGGTAGCCCTTTTGATGGATTATCGGGATTCTCCCAATATGTCCATATCTTTCTTGGTACCAAATTATAATTTTGTTTTTGTCTAAATAATAGGGCAAATACTGATAATATAAATCCGACAATAATAAATAATATTGTATTACCTTGTATCATTTTCTTATAATAAGAAATAATTAATTTTGAATAATTATACTTAAAAAAAATTGATGCGGATTGCTATGTTATAAATTATAGCAACTATTATTAAAATTACTATGAACTTCCAAGCATATACTCTTAAAAACTACCCTGAGTGGGCGTGTATTCAGATTAAGACGGCTGAATCTGAAGTACGTACTCCTGTTCATCTCTGCTTTGTTATTGATACATCTGCCTCTATGGCAGATGATAAAAAACTAGAAAATGTTAAACGATCTATTCATTTCCTTTTGGACTTTCTGGGTCCCGATGATATTATCTCTATTGTTACTTTCAGTGAAGTTGCGAAAGTAATTCTTAACAAAGTCGCTGTGACTGCTGCAGAAAAAGAGAATATTCGCGCACGTATTTCAATTATGTGTGTTGAGTCTAATACAAATCTTAGTGCGGGAATTGTTCAATCTCGTGAATGTCTACTTAATGATGCTGGTAAATACAAGCAAGGTATTCTTCTTCTCACGGATGGAAATGCTAATCTTGGTCTAACTCGGCCCGCTGATATTCTTGAAATTGTTACGAATACTATTGCTAAATTCACGGGGACATCAATCTCGTGTGTAGGATATGGCACTGATCATAATGTGGAGCTTCTTCAAAGCATTAGCACAGAGGGTGGTGGGTCCTATTACGTAGTGAATAATCTTGAAGATGTGGCATGTGTCTTTGGCGATGTTCTCGGTGGCCTTATGAGTTGCTCGGCACAACAAATGCGTGTTATTCTTCCTCTTGGAACTGAAGTTAAAAGCCGTTATGCTAGAAATGTTGTAAATGGCACTGTTAATATTGTAATTGGGGACATGCCTGCTGGAATGGAGGCAGTATTCCTTGCCAAGATTCCTACTGGTACTAGTGTAACTCTTAAGGGATATGACCTACATACTCATAATAGTATTGAAATTGTTACTGTTGTTAGTGTAACGGATGATATCGTGCTACAGATTAATTCTGAGGCACATTATTTGCGATTTGAAGTACTATTATTACTTGACCAATCTCGTGTTCTAATCTCAAGCTTTTCCTCAAGTGATAAGATTAGGGAGCATGTCAATAAACTTAATGTGCTTGTTACTAAAATTACTGAATATAGAGCGAGGGTACCACATTCACTCTGGGATGTTCTCTTGGAGGAACTTGATAATTGTATTAAAAGTTTAACTAATCCTAATACAGTTAATATGAGTACACCGCATATTCTATCGCAACATGCGGGATATCTTGGACGTATGCGTGGCCTTCCTGCTTCTAGTCAATTATCACAAGATTCGCCGCATTTAGTACGTGGATTTTCAAATAGCATTCAGCGTCAAATTAGTGCTGGATTGGCTTCGCAAGTTACACCTGTTTCTCCTATTACTCCTACCGTCTCTCCTCTTCTTTCTAGCATCCCTATTAATGACATTAATATTGAAAATATAATAATTCCTGATGCGGCTGCGCCGCCTTTTAGCAGCGCCCCTTTTAGCAGCGCCCCATTTAGCCCGCCATCACTATTTCGTCAGAATGCTACACCTCTTCGTCGGTCTTAGATTTATCGGTCCTTACCCCCTGAGGTAGTATAGATAAATCTCGAAGAGATTTATCGGTCTTATCGGTTTAAAGAAACATAATATATTTTTATTAAAATGGCCGCCCCAGTTCAAAACAAGCAATTTATGCTAGACAACATTGGTTTTGTTGAATGTCTTGAAAAGTTTGGTGATGATCTATCAGTTGTGAATGCAGCACGTGTGTCCTTTGATAAGGTTTCATACGAAGTTACCGAGGGTGATAAAAAACTAATTAACTATCTGGCAAAACATGATCATGTATCGCCTTTTTTCCACCCACAAGCACGGTTTCGTCTTAAGATGCCAATCTTTGTAGCGCGTGAATGGTTTCGTCATACTGTAGGATTCGCGCGCAATGAAGTAAGCCGCCGCTATGTAGATACTCCTCCTGAATGCTGGGTACCTCAACCAGAGGAAATCAGAGAACGTGATCCTAGGGCTAAACAGGGCTCTAAAAAGACACCTGTAGAGGCAGCAGAAGAAGTACATAGAGTATTTAGACAACATACCGAGGCAGCACTGAAAACATACAGTGATCTATTGGCAGATGGTGTAGCTCCTGAAGTAGCGCGTTCTGTTCTACCTCAAAGTATGTATACTGAATTTGTAGAAACTGCCAGTCTTTTTGGTTATGCGCGTCTATGTAATCTTCGTCTAGATCCTTCTGCTCAAAAAGAGATTAGAGATTACGCTGAGGCAATTCATAAATTTATGATTGAGGCATTTCCTGTCTCTTGGGAGGCACTAAGTCAAAAATTTAGGAGTAAGGTGGCATAGATAGAAAAAACTTCTCAAAATATTTACTGATATGATGGAATTTTAACGGTGTATCTTTATCTAATTCAAATAAATTCCATAAAGCTTCATCATAAAATATTATACCTTTATCATCTGATATGCCATTATTATTAAAAGCATAATCAATGACAATATTGTCAAAATTATTATATGTCAGATTATTATCGTCTAAATTAAAAAAACTAACTAACTGTTCGTTAATGTTATACTTCTTAGTATAATATGATTGTCCGTGACAACCCGTCCTATCCATAATACAACCAGGCCAGGGATCATATGCTTCATCTTCTGATATATCGGTGCTAATAGATGTCATTATATTAATTAGTTTTTTTAATTTCTTTATATTGTATTTATTGGTTTATTACTGATTTATTACCGGTTTATAAATCTTTTATACAAAATATATCCAATTAAACCAACACTTACTATTTCCGCCGCGCGCGCCATATTCCACTCTATGTTTGTAACCAGTTTATGAGTTTTACTATAACCAGCTGATATATTACAAATATCACACTCCTTTTCTGTTTGAATTTCTGTCTTTACTGCGGAATTTGGCTTTATATTTAGATTCAAACAACATATGACTCTAAAATCATGTACATAATTATAAATTGATGTCCATAAATCTATATGTCCTTGTATTGGAAAAACATCTTTTAATAACTTCTTTGCGCCATGTAATGTCATAACATACGCATGAAAAAGAACAAATGCCCCAACACGTACAACATTAGACTCTCCTGGAATCTTAGTTAGCTTATCCCAATTTCCTCCTAGAAGCCACAAGTCCCATTTTGTTGGATCCTTTAGAAGTGCTGATTCGTTAATACATTTATTAACTTTTTCTGTAAAATCGGGTGGAATAACGGCGTCATCTTCAAATATTACACATACTTCCTGATTATTATCAACCATCCATTGCCATATGGCAATATGAGAGAGTGCGCAACCTACACCACCTGCGCTATCTAACTCTTCATGAGAGCGGCGGGATTTTGATAGTATATTTCGTTTTGTATATAATGCTACACGCTCATCATTTTTAATATCAAGTGTTTTACCATCAACACCATTAAATTTCTTTATATCTAACCTGTCAATTCCGGACTGATCCTGAAATCTACGCCATCGGTCTGGACGACGTTCCAACGTAATACACATTGATGGTATTGAGTCTATAGACCAAGACATCTCCTCTTTTTCATCTGCCGAATAAAAATGCGTAAAATTTGACTCTGAATTTGTCATCAAATAAATAAAAGAATCAAAATGGGTTATATTTCACTTATTATTGGATGTATGTTTGCACAGAAAACAACTGAACTGCTACGCCGTGTAAGGCGCTATAAATCAATTGGCTATAAAGTACTTATTGTAAACTATATTGGTGATACTCGTTATGGTAAGGAATGTATTGCCTCACATGATAAAGAAGTAGAACAAGCTATGTGTGTTGGAAAACTTGAAGACATTGAGGATTTAGTTCGTTCTGGTCAATATAATGTAATCGCAATTGATGAGGGACAATTCTTTACAGACTTATATACGCACGTTACCAAATGGGCGGATGAACTCCCTATACATATTGTTATTTCAGGTTTAGATGGTACTAGTGAAAGGACACCATTTGGTGATATGTTGCGTCTAATTCCCCACGCAGAAGAGGTTGAAAGGCTAAGCGCATTTTGCGCGGTATGTCGTGATGGAACTGTTGCAGTATATTCAAAATATTTTGGGGCTTCTCCAAAGGATGAATCAGGTGTAGCAATTGGTGGAATGGAGACATATAAACCTGTTTGTAGAAAACACTTTATAAATTAGAATATATATACTAATCTAAACATATTGTTAGATATTTATCATATACAGGCATCCAACTAGATAATCTTACAGGATCAATAAAAGTCCACCAATTATGAAGACCTATTGGATCATCAATATTATGAGATGCTTCAACTAAATATGTATTATTATATATAAGATTTAAATATATACATCCTTCAGCCGCCCAACAATCTTGAGCAAAAATGTCAGTAGCTAATGATGGATATTGATTACATATTTTTTTCATAGAACTTACTTTACGAAAAGAAATTCCACCACCTCCAGCTAATTTTGAGTGCCATGGCCATTTACAACAAACATAATCATATAAAAGTATATCATCTGGAACAGGTTTACGTAAGTAAGCATCCATCTCGCACATCATAATATAAGAACATGGTAAAGAATTCCAAAATATTGAACTTTTTACAAATTCATTATATTCATTTCTTACTTCTTTCCCTCCTTCATCTTCTCTTACTATATAAAGTATTGCTCTAAATTTATTATGCTGTAAAATATCATTAATAAAATTATAATTTGCTTTTGAGCAATAAATTATTAAACCCCATTCTTTAGCAAAATATGTTAAATTATATATTAAAAATTCTAAATTTGGATGACATCTTGTTTCATATATAACTATACATCGATCTGTTTTAGAAATTAAAGGAAGTGTTGTATCTAACCAATATTTTTTTAATTTTTGTAAATATCTAGTTTTAAGTGAATCAAATACTATCTTTTCATAATGTATGTGAAATGTATGAAGTAGATCTTCTTTTGAACTTGATGAAGCTAATATATTATTTAAATCTGAAAATATAGATTCAGAAATATACATATGATTATATACAATTATATCTTTATATCCATTTTAAATTAAAATCAGCATTTATCTAAATTATTACTGAAAATATTAGTCTATTATTAGATATGACCAATCGTGTATTTGACTCTTCACAACTTACAAAACGAAAGGCTGAAAAGGCCATCGCAGGGTCTTTTTTAACTCGCCTATACCCTCCGAATACTACAACTCCACCACAACCAGGATTTGGTCGTGTACTTGGTATATACGACGCTTCAGTTATGGCCGCAGTTAAAACTGGACATATGACTGAGTTTACCCGATACCCTGTATGTGTCGGCATTAGCCCTGGATGCCCTTGTCCTGAACTTAATGCTTCTATTATAGCAAATCCTAATAGTCCATCTATTCCTGGCTTAGTCAGTGGAATAACATTCACAGTTGGTTCCATTATTGTATCTTGGGTTGCACCAACAACTGGTGATGGCCCTTTTACTTATCTAGTTACACCTTATCTTAATGGTGTTGCCCAGACTGCGATTACTACATCTAATACTACATACAGATTCACTGGATTAGATGAATGGCAACCTTATACTTTTACAGTCTGTGCCATGAACTCTGTTGGTACGGGTCCTGCTCTAACATCTACGTCCTACTTTATCGCTCCTCCTGATGGATTATCTGTAGTCATGTCTGGCTCATCAACACCCGTTGCACCTGAACCATCTCTTAAATACATTATTAATTCTGGAATTGACAGTATGCTTAAGTATATTGCCTCTGTTAATTTGGGACCAACAAGGGGTTCTCGTTATATGTATGTATGGGTTACATCAGTAGTGGGTGCTTGGAATTGGGTACAATCTGAATCCAGAATTAGTGGAACTCGCGATAACTGGAATTGGAATGTAAAAGCCAGTTCTCCTCTATCTGATAATGACGCACTAATATGGCTTTGTACAGTTATTGACTATATTACTCCATTTTTCATTCCTACTGGATATACATCTATATATAATTGCCCAGCTGATGTTGTTAATCGCGTTAAAACCGCGGGAGAATGGTCAACATGGCAGGCCGCCTGGCAAAACTGGTATAACTACCGCCAAGGCGATGGATATGTCGCGGCATCAACCGCACAGCCTAGTTCTTCTGCTAACTGGGCTGAGACTATACTTGTTGATGGTACAACTGTTAATAATATTGCTGGATTTCCACAACCGCAAGAGTGGACGCGTCTAACTGTCCAAGGCAAAAAGCAGAACTATCTTACATATAACTGGGACGCAGTTATTTCTTCGTGTCTAACTGAGATAAATGAGCAAACTATACAGAACTCTGTACAACCATCTACTGGCGCCGCACGTGATGCTGAAGTAAATGTTGTGAGGGATTATACTGCAAATCTAACGGATCAACAAAAAATTATCGCAGAATTCTGGGCTGGCGGACCAGGCACTGTCTCTCCACCTCTAATGTTTATCTGGTTATGGAAAGAATATATTCGTATTCTACCGACAATTACTTGTCCTAACATTATTTTCTCTTTACAGGATCTGGCAATTCACTTATTTGAGGGGGCGCGTGTAACTTGGAGACTAAAGAGCGCATATATGGAGGATCGTCCCATTCAGGAAATTCGTCGCCGTTTCACTGGGCAATCCCTTGTCTGTTGGAATGGACTGGTTGATGGCGCCCAATGGATTCCTTATCAAGAACTAAATTTTGTAACACCACCATTTGCTGACTTCCCTTCTGGTCACAGTCACTTCTCTAAAGCATTCGCACTTACTATGAATAAGTGGTTTGGAAATAGTATTACTAAGACTAGTACATATTATGACCAGCAAGTATTAATCTCTCCGCTTTTTAAGACTAACCAGACTAATTCTTATGGTGACTTTACAGTATCAGTGGGAAGCTCATTAATTCAAGCAGGTGTTGTTCCTGCGGCGCCTGTATCTCTATCATTCGCGACTTGGAATGATATTGCGGATCAAGCTGGCATCTCTCGTTTATATGGTGGTATTCATGCTCTAACTGCGCATGCTAGCTCACAGCAAACCGCCATCGCAGTTGATGGGTTTATTAATTCGACGTGGAATATTCAAACAACTGCTGCTGTACCTGCTGTATCTGCGCCTGAACCTGAACCTGCTCCTGCGCCTGTACCAGCACCTGAACCTGAATCAGCTCCTGCGCCAGCGCCAGCGCCTGAACCAGCGCCTGAACCTGAACCTGCGCCAGCACCAGCGCCAGCACCTGAACCAGCGCCGGAACCTGAACCTGCGCCAGCACCAGCGCCTGCGCCAGCTCCTGAACCTGAACCTGAACCTGAACCAGCGCCCGCGCCTACTCCCACACCACAATTAGAACCATATAAAATCGCAATTAATTACACATCAAATGTTCCATCACAAGCCATTCAAGACTTAATTAATACTAGTAAGGGGATTATAGAATCTGTAATTGCTACATCGCATGGACATCGTTTACCAGATGTAACTTTAGATTACGATATGATAGTAGATATTGATATGAGATCTCTCGGCGCAGGTATTTTAGCTAGTGCGCGACCAACTCTTGTTAATGATGCGACCTCACCCGCTATACCACTACGTCAAGCAGTAAGTCTCAATAGCGACAGATTAAATGAATCATCATTATTATCCACAGTTACATTTAATAACACAGCTGTGGTTATGTTAATTCCAGTAATGATTCATGAAATGTTACATGGTTTAGGTATTGCGTCACTTCAAACAGGTCATATGCTTGTTGGATGGGATCAATTCTTAGATTCTAGCAAGGTATGGTATACTGGACCAAATAATGACTGGAATTCAAGTGAAGCTATTAAAGCCTATCGTGAACTTGTTGGTCCGCAGGTGTATCGTATTCCAGTTGAAAATAGTTTTGGTCAAGGAACTGCCTATTCGCACTGGGAAGAAGGTATGAAAGATGGCTTTCTAAAAGACCCACGTTATTACGATTATGGATCTGGACATATATTCCATCCAGCATTACCCGAGGAAATTATGACAGGTGTAGCTGGAAATAAATTTTTCTTTACTAAGTTAACCGCAGGAGCATTAGTTGATCATGGATATAATGTTAACATGAATAGTCCTAATATTGTACCATATCCTCCAACATTAATCCAAACAGTTTAGAGAACTACATTACCAATTGTTATACGAAGCTTCTCTGATGTAGTATACCATTTACGCCAATTCTCTAACTTTACCCACCCCAATCTTACTGCATATGCTCCATTTTGAATAAAAAGATCATATTCACACTTTTTTATAAAACAACTATTATAATGTTGTTGACACTCCTCTAATGTATTAATAATTATAGGCTGACTCTTGAATGTACGTACATAATTATGAAAAGTAAAAAGCCATTCACGTATTGTGCTACGAAGATTATCTCCTCTAAGTCCTTTTAGAGAAGATAATGGTTTATTACTAATATAAGTTAGAGCATGTGCTTGACATTCTGGACAAGGAATAATAAGATGTAGATTATTTAGTATTGTTTCCATATGATTAGCTTGATCAATATCTACAATTGGATTTCCTGAAAATCCAATCTTTTCAGTTAAACAATGTAAATATCTCCATACTATAGGACCCCACTCTACAGGATCTGGAGTATCCGTACTAGTATTTCCCATAAAGTGAATAGTGCCTTCTCTTTTTTTTCCACAGCCACAAGGCATTCTCTAAAGTTAGATATAAATAATATACTATGCTTTACCGCAGTTATTATTAATGATATATACATGGTATACAAGGCATACATCGCAAATACCATGATAATTTCATTTTTTCTTTTTTAATATCTGTATTATATATTAATACAGTACTTTTATGATGTATTGTATCTCCTATTTTAATCCAATCTGTTATTGAATATTGGCTTCCCATTGATAAATTACATCTAGAACATATGGGTTTAAGATTAGTTATATCTGTTTTACCACCATGACTTTCTGGTACATTATGTCCAACATGAAAATCAAATACACTAATTGTATTTTGACACCAATCAATTAAGCATTTATGCTCATATTGACGACCAATATTTTTTAACCAAACTTGCTCCCTTAGAGCCTTAGGAATATTTGCCTTAGTTTTATTTTTACTCTTTTTATCTTTAAACATTTATATTAATTATTTAACGAGTGTTAGCTTTATATTAAAATCAATTTTTAATTGAATATAATATAACTGTACAGCCCTGACGGGACTCGAACCCGCAACTTTTTGCTTAGAAGGCAAAAATTCTGTCCATTGAAATACAGGGCTATTAAGAGACTTTAATAAAGTATCTTAATAACCATGCCCTCTGCGAAAATCGAATTCGCGACCTTTTCTTTACAAGAGAAACGCAATGCCACTTTGCTAAGAGGGCAAGTATAACTGATAATATCAGTTATTTAGAGGCTTTAAAAAAGACTCTAAATATTGAGGGAAATTCCGAGAATCGAACTCGGGTCTTTCAGATGTTTTATCGCCCAAACTGAAAATAATGCCATTATACGAAATTTCCTACTATCTGGTTCTATAAGAACCATTTTTAATACTATAACAAGTATCAAAAATAGTTCTATATGAGGTGCGAGATTCGAACTCGCGAAGCTTACGCAGTAGAGCTTAAATCTACCCCCTTTGACCGCTCGGGTAACCTCATTGGTGGTTTATTCACCACAATATTTATAATTCATCTAATCTTTAAGCCCTTTCATGTTAAGACTCTGCAAGCGGTCTGTAGCTTCTCTACCGCCCCTTGTGCCAGTTCCTCCGTTGAAATTGGCAGATATTTATGAACTATTGTATTAAAAAATAGTAGTTCATATAATCCCAGTAATATCACCATTGCGAAATTCTCTAATACTACATTCTTCCAATTAATCTTTATCTTACGTACACGAGTATATACCGATAATATAACAAATAGTCCAGCTAATCCGCTCACATATCCCCACGCAATATTTAAAATATGATTATTATATTTATGTCTTACTAATTCCTCTGTATTTCCTTTTTGAATTACCTCTGAAGCATTTATATATGATTCTAGTACATTATCTATAACTTCAATCTGCTCTACAGACATATTATAACAATCCTCTATGGCCGCGTTTATAAACGTATTAATTGCGTTTTCAATTCCATTATTTTCCAGAGATGATACATACAGGAAATAGAATAAGGTTTCAAATATGGATATTAGTGTTATATGAAATAATAATTTTATTAGAGTAGAAATTATTTGTTTTTCATATTTATAATGATTAATAATATCTTCGTCTTCATCTTCATCTTTGTCTGAGATTTTATATGCACTTTCTATATCTTTAAATATCCATGAATCGTATGAAGACTGGGTCTGTGGTTGATATTTAGGCACCTCATATTTAGGCGCCTCATATTTAGGCGCCTCCATAGGAGGCGATCCATATGGAGGCTCATCAAATATTAATGATGGATACTTTAGCCTAGTTTTAGCTAATAATGATTTTTCATACATTCCATATCCTAATTATATTATGATTATTAGTTTTAGGTCCAGATTTTATTATAATCATATTATAGTAATGTTCGTATACAACTCCACACAAACACATTCCGATTTTAAAAGAGGTGTTGGTCAAACTAAAACGAAAAGGGTAACTGTCCGCGGGAAAACTGGTTATAAAATGGTTACTATTCGCGGGAGTAATGGAAGAGTCACTAGAAAATCAAAGAAGCGTCTCACACAAAGCGAAATAAAATGTATTAAACGCTGTCAATTTATTCCAGGACTTTTTAAGGACTGTGAAAAGTGTGTACTATAGTCAATTATACAAACTCTAAAATACTGTATGCTCTATCATCCAATATTTTAATCTTTTGCTTTAATTGTTTATTCAAAAATGGCCACATCGCAGTTAATAGGGTTCTAATATGCCATGTTGGATTTATGATTTTTATTTGTTCTAAATATTCTCCATATTTACCCATAAGAATATCAGCAATACCTGCCCCTGTTTGTACCTCTAAAGCATATGTTAGACTAAATCCTTCACTATCAAAAACCCATATCCACTTTTTTTTATCAATTGTTGCTAAAGCGGCATTATAATGATCTATAACCTGTTTATTATCAGTATATTGTATTCCTTTTGTCGGATTTGTATAATATGTTACAACTCCGTTTTTATCGGAGATTTTCTTAAATGAATAATTTGATTGATCCATACTACGCTTTTGACATATTATATTTATTTCTTTATATTCACGGCTATATACTGTAGTTATAGTGCGTTTAGAACTTAAAGAATTAGTTCTACGGAGT
>Ga0214921_10007565_pt1 | contig 14433 bp, 14 predicted proteins | sample LL1505_MetaG_FD_177992 | JGI IMG/M metagenome (GOLD analysis project Ga0214921, IMG submission 177992) | Freshwater microbial communities from Lake Lanier, Atlanta, Georgia, United States - LL-1505 | ecosystem: Environmental > Aquatic > Freshwater > Lake | place: USA: Georgia | collected... | reverse complement strand
CTGGCGGATCCGCGCTTACGGCGGCGGGGTGGAAGCTCACTTTATGCTCTCTATGTGTTGAACCATTGGCTCAACAGCCGCAAAGGCGTAACGCATGCGCTACTTGGGTAGGTACAGGCTCGGCGTGTATCGGCCGAAGTTTATTAAGGAGATTCCGATGACCGAATTCAATGCGAAACTGCTGGGCGCAGGAGAAGCCCAGGAGAACTCTGGCAACAAGGCTTGGTGGGAAAATAATCCCATGACCTACGACTGGGACAAGGGGCTAGGGGAGCCTGCTCTGTCAGCAGGCTATTTCTATGCCATAGACCAGATATTTGGCGAGGGGCACAGCCTGATCAATAACCCTCGTTGGCCTCAAGGTGGCATCCTCGAGCGTTTTGTCCCCTACCAAGACTTCTCCGGAAAGGACGTTCTGGAGATCGGTTGCGGTGCGGGGCTCGTGTCGAGCCACATTGCACTGGCGGGTGCGAGACTGCATGCCGTCGACTTGACCAATCGCGCTATCGAGATGACGCGCAAGAGGTTCGAACTCGCCGGCCTCGCGGGGGACATCAGGCAGATGGATGCCGAGCGATTGGAGTTCGACGACGAGTCGATGGACTATGTCGTTTCCTGGGGCGTGATCCATCATTTCGGCAACATGTCGGCTGTGCTAGACGAGATACATCGGGTGCTACGCCCTGGTGGGCGTGCCTACATTATGGTTTACAACCGCAACAGTCTGCGTTACCAAGTCTATTGTCGGTTATGGCTCGGCGTCATGAAGTTGAAGCTCCTTTCGATGTCACTGGAGCAGGTTGCCGGCAGCATCACCGACGGACACATTGCGCGCCATCTCGATACGGTCGGCTTCGGTGCGCTCGCACGGCGCTTCTCGTCGGTGTCGTACTCGTTCTCCGACGAGAAGACGACGATCATGAAGTACCTATTCGGAATCGGTGCCCCCTTCAAGCCGTTGTATCGCCTGACCCTTCCATTTGAGAGATGGCTTGCCTCGAAGTGGGGGTGGTACCTTGAGGCCGTGCTGACCAAATGACGGAGGATCCAGCAATGCAGCAAAACGAGTGGTGGCGTGCAGAAAACCTGCAGTCCGAGGAGCGTCGCATTCGCAGGGCGAGCGACACTTCGACTGTTGATCCCCGGACCGACTATGGTTCCTACCGTATGCTCTTGAGCGGTAGCGATGCGGCCCAGTCGCAGATCGGCAGCCACAACGAACTCGCACCTGAACACCGGTTGACTGCCATTGCTCCACTCCTGAGGATGAAAGACCCTGCTGCCATTCTTGATGCTGGCTGCGGCGCTGGGTTTACCACGCAGGTGTTGGCGTTGCACTATCCTGGCGCTTATGTTCTCGGCGTCGATATCTCGGAAGATGCAGTGACCTACGCGCGGAGTAACCATCCTCAAGCATCCTTCAGAGTTATGTCGCTTGTTCCTTTAGGGGAAAGAGCCGGGTACTTCGATCTTGTCTTTTGTTTTGAGTTTTATCCATTTACGCGCAATGACGATGCGCAGGTACACGCAGAGTACATATCCTATTTCATGGATCAAATTACGACGTATGGCCAGCTTGTAATTTATCAGGTATGGAATAACCCGGAATCCCTCTCCGCCGTGTATGACGAACTCGTGCACAACATGCCTCAGTTCAGGTTCAATTTGTATCGGATCCCGCATCCTAAACTTCTTGCCCGACTTCCGGTGCCGCTAGCTCGAATCGTGGCGGAGGTAGCCAGTCTCTTGTCCGGGAAGGAACTCATGCGGCGGGTGCTGGTGATCGATAGGAATGGCTTGGCCGACTTGGCCGGGCCCTGACTGCAACAGGGTAGAACTGGATCATGTTCCGAGTTGGGAAAAGTGAAGGCCGTAACCTGCTTCGCCGTTGCCTTGATCCGAGGATGGTTTGGTCCGTAAGTGTTGTATTCGGGCAGGCGCTCGTTCGGAGGCTAACCAATAGGTTACTGCACGGACGTGGCGTCTATTATCCTAGGGGGGTGATAGAGTGCGTAGCCGAGTTTGTAGACGACGCTCGGCTTCCTTTAGGTAAGCAGGCGTTATCCGTTTCCTTAGTTCCGCCGGAGGGGCCGCAACGATTGCGCCTTGCAGTTGGCTACCTGGAGTTCATCGACGTGCCGCCATGGCGCTCTACTTTCCCCGACGAAGAGCAATTTGTATCACTACACCGCTGGAACTGGCTACTGCGCGCCATGACGGATGAGGTTTCTCCGGTTAGCGCAGCTTGGGGTGAGCATTGGGTTCGTTCCTGGCTTTCTGAACTCGGCACACTACCGCCCGGCCCTGCCAGTGAAAGCTATACCGTGGGTGAGCGGATAGCCAATCTGTGCCTATTCGCACGTATGCATTATGGTAACTGGTGTTCGCTCCCAGAGGACCTTGCGAGCTCTCTATATGAAATGGCGCACTACCTTGTTCATCGCATCGAGTATCAGCCTGGTGACCTGACTGGCAACCATGTTGTGAATAACTCTCGGGCGCTGCTTATGGTGGGACATACACTGGGACTTCCGCGAGCTGTGGATCTAGCGCGCGAGTTACTTCGGGAGCGATTGCCAATTTTGATGCCGCATAGCGGGTTCCTTCGAGAGGGCTCTAGCCATTATCAGTTCCTTTTTACGCGATGGCTCATCGAGTGTTGGCTCGTAGCTCGTGAAATGGATGATGGACCTACGCTTGCAATCTTGGAGCATCGCCTGCCCAAACTTCTTAGCGCTTGCCGATTCTTCCTCGTGGCCGATGGACAAGGTGGTTTCCATATGCCTACGTTTGGTGATGTGTCGCCCGATTACGACCCAGAATGGCTGATCGATGTTCCACTAATCGCTGAGGATAATTGGACGCTCACACCAGATGCGAAGGGCTGGGGTGCGATGATTCGTTGTTACTTTGCCAGCACGATCACCGCGCTGCCAACTGCGATTTTGTCAGAAAATGATTCGTGGCAATGTCACCCTGAAGCCGGCTGGTTCAGGCTCGACTATGAGCACTGGGTGGCGATTTGGCATGCTGAGGCCGCGCATGGCCCTAGCATTGGTTCTCACGCCCATCACGACTTCGGCTCGATGGTGCTCTTCCGTAATGGGCACGAAGTGCTTATTGATCCGGGACGCTTGAACTACGAGCCAGCATCAGCAGAAGGAAACCATTGTATGTCTGCGGCAGCTCATACCACTGTACTGCTGGATGGGTTGGGCCCTATGTTATCTCCCCGGGATAGGTTTGTGCCCATGAACTATCGAGCCGCAAATATTCAGATTGCCTGGAGCGAAGAAGGCAATACAAAGATATTCACGATCAGACACGAAGGCTTTTCGCGACGTGCCGGAGGGGGAGGGACGCATACGCGCCGCTTCCTGGTGTCCAAAAGCGAAGTGCGCATCGAAGACAGTTTTACTGGTGATGGTGAGAGAAAGCTAGATTTTTTCATGCAGTTTGCGGCTGACGGAGAAATTGATGCGTTTGGAAAGTCGGGTGTTCACTTTTCAAGCGATCTTGACGAGACCGACTTCACAATATCATGGGTCAAAGAGGGAACTCTCGCTGGATGGAGGTATCCCGCATACGGAGTCCGTCAATCGGCTAGGAGCTTTCATGCCTACGGTCATGTAACGCTGCCTTTTCAATGTTGCTGCCGAATTTTGGCCTCGCTCTGAATTAATATTTGATCGCACCTCAAGCCCCCATAGCCATGAAGCCCACTATCGCCGTTGTTTGTCCTACATTCAATTCAGCGGCTTTCGTCAGAAAGACGCTCGCTACTGTTGTAGCCCAGACGCGCAAACCTGACCTGCTGATTGTTTCCGATGACGGATCCAACGATAATACAGTTGAACAAGTCTACTGCTATCTTAAACAGGAAGCCAGCGGGATTCGGTGGCAGGTCCTAACAAATATGCATCTGGGTCCTGGGGCAGCGCGTAATGCGGGTATCCGTGCTGCGGATTGCGCATGGATATCCTTTTTGGACTCTGATGACCTTTGGGAACCGCAAAAACTCGAAAGGGTCGAACAGGCTATCCTGGATTGTCCGGATGCCAATTTTTATACTCATGATGAGAGCCGTGTTTGCCATAGTGGACGGCTTGTGCCTATGCTCTATGGAAGAAACTATCTCAGTAACCGGCCGCTTCCACCACAGCTATATTTATCCAACATGTTCTCCACCTCCGCGATCACCTGCTTGCGCGATCTTCTCCTATACCATGGCGGATTCAATGAGAAATTAATGTCAGCGCAGGATTACGAGTTGTGGCTGCGACTCTCGCCGCATATAAAGCCAATCTTCATTCACGAGGTGCTTGGGAAATACGTAGAGCGCAAAGGTAACATCACCTCGAGTAATTTGAAGAGACGTCTTAAGAATGAAGTGTGGATTGCGCTGATGCATCGTAACAAGGTATCGACACCGTGGATAGTTATTCGACTGGGTCGTATTGTGTTATCGTATATTCGTCAATTTAGTCGGTTCAAACTAAGAGTATAAGTTAGGAAATATGTTGAAGGGCGGGAATTGATCGTACTATCGCGGCCAGGAACAGATTACTGCACAGCATTCTCAAGACACTCTCAACTGCCGCCAGAGGCTGATGATTTCTATTTTTGCCCGCGTGGGCGCGATGCTTTGTTGTTGGCTCTCCGAGCGCTTAGAGTTATGCCTGGTAGTGTTATTGTCATCCCGGCTTATATTTGTAAGTCAATTACAGATCCGCTCATGCATATGGGCTATCAAATTAAATTAGTCGATATTGAACGTAATTTTCAACTCGATCCAGCAAAGGTGCTTGATGTTGCTAAAAAATGTGATGCAAAGGCGGTTCTGGTTGTTCACTACTTTGGCTTTCCTTGTGATGTTAGCCAGTTAGCCGAACAGCTAAGACTGAATGGCATTCGGGTTATCGAAGATTGTTCTCATAGTTTCCTAACTCACTCTGGAAATGAGCCCCTTGGATCAAAAGGCGATGCAGCCATCTTCAGTATGCGTAAGACACTACCTATTCCGGATGGTGGTGCACTACGTCTTAACTCTTATGATTTCGACAAGAATGTCTTTACTACTCCTGCAAAATTGGCACCTAATGTGGGATGCTACCTTGCGATTAGGGCAGCGGAGTCAATTGTGGCCTCGGTTGGTTGGCCAAATCTTTACTCGCAAACCGTTGATAAGTTCAGGAAGTACATTCGACAGAGTTTTAAGGCGGACAACTCTGCTCTCACTGACAATTTAGAGTTATGTCAGCAGTCACCTTCTAGGCTGTTTGTAAATTATTTGTCCAGTGAAGGATACCTAAAAAAAATCAGCGAACAAGTAGTTATGAATTATGTCAAACTAATCAAAGGATCTAGTGAGTTGGGTCAGAGGCCTGTGATACCGCAACTTCCAATTGGCTGTGTGCCGCAATGGGCAGTATTTGATGATCCATCCGGTAGATTAGTTCCATGGCTTCGTAAGCACGGCGTAGGCGCTTGCCATTGGCCTTGGCACGAATTGCCTACTGCAGTGACAAGACAGCCGGAGGCCTATCCCATCAGTATCGATCTAAACCAAAGATTGGCGTTGCTGCCTGTGCATCAGAGTATTGGTTATAAACAAATCGCACATATGCTGCACCTGATTAAGCATTTAGTGAATCGGGCTCCAACAATAAGTAAGGAGAGCGATTAATGACCGTTATTAAAAGTGAATGGATAACTCGCGAACAATATCAGGAGACCCTCTCTAATCTCGAAACCCCAGATACAACAATTTATCATCGTCTCCAGTGGCTTGATGTTTTAGTAAATGGATTTGGTGCTGAAATTTGTTTTATCTGCAGTTTAGGGGCTGATGATGTCGCGTTGGCTGTAACACCATTTATCTGTAAACGGAAAGGTCCATTCCGCTTGATCGGTTCTCCGCTTCGTGGTATGCATACAGAGTTTGCTGGACCATTATTACGTAAGGGTTTGGCCCCTGAGAAATTGGCTAGTGTAATGACGGGATTGCACCAACTACTCGTAAAAAAAAATCACTACATTGAATGGGGCAGCAAAGGCGAGGAGTCCTGGGGGCATATTTTGACATTCCTTGGTTACAGCAAATCTTTGCGTTCAACCTTACTGATCGACTTATCTTCGGGAGAGGAGGTCGTCTGGGCTTCATTTGAAGGGCGCGCCCGAAATATGATACGCAAGGCTGAAAAAGCTGGAGTAGAAGTACGCATAATCCAGCCTGATGATCAGTGGATTATAGGGTACTATGAGATGCTAGTTAAAACGTTTGCGCATCAAGGTTTAGTGGCCCCGCACCCTCTAGCTTTTTATAGACAGCTTATTGAAATATCTACCACAGGTCTAGCGCGCTGTATGGTGGCGGAGGTTGATGGCAAAGTAATTGGGGGTAGCATTTTTCTAATTGACGATAAGCGCATGCTGTACCTCTCAGGTGTGGCCAATAAACTTGGGATGACCTTGGCTGCCTCCTCCTTGTTGCAGTGGCATGCGATTAAGGAAGCCATTCGGTTAGGTGTGACTCAGTACGATATGGGAGGTATGGGGATTCCATCGATCGATAAATTTAAGCGAAGTTTTGGGGGGCATGACTTTTCTCATAGCCGGTGGGTTTATCGCTCAAGCCTATTTAAAATCGCTGAGCCCATGGGTCTTTGGGCTGCCCAAAAAGGCTGGATTAAATTTGGGGAGAAGTGACAGTGGATTTTGATCGGGAATCATCGCTCCGCGGTCTGGTGCCCCTAGTGATGCACAGAATAATTCGTGATAAACCATTCTATTGGGAAGATCTTCAGGAGCATGAATTTTGCCAGCTGCTTGACTTTATTGGCGATCGCTGGGCAGTTTTCCAACCAGATATATGTTTACCTCATGCTCGTTGGATGCTTACTTTTGACGATGGCAATATCTCAGACTACGATGTTGCCTTTCGTTTGTTGATTGAAAAAAAAATTAAAGCAACTTTTTTTGTAATTGTTGACAAGATCGGCACGCCCGGTCACTTAAATTGGGCTCAAGTCAAAGAAATGCATAGTTATGGCATGTGTATTGGCTCTCATGGTCGAAGCCACTGCCGCATGGTAGCTCTCTCAAAAAAGGAGGCGCAGTGCGAATTTAACGAATCAAGGCAACAGCTAGAAGATTTTCTCGGCGCGCCTGTATTGGCATTCTCATATCCTTTTGGAGTGTGCTCCCCCCAGCTTCACCAGCTTGGTTTTGCAGCGGGATACCGTTTCCTATGTACGTCAAACCATGGAGTGATAAGTTCTTCTTCCCGAATTATCCCAAGAAATACCATTAACTCTGCAATGGGATGGGGTGAAATTGCTAAGGTCATGATTCCGACATTGACAACTCGTTTTAGATGGGTTTTGGAAGACCAAGTGAAGACTGTGATTAAAGCAACCTTAGGGCCTGAGCGTTACATGAGTTGGCGAAATCGTGTAATGAGATAGATAGAATGACAAGATTAAATATATCGGTGATTATGGCGACATATTGCGGAGATATGCCAGATCATTTGCTAGCTGCAGGTAGAAGCATATTTAATCAAACTCGCTCACCTGATGAATTAGTCTTGGTAGTGGATGGTCCAGTTGATGAAAATCATGAACGAGTGGTAGAAGAGATAAGTAAATTCGGTACTGTGCGTATTCTTAGACTCGATCACTCAGTTGGCCCTGGTAGTGCACGCCACCAGGGAATAATTATGGCTACTAACGATGTTGTAGCGGTGATGGATGCCGATGATCTTTGCTTGCCAACTCGATTTGAAAAACAGCTGGCCCTGATCGAGGCAGGCGTTGCTGATGTGGTTGGCGCCTGGATTCAAGAATTTGAACTGCTTCCAGGAGATATGGATATAGTTCGCAAGGTACCCGAAAGTCATGAAGAGTTGATGCTCTATGCTAAACGACGTAGCCCCATGAATAACGTTACTGCTATGTTTCGAAAAGTAAAATACATCGAAGCTGGAGGTTACTACAGAATGCGATCGTTCGAAGATTATGATCTTTATGTGCGTATGCTTTTGAAAGGTTGCCGTTTTCGAAATATACCCGAAGTCTTGGTTCATGTACGAGGTGGACGAAAAATGTATCAACGAAGAGGCGGACTAAAACAGATTCCAAGTGAGTCGGCAATGCTATATAGAATGTACCGCTTAGGTTTTTTAACTTCTAGTGATTTTTTTATTAATTGGTTGATCAGGACTGCTATGCGATTGCTCCCAAACAATATTCGACAAGTCGTGTATAAATTGGTACTTAGAAATTAATTTGAGTTTTCCGGGTATTCAGATGAGGAAGTGCTTAATTGCAATTAAGGCGATATACCCGATTACATCATCACTATATCCGAATTGCTCTAAATGCCGACCACGATTCCTATTGACGTATTGAAAGACAAAAAAGCGGCGCAAAAGATAAACAACACGCGCTAAGGGTCGCGCTCATTTACGATGAAGCGCTGCAGTTAAAAAATCAGTATTCGGATCAACTTGCGGCCCAAGTCAAGGATCGCTATCCTGCACTCTATCAATACGTGATGGCGCGCGCTAAGAACGAAACATCGTTTATTACAGTCTTGGGTCAGCGGTATGCGCAAGCTGCTGTAACCCTCAACCTGGCGGCTCTCATCAATGAGTTGCATGAGCGCTTTCCCTACCACTTTATTTGGGCGCAGGCACCTGAGCGCTACCAATGCATTATTGATGGACTGCGCGCTGAGCAAATGGAGTTGGCAATTGATTTTGAAAAATCGACTCGCTATGGGACCAATTTCCAAAACCGTATCATTAAGGGCTATTCCGGTTTGGCTGCCCTCGATCAGCATGAGACCCTCTTTTGGCGGGCTTTGTCGGCTTCCGAAGAAGATTGTTCGGTGTCGCTTGCTCCTAGTGAGAGCGTAGATGCTGACTAGGGGCTCAAATATGGGGGTTTTAACCCCCATTTTGCAAAACGAACTTACTAACTATTTGAATTTATGGATAACTAATTTTGGATTCGTGGACCAGGAATGTTAAAGATCAACGTTTACGCACCGCGTATTTTTATGGCATAAACACGACACAAAGCAAACGAATACGCTTATTTTCGCATGCTTACTTCATTTTAGGGGGGGGCGATTGATCCACTCTGGCGTTTGAAAGCGCACCATCTTAAGATACAAATACACATAAAGGGCAATAAATCCGGCAGCGCAAACCATCAGAGCAATGCTTGAGTTCCACCACAGAACGGCTGGAATCGTACCAAAGCTTGATAGGGCCCACAAATACGGTGAGGTTTTGGCATTCCTTAAATAATGGTGGGGCTTGCCATCCCCACGGTGAACCCAGCGCATGATGCGGCGGTAAATGAATGAGTGAAAGTGCGCCCCATCGGGTAGGCCCGCACTTTTACCTTGATGCACCGCCCGACGCCAAATAGTAAAAAGTGTCTCAAAGATTGGGTAGGCATTGACCATGAGCGCAAACCAGGGTGAGACCATTGCGTGACGAACCACAAGTAAGACTGACAGAGTAGCAATTAAAAAGCCAATCCAATACGCGCCACTGTCACCTAAAAAAATGAGGCCACGGGGGTAATTCCAGAGGAAAAAACCGCCAATCGCACCGATGGCCATCAGCGCTAACATAATCACGAGTTCATCATTAACTTGCATCCCCACGAACAGAATGACGCCGAGGCTAATAATTCCCACCATGCTCGCTAGTCCATTAAAGCCATCAATGATGTTGTAGGCATTGGCAAGACCCGCAATCGCAAAACTTAAAAAGGCAATGGCAATCCACGGATTTTGTAACAGAGTATCGAGATAGATGACATCGAGTCGGATGGCTTGGATTTCAAATAACCAAGTAAAAAGGAGCCCTGAGCAAAAGGCGCTGATGAGGCGCCACTTGACCCCAATGATTTTGGTTAAGTCTTCTGCTAAACCAGCAATAAAAATCGGCAGACTTGCTAAAAGAATATAAAAGCACGATTGGGTAATCGAGCTATTGGAGAGGGCCAATACCGCAAAACCCACAAGAAACCCACTGAAAATCGCCACTCCACCAATCCGTGGAGTCGATGCTTGATGAAACTTTTGGGGGCCGGATAGGTCATGATCACCACTAAAGCGCAGATGCCAGTCTTTGGAATAAACCAAAACACCGCAGAGCAAAAAGCTTACGAGAGAGGAAAAGAGCAATACCAGCATAGATTTATATTATAAAACTTGTAATTGTGCTGTTAATCTGTAAATTTGGGTAAAACCATGCGCTATGCCCGTGGCTTCTTGAATTGAATTTTCAAGCAAGGGGTCTGGCACAAAGGCAGATTTTGGTTATTTTGCAAAACGAAATGGCCAAAAACGAACTCAACTCGTTATAAAATGAAGGCTTTCTTCACTGTCCACGATTTGCCATTATGAGCCTTCGCGATCAACCCTCCCAAAACATGCGCCCCGATGAGGAAAATGAGGTAATCATGATTGATTGGAGCAAAGCACTGCGGTTTTTACTGGGCTATTATCGTTACTTACTAATTGGAGCCTTTGGGGGAGCGCTCCTGGGGCTTGCCATTTCGATTCGATTTCAGTCTTATGAGATTCGATTGATTTTACCCAATGTATTTAAGGCGGAGGTTGCCATTTATCGTGAATTGGTGCTTGACTGGACAAATCGTGCTCAGGAATTAGCAAAACAAAAAGCATTGGCACCTGCTGATGAGGCTCGATATCGGAGTTTTGCAAGTCAATTATGGTGGAATCAACATATCACCCCGCTTTATGCTGTCAGTAAGTTGGATTTAAAAGATCGCGTGGGATCGAACGATTCTAATGGCTCGGCGATATTAGCCTTGCAAGTGAAGCTTTCTGCAGAAAGTACAAGTGCAGGTTCTGAGGAAATAGTTCATCTACGTCACTTTATCTATTCTGCCTATGCCTACAATCAAACTCGTAACCTTTTAAAAATTTATGAACAAGAGAGCTTAAATTCCCTGGCGACTGTAAACAAAGAGACCAATTTTTTCGAAATTAAGTTAGCAGATACAAGGCGACAAATTGCCCACTTAGAAGAATTGCAAAAGCGCTATCCAGGCTCTGGGTTCGTCAGCAATCAGATTGAGTCAAAAGACGGTGTAGCTAAATATCTTCCCATTGTAACTCAATTGATTGCCACAAAAAATGATTTATTCGCAATCAATGAATCTATCTCGCAATTGCGTGAGCGCAATAGGCAGGCGAAATTGATGGAGCAATTTCTAGGCGATGCTAAGCCTCTTATAATTGAAGAGCAAGATGGGTTAAAGCTCATTACTCGTTTGTTAGAGGTAGTCGCTGATTTACGAAAAGCTCTTGCGCCAAATGATCTATACCTTAACGCAACTTTGGATCGTATTCAAGTTGACCTTCTGAAAATAAAGACAGCACTTCTGCCAAGTTTTAATGATCCTCCAGCGCCGACCATTGTTTCCACTCTTCGTATTTCAAAGTCAGTTGCGTTCGGTTTTTTTGGTGGCGGCTTATTTGCCCTACTCGTCTGTCTAGGGCTTTATTTGTGGCCGGTATTTAAGCGCGCGATGGCAAAAGCCCAACAAATGGATTAATCATTAATGTGTTCAGCATGTTAAGTCGACGAGTCACCTCCTTTATTTCCCCTATCTTCGTTTGTGGGTGCTTGATATTATTTGGCGCACAAGTAACGTTTGCTTAATCCCCAAAAGATATCAATACCAATTTTGAGTATGAACTGCGCTTAAGTGTTGATGCAGCAAAACGCACGGCGTATCTCAAAAAGCACAACGAAGAACCCAGTCCCTATGAAAAGGTCTTTACTGTCCTCTCTGGTAGCGTGCAAGTGGCGAACGTGGTCGATCAAGTGAGATTTGCTAGCGGCACCTATCAAATTACCTCGGTGGGTATCTGATTGCCGACATGTCAACGGCCTTGGGTGGCCAGCGCCTCGTGCGTGAGTCCCAAGGAACGATTGGTCCTGCGGGCGTGATGTCGTTGGTCTATCAAGAAAAGGGGGGTAATACCGATTTACTCATTGGTCGCTACGAGCCTCCTAAAAAGACGATGACCTTCTTTAAAGGATCGTTTCGCAATTCCACGGGTAGTGTGCCCTTAGAGGGCGGACTTTTGGATTTGGTCAATGTGGGTTATCAGTTTATTGATCGACCCTTGCCCACAAAGCCCGTCACCTATCAAGTGAGCGATGCCCGCTCAGTCAAGCGCTACACTCTGGTTCCAGCCGAAGTCTGGGAGTTTCCGATCGATGGCAAAAAAGTGAGAGCCCAGCGCTTTTATAAAACGACGTCCAAAGACGATACGGCTACCTTTGAGATTTGGTTTTCTGAAGGGCGCAATTTGCCATTGCGCTCAGTCATTGGTTTGTCTGAGCAGTATGGTGCCACCATTCGGGTGCACCTTAAAAAGATTCCCGCGTTCTGATCAAACAGTACTTCATTTTAGGGAGCGATTAGCATGAGTGACCGGGCTTTGCGTATTCTGATTGGGGTGGTTTTAGTGCTCTTCGTCATTGTGACCCTTGCATTTCAAAGCATTTGTGCCCCTGATAAAAATCCTGCTTCGGCTGCTGTGAGTGCGTATGTGGAGAAGACATTCACAGAGTCGCAAGCCCCCAAACCGGTTGACCCACTCAGTTACGATGGAATTAAAAAAGTGATTGTGCGCTGGGTGTCAGCGTATTGCGGAAGATAATTTTATCGGATGATGTCAGTAAATTACCCATGAATCTGGTAGGACGGGCGAGATTCGAACTCGCGACCAACGGATTATAAGAAATGAATGAAGTTTTTTATTCTGATAACAATACGTTAATTTTAGTGAGCCACTCTGTCCGCATTATTTTTTTAAATTTTTTTAATTCTCCAAAACTACTGCTGTAAATCTCTTTTTTTAGCTATTACGTAAAGTTGATCACCATCTGGATCGCCGGGAAAAAATTGCAAAAAGAATTTTAGTGATTCTATTGTTCCATTTAACTTGTGCCATTTCCATGGCCGCAGTACTCTAGTGATCATATGGAAAAATTCTAATGCTAAACACTTAAAGTAAGATTGAAAATATATATTAATAGTTCGACGTTGAATAATTTCAAATCCTGCAGCAGACAAAAATGTCTCCGCGGAACTTTTAGAGAAGTAATGCAAGTGACCCAGTGGGTCAACCATATCCCAGTTGGTTTTTTGATTTTGAGCGCTCTTGCTTTCGCTCCAGGGTACCGTCATAAAAAGAAGCGAACCCGGAATTAGATATTTTGAATAGATAAGTAATGAGGCGTTTGGGTTTGAAACATGCTCAAGAACATCCTGAAATACGATTACATCGTAAAGAATATTTGGCGGTAGATGTTCGGGGGAGCTAAAAATATTTGAGCCTTCAGCATAGCTTCCTAAATCTATGGCGAAACAATTCCATCCTAATTCACGCATTTTCCTGAATAATATTCCGCTTCCAGGACCAATTTCCAGGTAATTTCCTGGCGAATATTTGGACAAATAACTGACTATCCAATGTGTGTCGGGTGCAGAGATGTTTGGATTATTATTGTTTTTAGTATTTTGTACCCAATTTTCTGAAATTACATACTCGCTATTTTCACTATAAAGTCTATCCAATAATTGCTGCTTAGGCATCGGATCTGTAAACCAGTGATTGCAATTTAAACATTCAAATATTTGACAGGTAATTTTTGATATATTTTGAGCCTTACTTTTCTCGCCAATGAATCGTAAATTTTTTGAACTGCAGATTATGCAGCTATTGTTTTCGATGAAATCGTCATTTATATTCATTGGTAGGATGGTTAATTTAGTTTAAAAACTTAATGTCTTAATCATTAACTACATCTTTTGGATTTATTTATAGATTAATTGTATTGATAATTTGAAAAGATAGATATTTGCAGGCAAATAATATGCGGTGACTTTTTGAAATGAAGAGCTGCCCAAGTGAATGCTCGGTTAAGTTGGAGGCTATACATTCTTAATTTACCTTAAAAGCATCTTCAAGACCATCTTTTCGAAAGATACAGGTGTTTAGGTTTTAGAAAGTGTAAAGTCTGATTGGCTTTTTTGCGTATTTATGCGTAGCCAATATATGCCTTCGCAAAAGAAAAAGCACCTACGCTATTAACGTAAGTGCTTGAATTGCTTGGTAGGACGGGCGAGATTCGAACTCGCGACCAACGGATTAAAAGTCCGCTGCTCTACCGACTGAGCTACCGTCCCATTTTCATGGCAATTTAATACTGCTGACCAACGCATGTGTTGCTACTGTTGGAGGCTTTGCTGGAGGGAATTGATCATTAATTAGTCATTCTTGTTTCAGCAAACCGTCAATTATAGCAAGATGTTGGAACTCTCTTTTGGGTTTCCATTCGAACCTAGATTCCGGCCCTCTGGCCCT
>Ga0214921_10007563_pt1 | contig 14433 bp, 14 predicted proteins | sample LL1505_MetaG_FD_177992 | JGI IMG/M metagenome (GOLD analysis project Ga0214921, IMG submission 177992) | Freshwater microbial communities from Lake Lanier, Atlanta, Georgia, United States - LL-1505 | ecosystem: Environmental > Aquatic > Freshwater > Lake | place: USA: Georgia | collected... | reverse complement strand
TAGTTTGAAGGGCGTGCACTTGGCGCTTGCGAAATTCCATCACCCGTGGCGGTGTGGTGGTGAAGTGGCCGTGGCAGTCGATGATCATGCGGCCTCCCCAGTGATCACAGCCACCACTTCAATTTGAATCAACATGCCCGCTGGCAATGGAGTGCACACCGTGTGGCGCGCGGGACGGTCGTGCGGGTCGGGAAAGCACTGCTGCCATTCGTGATTGAGCGCCTCGCGGTAAGCGTTGTCGGCCACGTAGGCTTTGACATACGCCACATCTTGCAAGGCCGCGCCACCGTTGGCAAGCAAGGTGCGCAAATTGGCAAATACCAAGCGCGCTTGACTTGCCGCATCGGACGGCAATGTGTTGGTGGCGGGGTCTTTGCCCATGATGCCGGACGAAAACAACATATTGCCTACCCTGGCGCCCATAGGTATGGGAGCGTTGTGGGTAACGCCTTCAACTTCTATGGAGCGGGGTCGACGGCTAGGGTTTGGTGCTGGTGGGTTCATGGGAGTTTTTTGATGGCGGTTGATTTCATTGAGAGTTAAAACGTGAGCGGTTTTGGGTTTATTTTGGATTTAAGTAGGCCAGACCTTACACATCCATGGTGGAAGGCGCAAAAAACTCCTCCACCGCCACGCGGCGGTCAGTCAGGCCCTGTTCATGCACGTATTGAGCAATGGTTTCCAGCACAGGGCGTGAAGCCTTGATTCCATAAGCCTTGGGGTCGGCTTTTAAGCCCTGTTGGGCAGAGGCATGTATTAAGCCCGTTTCGCAATACGCACGCAGGGTTTGGGCCGCCTCTTGCTCCACCTCTTGCTTAGCAGCCATAAAGGCGTGGTAGAGGTTCAGCGCCAGCCAGGGGTGTTGTTCATAAAGTTCACGCCGCATCACCACCGTGTGGTTGATGGGAAAGAGCCCCGTTTTTTGAAAGTACCGCTGGGTTTCGGCCAGCTTGTCTGCAAACAACGGACGCACCAAGCTCGTTTGGCTCAAGTCGGTGGTGCTGCGGTCCACCAAATTGCGCTCGTTGAGGTAGAGCAAAGTGGCGTCCAGCTCGCCGCTGAGCAGCATTTCGCCAATGTTGGTGGTGGCAGGAATTTGATTCAAGCGCACCCCCTCAGGCGGCTTAAAGCCTGTAGCGCCGCCGTGGCTTTTGTCGGGGCCGCGCTCCATAAACCATTCGATGTCACGTGCCTGCACGCCAAACTCGTGCTGCAAAATGCCGCGCGACCACAACGCTGCGGTTTGCTGGTACTCGGGCACGCCCACACGCTTGCCCGCCAGATCTTGGGGTCGTTCAATACCTCGGTCAGCTCTGACCAAAATGTTGGTGTGAAAAAACATGCGAGAGGTGTAAATGGGCAGCGCCACCCAACGCCGGTCGCCCCGAGCTGTGGCGATGAACAGCGAAGACAAGGACATTTCAGATACATCAAAGTCCGCGTACTTGAGTTGACGCCAAAACATTTCGGAGGGGTGGATGACGGTGGGGATCAAGCGTGCGCCCTGCATCCGGATGCGGCCTTGGGTGATGGGGCGGGTCCGCTCGTTGTCCGAGAGGGCGATACTCAGGGTTAGCAGGTCAGAGGTCATAAAGCGCCATCCAATATTGCTTTTTTAACAGATTAATGATAGCGGAGTTTGGCTGCAAGTCTTTTGGTTAAGCCGCTAAAGGAGCTTTGGCTATAATTTAGTGCAAGGTGATATAGCTCAGTTGGTTAGAGCGCAGCATTCATAATGCTGATGTCGGTGGTTCAAATCCACCTATCACCACCACACAAAATGTCCGAACCTCGCAGGCAGCGCTGGCTGGTTTTGGCTCATGCCTTCAATATGGATGGCAGAGCTGCCAGCCAAACCATCACCGACAAAATTCCCCACCTATTGGCTGCCGGCATTGAACTGGTGGTGCTAAGCGGGGTTTCTGGCTCATTGGACCGGTTAGTGGAGCACCACCAACTTTGGCCCTTAGGCCCCGCAGGCATTAAGTTTGAATTGCGCCACGTGTTGCGCAAACGGTTCCAAAACCCTTGGGTTTATCGCAGCTTAATGGCTTTGGCATCACTGGCTTTACTGCCGGGAATTTTTATAGAAAAGCTGTTTTGGCGCATAGAGAGTTCTTGGTCTTGGTGGTTGACTGCTTACCTAAAAGGTTTGCAGCTATCGCGTCAACAGCCCTTTGACCTTATCTACTCCACAGGGGGTGCATTTGCGGCGCATCTAGCAGGCAGCCGTTTGAAAAGTAGCTTGGCCATACCTTGGTTGGCAGAAGTTCATGACCCCTTGGTCATACCCGGTACCCAGCCTGTGACGGCGCAACAAAAAATGCAAGCTCATGTTGAGGGCCTGATCTGCTGTGATGCGGATGTGGCCATTTGGTTCACGGATCAAGCACTTGCCAGTGCCAAGGCGCGTCACCCCGAGCTGGGCAACCGAGGCCACGTCTTGTTACCTGGCATTGACCCGCCATTCAAAATTTTGCCTCCCTACCAACCCGGCCCCAAAATGCGGGTGGGTCACTTTGGGTCACTTTCTTCCACGCGTAACTTGGTGCCTTTCATTGAAGCACTTGAATGGCTAGAGTCTCAGCAGCCAGAAATTGTGGCTTTTACTGAATTGCATGTTTACGGTAGTCCGCTTGACGCTGCATCTGCGAGCAAACTGGCTAGTCCCGCGCTTCCAGTGACCGTTAAAAACGCCGTCAAACACTTTGGGCGAATCGAACGCGACCCCATTACAGGTTTGTCAGGCAGAGAGCAAATTTTGAGCCGCATGCGCAGCATGGATGTGTTGTTGCTCCTGCATGGGCAAGAACCCATTTGTTCTGAATACATTCCATCAAAACTTTACGAGTACCTATGGATGCAGCGGCCAATTTTGGCCACAGCGCACTTGAATTCACAAATGGCAAAGATGATCAAGTGTGAGGGCCACAAGGTTGTAGAGACATCTGAAAAAAACCTGGGCGCTGATAAGCTGGCCGAAGAATTGGAGCTTCAATATCAGCACTGGAAACTTCACGGTCTTCCAGATCACGGGCGTCACAGCCCATTTACAACAGCGGCAGCAGTCGCTCAATTGGTATCTTGGGCCACTCCTGCCCCAAAACCAAGCCCATCCTAAATTTCAAAGCTTAAACTCCAATTGCCGTAAATCGCCCTTCCAACCTCTTATTTCAACAAACTTTTAATTGATGTCCACAACACCTAAGGTCGCTCTAATTACTGGCATTACCGGCCAAGATGGCTCTTATCTTGCAGAACTGTTGCTTGAAAAAGGCTATGTGGTTCATGGGATCAAACGCAGGGCCAGTTCATTCAATACGAGTCGCGTGGACCACCTCTACCAAGACCCCCACATTGATCACCGCAATTTCGTGCTCCATTACGGCGATTTATCAGATACCAGCAACTTGGTTCGTATTGTTCAGCAGGTACATCCCGATGAGGTTTACAACCTAGGGGCCCAAAGCCATGTGGCCGTGAGTTTTGAAAGTCCCGAATACACCGCCGATGTGGATGCCATCGGGACGCTTCGCCTGTTGGAAGCCATCCGTATTTTGGGCATGCAAAAAAAAACGCGTTTTTATCAGGCCTCCACCTCTGAGCTTTATGGGCTGGTGCAAGAAATTCCGCAAAAAGAATCCACCCCTTTTTATCCCAGAAGCCCTTATGGGGTAGCCAAACTCTATGCCTACTGGATCACGGTGAACTACCGGGAAGCCTATGGCATGTATGCCTGTAACGGGATTCTTTTTAACCATGAAAGCCCACGGCGTGGTGAGACTTTTGTAACTCGAAAAATCACTCGGGGTCTGTGCAATATCGCCCTTGGACTTGAGCAGTGTCTTTACATGGGCAATATGGATGCCCTGCGAGACTGGGGCCACGCCAAAGACTACGTGCGTATGCAGTGGATGATGTTGCAGCAAGACCAGCCTAAAGACTATGTGATTGCCACTGGCGTCCAATACAGCGTGAGACAGTTCATCGAAAAGTCTGCAGCCCAACTGGGCATCACACTCCGCTTTGAAGGTCAAGGCATCAATGAATATGCGGTCGTCGTCGCCGTCTCTGGAGACAAAGCACCCTCCCTCAAATTGGGCGACGTTGTGGTGCGCGTAGATCCTAATTATTTTCGCCCCGCAGAAGTTGAAACGCTTTTGGGCGATCCAAGCTTGGCCAAGAAAGACTTGGGCTGGATTCCACAAATCACATTAGATGAGATGGTGCAGGAGATGATGGCGAGCGACTTGGAGCAAGCTCGCCAGCATGCTCTACTTAAACTGCATGGATACAGCGTTCAGGTAAGCAAAGAGAAATGACCAACGACCCCATCCAAAAAGCCAAAATCTATGTGGCGGGTCACCGCGGCATGGTGGGCAGTGCGATTGTGCGAACTTTGCTGGCCCAAGGAATTGAAGGCAACCAGATCGTGACCCGAACACATGCCGAATTGGATTTGAACGATCAACACGCCGTCCACGATTTTTTCTTGAAAGAGAAGCCCGAACAGGTTTATCTTGCAGCCGCCAAGGTGGGCGGCATACATGCCAACAACACCTACCCAGCGGAATTCATTTATGAAAATCTGATGGTTCAAGCCAACGTGATCCATTCGGCTCACTTGAACGGGGTCAAGAAACTGCTTTTTTTAGGTTCGAGTTGTATCTACCCCAAATTGGCCACTCAACCCATGGCTGAAAATGCATTGCTGACAGGCACTCTGGAGCCCACCAACGAGCCCTACGCTGTCGCCAAAATAGCAGGTATCAAGTTATGTGAAAGCTACAACCGTCAATACGGAAGAGACTATCGCAGTGTGATGCCCACCAACCTTTACGGCCCTGGAGACAACTACCACCCTGAAAACAGTCATGTCATACCTGCCCTATTGCGCCGCTTTCATGAGGCCAAACTAGCTAATGCACCTGAGGTGGTTATCTGGGGCACTGGCAATCCCAAAAGAGAGTTTTTGTACGTGGACGATATGGCGGCTGCTACCGTCTTTGTGATGAACTTGCCTCATGACACCTACCAATCAGAGGTTCAACCTCAACTCAGCCACATCAATGTAGGTTATGGCTCTGACGTGACTATTGCCGAACTGGCTGAAACTGTAGCTGCCGTGGTGGGCTATAGCGGACGCGTAACTTTTGATTCCAGCAAGCCCGATGGAGCACCTCGGAAACTAATGGATTCGCAAAGGATAAATAAACTTGGTTGGCGGCCATTGGTGAATCTGCAAAATGGGTTACGCATGACCTATGAACACATGAATCAAACTATTTAAATTTACATATGGGTATCAAAAACTGGCTCCAAAAGCGCAAGAATGCACCAGTAATGATTAAGTTTGAAGGAGGTATGGGCAACCAACTTCTGAATGCAGCTCTATATTTTTATCTCGAAAATTCCGGAAAAAAAGTTTATGCTGATTTAAGTTATTTCGAGAAAGAGACACATGTTGCCGAAGTTGGACGCAAGGGCGAAATCTCCCATTGGCCTTGGCAACTCTCAGAATTTGGAATTATGCAAAGTGAATTTCATAGACTAGAGCCACCTATTAAGCTTAAGAAGTCAGAAGTAAATTTACTTGATGATGGAAATAAACTTCAAATGGTTTTGAATGCATTAAAAAAAGATGATATAAGAAGGCGCTTCAAAATAGATGAAAATATTGAATATGTTTTACCCAATTTCCAGAAATTTGACTATTTATGTATCCACATCAGGCGTGGTGATTATGTCAATGTTGCGAGTCATTTGGTAAGTGATGAGCAATTTATTCAACAAGCTAAAAAGTTTTCTGGACTAATTTCAAATGCCGTCATACTTTCTGACTCACCAATTAGTAATGAGATGAGACACGCTTTTACTGATCATTACACCAAAATACTTTTCCTAGACAACACAGATGCCATGTCAGCTCATAAAATTATGAGACTTTCTAGAATACTTGTTTGCTCTAACAGTCAGTTCAGCATGATTGGTGCAGCCCTTAACCCAAAAGCCTTAGTTCTTCTACCCATGCAATGGCTGGGTAAGGGTGAGAACGGACGATCTTCTGAAGAAATACTGAAGGATCGAAATACATTCATGATTATGGATTAATCAACAGGAAAATCACCCAAAAAAACGATTTTTTATTCGTTTTATGGACTTACTAAAAACCAAGTTATAAAGTGGTCTCGCTTTATAATACATCCAAGTCCCCCGGTAAAGTTGACTGTCTTTTAATACGCTTGAAAAATCAAGTGAGAGTTGGACTAGTTTTTTCTCTAGGTTAACAGGTGACACTGCAAAAGCAGGGCGAACTTTTCTAATTTCGAAGGCGGCCTCTTTTTTGGAAAAAACAACAACTTTTCCTGGTTTCGAGAGGTGACTCAGCAAACCATAGATATGAGAAAAATTGGTATCAATCTTACTCTTAGCAAAATCTAAATCAAAAGCAGATTTAGGAAAAACATTTTTGGTAATTAGAGTGTGATGAACTTGAAAAATCGGATCAAGGGGTAAAGCCTTTTTTAAAAGACCACCATAGCTATCAGCCTCAATACGTTCATAAAACTCACTTTCAACAATCAATAAAGCTGGCTTACACTCAATGGCGGCCAACACTCGATTCAATGCTCCAGGAATATAAATCTCATCATCACCAAAAAGCCAAACATACTCACCAGAAGCATGGCGCACACAATTAATAAAATTGGAATCCCCGCCTATATTAAACGGGTTTTTAATATACCTTAATGCAGGCATATTCTTTTCCAAAACTATTTCTTCCGTACAATCGGTTGAGTCATTGTTAACCACCAAAACCTCTAAACGCCCTACTGAATTAAAATTTAGATCAGAATTTATTTGGTTTAATAATTCCGAAAGATATTCCGCCCGGTTAAAGGTAGGAATTGCCAAAGTTAAAATCACATCGGGAGACATATGAATGCCCATATTATAAATAAAAAATCTGGAAACTATTATAAAATTTATTTTAAACTGCCTTGACTTAAATTAGAAAGGATGCTATTGATAATAATTTTAATAAATTTAATTGAAATAAAACATTCAGATTGACTTCCATGTATAAAGTCTCTGATTGAATTTTGATAAGCAACATAATCACCTTCTTTTACTGACAATAAAAACTCATGAACCTCCTGAGTGCTAGAGAAATGTCGTCTGTCAATAAAGCAATCTGACGGTATATAGTCTAAAATATTATCAGCCCCCCAGTAAACGGGGACACATCCTTGAGTCATGCTATCAAAAATTTTTTCAGTAATGTAGTTTTTTAAATCTCTGCTATTTTCATAGCAGTATGAAAATCTTGTGCGACGAAGCACTTTAGCTTTATCGTCTACCTCGCCAGAAAAACTTGGAAAGGCTGGACGACCAATTACATAATTTGTAGCTTTAGTTATACTTCGCTTGAAACGACCCCATGGCGTGAACGATGGAGGAAGCTTATCCCAACCCATTCCGAACAACGAAAATTTTTCAGGGGCGTAACGCTCGTACCAGCGGATGGTCTTGATGCGTTCAAGGTATAGATCGCTAGATAAAGGCTCCTTGAATGCCTTATTTGCATTAATTAGACAACTAAAAATATCGCGCTGCTTAAAATCAGCAAACTCACCGGATTTTAAAGAATGGGGTATCATGACTGAGACTACATTGGGTAAATGCTGAACACGCACATCCCAAGCAAATACCAAATCAAATTGCCTGAGGAATTCATGATTCGAATTCAACTTATTGATATTCGGGTTTTCCATTGCAACCAAATATCTCGGTCGTTTTCGCGGGCCCAAAACCTGACCTTCAGCATACAAATCAAACGCAACCTTCTTACCGTAATTCAGGTCAGGTGTATTTAATTCGACACCACACCGCAGAAACTCCTGGCGCATTAGGCGAGGGGTATACGATGGATTATATTTATGAACAACATCCTCCTCTGAAAAAAGTGAGTTATTAGCCCTACCTTCTGCGTGAATGTTGGCATAAATCATAGATATAATTTGATCTTTACCCAAGCTCGCTTGATTGCTGACTTATAAGTATTAAAGCGAAAGTACCGTCTACATGTATAGGCACTAAGAAAATTTATTGCAATAAGACGCTTTAAGGAATTCTTATCCTTAACCTTCATGACTAGAGGCTTGTAAATGAAGGAGCATCGATAGTCATCCAATACATCTCGGCCAATCCAAGATGCGTTATTTTTTAAAAAACGCAACAGCCGAAGGCGATCACGACGAGATTCTTGCTGCCCATCACTATCTGCATGTATACGATATGTCATTAGCGGCTTGTTGGTCCAAATGATATCCCCGCTTAAAGCCAACTTTAAAAGCCAAATGACATCAGCATATTTACCTCTCACATATTCCAATGGAATTTTTAATGCAATGCTTCTTTTGTAAATATAACTCGGGAAAGGTGCTATTCCCAATTGATGTCTTGAAAAATAACGAGCCGCCAACTCATATGGTGTTTTTATTTGAACCTCAACATCGTAATCCAAGAAAGAATGTTCGCGGTTGGTTTTACCAAAATATTCTATCTTTGCATTTGAGGCGAATGCCACCGCATCAGGATATCGAGTCACTAGCTTCATCATATTTGCAACGTAATCATGTGACATAACATCGTCGTCATGAAAAACACAAATGTAATCTGTATTTGCAGCCTGTACACAATAGGTTATATGATCTGGGTTCATTGGTCTGTGGCGGACGAATTTAACATGAGGAAACTCCATCTTCACCAGAGTCTCCACTTCATCTGTAGAGGAGTTGTCGGATATGGTCAAATTGAAATCCATATCAGACTGTGTAAGTATTGAACGAATAGCGTTTCGTGCTTCTAATGGCCTGTTGTGGCACATTAAAAAAATTGATAGCGAAGGCTTCAAAACGGATAATGTATTTAATAAATTTTTGGATGTGACTTAAAACGGCTTCATCTAAATTCGACCTAGTTTTCTGCGAACTCTACGCCCAATCTTTGATAAGATCCCTCCCCCTTCCATGGGCCAATCCAAATATCGATCCCAAGAGGACTGATATACAACACCAAGATATAAATTTGCAAGCTTCTCTACCCCAATTCCCATTCTTTGATCTTGGTCAAACTGCCATCCATAGTGGTAGACCTTGAAAAGGGCTTGACAGGGTAATAACGGTACGGCTTTGTAGGCCATAAGCGCCTCCCCATACCAACGCGACTCAATTGGAGCCATGTTGATTGCATCGGCAAAACTCATGCCTTTAGGCAAGAGGTAATTTTCATCAAGGCTTTTCCAAACCTCCATGTGCCATACAAGCGGGAAGGGACCAAAACTGTATTGTCTGCCCGGCCTATTAAAAAGTTGTTGGAAAAGATCCGCCTCGCGCCTAAATGCATCGAGCACACGATTTTTTTTCTGTTGCAAAGCGTCTTCCAGCAAATCGTGCGCCTCATCTATCATGGTGTAGGGGGCACCATCCTTTGATAGAAAGTCCGCCCTACCAAACGGGCGAATAAATAGGGCATCAGAATCAAGGCAAACATATGCTTGAGACAAACCGAGGCGCCAAAATTCAGACTTGACCACCTGCTGGGAAATGCTCCCTGGCATCAGAGCCACTTGTGCTGCTTTTATTCGAGGCGAGGCTCTTAGGATGTCTTCGTCGGCTATGAGTTCAACCGCGAGCATCCCCAAGTTTTCTCGAAACAATGACAGTTCAGCCTCTGGAACCGAGATGTAAAAAGGTAAACGCTCAACGTTGAATTGGTGAATCGACTGTGCCAATCTTATGACACGGCGCAGATCATTGCTATAGCTTTTGCAATAAAGCACTATGGGCTTCATGCTCTAAGGTCTTCGTAGCATGTTCCCACCTTCAAAAAAAACTGCAGAGGATGAGTAGCACGTGCAACCATAACGCGCTTCAAGGCGAGAGGGTCATCGCCAAGACTGACACGCCCACGGTGAGTGCTGGTGGCAGTTACATAACCAGACTCAAGAACCATTTGTTGATGTGCAGCACAGAAAGCACCATAGGGATAGCAGAAATGACGCACCTCGCAGCCAATAGCGCGCTCAAGTTCGTGTTTTGAATCCATTATTTGAGCTTTAGCCTCCACGTCAGGCAACTCTGTGAGCTTTGCATGCGACCGGGTATGGGATCCAACGTCCATACCGGCTTTAAACCAACGCTGCCAGTCCCTCAATGACATAAGCGGCTTTTCAGACACAAGGCCGCCGTCCCATATATTAGTACCGCCTATAAGACTACTCACTCCATAGCAAGTAGCGGTAAAGCCATGATCCATTAGAACAGGCAGTGCGTTTTCAATATTATTGCAATAGCCATCGTCAAAGGTGATGCCAACTACTTTGCCATGTTTATAGCCCATGAGGTAAGGCTCCAAGTCACTCATTGATAGCCCCTTGTATCCCATAAATGAAAGCATTTTCATTTGCCAAATAAAAGAATTTGGCGCCACCACCAATCCTCTAAGCCTTGTACCACGAGGTGGGGGTACATCTATTTGATGGTACATAAGAATAGGAATGCTCATCCAAGTCCGCTCGCCTGCATCTTGATAAGGTTTGTATAGTAACCACCATTTGCCAAGAGTTCATGATGTGTTCCACGTTCCACAATCCTGCCCTGATCTAGTACCAGTATATGGTCGGCATACTCAATTGTGCTAAGTCTATGCGCAATAACTAGGGTCGTACGGCCCTTCATTAAAGTAGCCAGGGCCAACTGGACTTGACGTTCTGATTCTGTATCGAGCGCTGAAGTCGCCTCATCCAAAATCAAAATGGGGGCATTTTTGAGAATAGCACGGGCTATAGCAATACGCTGACGCTGCCCACCAGAAAGTTTTGCTCCGTCTTCACCAATCAAAGTATCTAAACCATTTGGGAGTTGGCAAATAAAGTCCCAAGCATAAGCGGCCTTTGCAGCCAAGATAACCTCTTCTCTGGATGAGTGAATATTTGATCCAAAGGAAATATTGGCATGAACGGAATCATTGAATAAAACGATATCTTGGGTTACAAGAGAAATACTCTGACGCAAACTAAATAACTTAACATTTGAAATATCTACACCATCAATCAATATTTGACCAAATGAAGGGTTATAAAATCTTGGAAGCAATGAGCTTATGGTTGATTTACCCCCGCCTGATGCCCCGACCAAAGCCACAGTACTTCCCGCCTTCATACTGAAGGACACATTTGACAAAGCCTGCCTTGATGAATGTGGGTAAGTAAAGCTCACATCTTCAAACCTTATATCGCCACTAACGTTTGAAATCTCAATGAATCCTATATCAGTTTCACTTTCGTAATCAATCAACTCAAAAAAACTCTCACAAGCAGAGAGAGATCGTTGCATGACCATATTGACTGTTGTAAGCTGTTTAATAGGGCCGATCATCATTAGCATTGCAGTAATAAAAGAAACAAAACCCCCAGCAGAAGCTCCGGCCTGCCCAGTAACTTGACTAAGTGCAAGGAAAATAATTCCAGCAACGGCAGTTGATGCTACCAAGTGCGTAATCGGAGTGATAGCAGAAGATGGAACGGCCTCACGAGTTGCAGCCATCCTGAGCTGATTCAAGTCAGACTGGAAACGAGTTTTTAATTGATCTTGAGCGTTGAAAATCTTAACGACTTTATGAGCATTCACAGCCTCCTCTACTGTATGAGCAAGTTTTTGAATGCCTTTCAATGTCATTCGACTGGATTGTCTCATTCGATAGCTGAAAACCTTAATAACCAGGGCTAATAAGGGCGCAATAACCAGAATCATTAAGGTTAATGCCCAATCCAAATAAATTAAGTACACAAAAAGTGCCAGCGCTGTGAGTGATTCACGTACTAAAATAATTAGTACATTTGTAGCCGCCTGATTTGCATTACCAACGTCAACAACAATTCTTGATATAATTTTGCTTGCTGGTTGATCTTGAAATATTGAAGTCGGTAGCGTTAGCAGCTTTGCAAAAAGTTCTCGCTGGAGGTCGTTGCCTAACTGCATTGATATTCTAGCCATCAAGTAATTAGTACAAAAAGACAAAAATCCTCTGACGGTAAAAAGTAGTACAACTCCTCCAGGAATTGCCCAGATCATGTAAGGCTCTGCTGTTTTAAAGCCAGAATCAAGCAAGTATTTCATGATGGCAGGAAATACGGGCTCTGTAGCAGCCGTAAACACCATACAAATTACAGCTATCGCAAAAATGCGCCAATAAGGCTTGGCGTAACGCAAAAGCCGAAAATAAAGCCCCCAACTCTCTGATGAAGTGGTCATTATTTTTTGTGGTTTTTCCAAGCTTTACCCTTCTGCATCTCCAACGCCTTAACATACCTATAAAAAGTGCCCTCAAAATTTCCAAATGCAATCACAAAGCCTGGCCAACCGTCTAAAAACCCGCGCTTAAATACATAGTGCTTGATAAACGACCATAAGGCATGAAGCAGCGCCGTGCCCATAGTGATGCGCTTGTACACAATCTTTTCTGCGCCTAAGCTGGAATAACGGTTGGCCTTGTGCATGACTTCGGCCATATCCTTAAAAGGAAATTGCCAGATGTCATGCTTGAGTGTGCCCACGGGCTTATGGGTGTGAAGTTCATAGCCTTCGTGGACGGGTTTTTGGTCGTAAACCAGACACCCTTTGCGAAAAAACTGCGGTTGTCGAAAGTTGGGGTACCAACCGGAATGCTTGATCCAGCGGCCCATAAAGTAATTACGCCGCGGCACCAGCCAAACATCAAGTGAATGGGGGTCGTTGGCAATGGCGCGAATTTCTTGGGCAACTTCTGGTGTACAACGTTCATCTGCATCAAGGCTAAACACCCAGTCATACGCACATGCAGCCAAAGCCTGATTACGCAGATCTCCAAAGCCTTGAAACTTCACTTGCAAAACCTTAGCACCCAGTTTTTCGGCAATATCCGATGTGCCGTCGGTACTGTAGGAGTCCACCAATACCACCTCATCGGCCCACTGAACACTTTCAATGGTGGCGGCCACTTTCTCTGCCTCGTTAAAGGCGATGATGTAAACAGAAATTTTGCTCATTGAATGCAATAAGGTTTCATGCCCTAGGCCAATCCAAACCTCAGCCCTGCAACCCTTCCCTAACCCCCCGCGTCCACTGCGACGCCGCTGCCGACAAAAACCCCATATCGGTTTGGGTGGTCACATACAAACAGCCTTTTTGAATGGCTTGAACCTGCCGCTGCACATCGCGGTTGCCGCCAATGCCCGCAAATTTGCCATGCGCTTTGGCTGCCGCAATGGCGCGTTCCTGAGCGACGATGATGTCGGGGTCGTCAAACTGGCCGGGCTTGCCCATGTTGACCAACAAGTCGTTACTGCCCACGTGGATCACATCCACTCCAGGCACGGCGGCAATGGCTTCTACATGGCTCAAGCCTTCTAGGGTTTCAATCATGCACACCACCAGGGTGGACTCATTGAGCAAGGGCACCGCTTGTTTAAGGGGTACCGCCGCAAAGTCAAAATGCGGGTAACCCCCGCAGACCGAGCGTTTGCCAATGGGCGCAAACTTGGACGCATTGACCGCTCGTTGCGCTTCTTGCGCGTTGTTCACGTCCGGAAAAATAACGCCCGTGACGCCGTTGTCCAAATATACCGACACATTGGGGTCGTCCACACTGCGCACCCGCACCATGGGTGCAATGCCGCAACCCAAAGCCACTTGCGCCATGTGACCGATGGTCTCCAGATTGAAAAGCGAGTGCTGGACATCAATAAACACAAAGTCGTGGCCTGTGGACTTGGCAATGCGCACGATGTCGCCCGAGTGCCCCAAACGCACCGTCATACCCAAGGCGGGTTGACCCGCACGCATGCGGTCCAGTACAGGGTTGGGAATGTGCAGGTCTGAGGTCATGAGCTTGATCATAGCCTTGTCAATTCGGGAAACTGGCCTTTCACAACTTGAAGCCATACGCCACACTCAGCCTTTATTTCATAAACAAACCAGCTCATGCCTGAACTTTCCAAGCTTAAATCTCAAGCCCGCTCACTTTTAGCTCCCAACGGCGTCATGAAAGTGGGCCTCAATGTGGCCAATTTTTTATTGGTGCACTTGCCCAACCCACACGAGGCCCCCAAGGGTGTGGCACCAGACCTATCCAGGGCCATTGCCCAAGATTTAGGCGTAAAGTTGGAATTTGTGCCCTACGCCACCCCGGGCGACATGGCAGCCGCATGCCGCAGCCAAGCATGGGACATGGCCTTGTTTGCCGTGGAGCCCGCCCGCGAAAAAGACATGGACTTTACGGCCGCCTATTTGGAAATTGAGGCCACCTATTTGGTGCCTGCCGGCTCTGAGCTGCAAACCGTGACCGATGTGGACCGCCGAGGCGTGCGCATTGCGCTGATGCACAAAAGTG
>Ga0214921_10007561_pt1 | contig 14435 bp, 14 predicted proteins | sample LL1505_MetaG_FD_177992 | JGI IMG/M metagenome (GOLD analysis project Ga0214921, IMG submission 177992) | Freshwater microbial communities from Lake Lanier, Atlanta, Georgia, United States - LL-1505 | ecosystem: Environmental > Aquatic > Freshwater > Lake | place: USA: Georgia | collected... | reverse complement strand
TTGCGAAAATAATAGTTAACAAGAACCTTTCTGTAAGGCAGGCTGAATTTTTAGTGAAAAAAGAACAAGTTTTCTCAAGTTCAAAAAAAGTTAAAGCTAATAATAAAGATACAAATATAAAATCCTTGGAAAGTGATCTTGGACTGCTGATGGGAATAAAAGTGGATATTAAAAATAAGAAAAATAATTCTGGAGAGATTAAATTTTCTTACAAAAATCTTGATCAATTAAATAAAATTATCAGCGTTCTTAAAGGCTATTTTAGATAAGTTTTGAGTTAAGAAGTAATAAAATTGTATATCTTGATTTAGGTCATTTTTTTTAAATTCAGTCTCAATAATATTTAAATTACTGAGTAATTTTTCAAGGTTATTGGTATTCCATATTTTTAAGATATTCTTTATTCTATCCTTATCTTTCCAGAAGATGGGAGGCTTGTATCTTTCAATTCTTTCATCAATTGAGAGATTTTTATTATTTTTTTGTATATCAAGAATTTTAATTATGAATGATCTAAGAATAATAATTATCTCTATAAAATTTTTTTCATAATTAGACATGTTAGATATAAATTCATTAATATTTTTTTCATTTTTAGATAGCAAAATATCAATAATTTCATCATTTTTTTTTAGATCTGCGTCAGTGCAAATTTCATCAATTATTTGATCAGTAATTTTTTCTGAATTTTTATATACATTTATTTTTTCAATTACTTCTTTAATCTTTGATCTTTTCAATGAAGAGGAGCCAATAATAGTTTCGCTTTGAGAATCTGATAAATGAATATTATTTATCTGGAGTTGTTGAGTAAGAAATTTTTTTATATCAAATTTGGTTTCTTGATAACAAGGAATGCAAATGGCTAATTTATCGTATTCTCCAAATTGTCTTAGTTTAGAATTTTTTAGCAGCACTTCAGAGTTCAGAATAATAATATTATCATTAATGTTATTTTTTATTTTGTTAATAATATCTAATATTTTGTCAGAACAGTTTTTAATTATTGAAATATTTTTATTATCATCAAATAATGATCCATTAAGATAATAACTAATAATATTATCTGGACTTTTAATAATGTCTTCTTCAAAAAAAGATTTTGAGATTTTTTCTTCTTCTATAAATTTAGATGTAATTTGATAATTTAAATCATTAATTAAATCTTGATTTTCTCCATATAAAAGAATTATTTTTTCTTTAAAAAAATCTTTTTTTTTTAGACTTATCTCTTGTGATTTTAAGAGCATTTAAACTAATTTAATGAGACTCTAGATTTGAATAAGATATTTTGAATTATAGAATCTAATAATACTCTTTTTTCATTATTTTTTACTAAAACATTATTCGATAAATTATCGGTAACAGAAACTCGTTTATCTTTGGATATGGCATCTTGATATATTACAACGCCATTTTTATCTAGAAATTGATAACTTATTGTTAATTTAATAATTTCTTCTGTAGCAATTCCTCTTGAATCAATAAGAGAACTTTCCGCTGTATCATAAATTTGAGCTTTAAATATATAAGCATTCAAATTTTTCTCTTCTTTTTTAAAATTTAGTTTTTGTTCTAAATTAAAAGCTAGATCTTTATCACCAATTATTTCTGATTTAGAAATAATTACCTGTTTATAACTTGTGGTATATATGGGTGAAAAACCACAATTGGCTAAGAAAACTGATACTATTATAGTTAGAACAAATTTATTAATCATTAGTGACAATATTAAGCAGTTTATTTTTTATAAAAATTTTTTTTATTATTTTTTTTTCATCTAATATAACTTTAATATTTTTAATTGCTAAGGATTTACTAAAAATATTTTCCTCATTTTCATTGTTAATAGCGTTGATAATTGCTCTTTTTTTGCCATTTATTTGAACCACAATATCAAAATGATCTTTTTTTATAAGAGTATTTTCAATTTTAGGCCACTCTTGTGAACTTAGATTTTTTTGTTTTGTAATTTTTTCCCAGCATTCATTTGCTATGTAGGGAATGAAAGCAGATATCACAATTAAATATTTTTTATAAGCATTAATAATATCTTCTTCATTTAAAACTTTTTTGTCAATTTCTTCATTAAGATTATTTAAAAAAATATAAAGTTTAGCAACTGCAACATTTATATGAAATTTTTCTATACATTCTGTAATTTCTTTTATTAGTTTATTTGTTTTAATTAAAAAATTATTTTCATTTTCTTCTTTTTCTTTTTTATAAATTTTTATTTTTTCGCAAACACGCCAAATTTTTTGTATGTATTTAAATGCACCTTGAATACCACTATCACTCCACTGAATATCTCTGTCTGGAGGACTATCTGATAAGATAAACCATCTTACAGCATCTGCTCCATAAATTTTAATAATATCATCTGGATCAACAATATTCTTTTTAGACTTAGACATAGCTTGGCTATCACCTTTTAAAACTTTTTCTTTATTGTTTAAAAAATAGAATCCGTCTTTTTCAAGAACTTCTTTTGGAAAAACCCATTTGCCTTTTTCTGTTTTAAAGGTTGGATGACATACCATTCCTTGAGTAAAAAGATTTTCAAAAGGTTCAGAAACTTTTAATTTAAATTCATCTTGCAGTGCCAAAGTAAAGAATCTTGAATATAATAAATGAAGTATAGCATGCTCAACACCACCAATATATTGGTCTACTGGCATCCAATAATTTGCTTCATCTATATTAAAAGGTCTCTTACTTTCTTTAGATGAGCAGAAGCGAAGAAAATACCAAGAAGAATCTACAAATGTATCAAGCGTGTCAGTTTCACGAATAGCTTTCATTCCAGTTTCTGGACATTTTGTATATTTCCATGTTGGATGATTTTCCAAAGGGTTTCCAGGTTTGCTAAAATCTATATCTTTAGGAAGTTCTACAGGCAGATCATTTTCGGGAACTAAAATAACTTTTCCATCTTCTCTGTACATAATTGGGATTGGACATCCCCAATATCTCTGTCTGGATATTCCCCAGTCTTTAAGACGATAAATTATTTTAGAGTTTCCTATTTTTTTTTCTTCAATTTTTTTAATAATATTTTTTTTTGCCTCTTCTATACTTAAATCATTAAGAAAATCTGAATTGATAATATAACCATCATCCGTGTATGCCTGATTATTAATGATAATAGATTTAGACTTATTAGGACTTACAACAGGAATTACTTGTAGATTGTATTTTTTGGCAAATTCTAAGTCTCTTTGATCGTGTGCTGGGCAGCCGAATATAGCCCCAGTTCCATAGTCCATTAATATAAAATTCGCCACATAAATTGGTATTTTTTTATTTAAAAAAGGATGTGATGCAAAAAATGGTGTTTTAAAACCTAATTTTTCGTTTTTAGCTAAGGAAGATTCTGTGCCAATATTTTTTAAAGCAAGTTCTTTAAAATCTTGAAAATTTTTTTCATTTTTAAAATATTCGGTAAAAGGATGATCTGGGGCAATAGCAATAAACGAAGCTCCAAATATTGTATCTGGTCGGGTTGTAAAAATTTTAATTTTAGCATTTTTAAAATCAGAAATAAAATCAATCTCGCAACCTAAAGATTTTCCAATCCAGTTTTTTTGCATTAACTTCACTTTTTCTGGCCAGCCTTTTAAATTATCAAGTGATTTTAACAATTGATCAGAATATTTTGTAATATTTAAAAACCATTGGTTTAATTCTTTTTTTTCAACAGTTGCACCAGATCTCCAGCCCTTACCATCAATCACCTGTTCGTTTGCTAGAACTGTATTGTCGATAGGATCCCAGTTTACATAACTTTTTTTTTTATAGGCAATTTTATTTTTAAAAAAAAATGAAAACAAAATCTGTTGATGTTTGTAGTATGACTCATCGCAGGTAGAAATTTCTTTATCCCAATCTATCGAAAGACCTAGACGTTTTAATTGCAATTTCATCGCAGAAATATTTTTTAATGTCCAGTCCTTAGGATGTAAATTATTTTGTATAGCAGCATTTTCTGCAGGCAAACCAAAAGCATCCCAACCCATTGGGTGTAAAACGTTATAACCATTTAATCTTTTAAAATTTGCAATTACATCTCCAAGAGTGTAATTTCTTACGTGACCCATATGAATATTTCCTGACGGGTAAGGAAACATTTCTAAACAATAAAATTTTTTGTTAGTATTTTTAGTTGTTGAAAAAATTTTTTTTACTTCAAAAAAATTCTGCCATTTTTTTTCAACAGATTGGGCATTATAATTGTCCATTTCATTTAATAAATCTATTAATTACTTTTTTTATTTTTTTCTTCCTCAATCTTAGATTTTCTGGCTGCAGTGATAATTGTATCTTTAACTTCTCTATTAAAATTTTCATCTAATTTAATAGTTTTGCACTTATCATTATTAATGCAAATCTTTTTATGACTAATAATTTGAAGAGAATCCGATCTTAGTTCTGTATTTAAGAATCTAACCGTAATCTTAATTTGTTCATCAGGTTGTTCTTCGCTTGAATACCAATCATAAATAATAACACCCCCAGAATAGTCTACGTTCATCAAAGGCATGAAATCTAAAGTTTTTAAAGTGGCCCTCCATAAAATGTTAGAGTTTGCAAAATCAACGACGACACCAGATGATTTTCCTCCGCCTTTCATTATATCTCCAAATATTCCCTTACCTTCATCAGCAGCTTTTCTTGTTTTTACCTGTGGATTTGTTTCTATTAATACTTTTTCGCCTGTGACCTGATCAGTTTTTTGACAGCTAAGAGTTGCCAGAATTGCTAGTAATACTAGATTTACTTTATATTTTTTAATTAAATACATAAAAATGCTGATTATGTGGCATTTTATAAGAATATATAAATAAAGCCATTGTTATTGTGCGTTTTTATATGATGTATTAATGCAACACTTCATTAAAGTTTATGGAAATTACTTATAATATATTTGAAGATAAGAATTTAAACAATATTTTATGGAGGAAATAACTAAATAAATATTTAGTTATCTAACTAACATAACATAAATAAAACTATGAAAAATAAAATAACAACTGCTTTAGTTGGTTCATTGTTTGGTTTAGGTTTAAGTTCTGCTGTTGCTCAAACAACTGTTAGCGGAAATTTAAACTTAGTGTACCATGCAGTATCAGCTAAAAGTGCAGCTGCGGGTGGACCTATGGGTTCTTACCGTACTACTGGACAAGAAACTCAAATCAACATCCAGAATAAAGGAACACTTAGTAATGGTATGGCTTATGCCGCTGGTTTCTCTTGGGAATTAGATGGTAACGAAGCATTAGGAGATTCAACAGCAGGTTCTGCTTCGGATTCTTCTAACGGACGAAATGAAAACACTTATATTGATCTTTACGTAACAAAAGATACGTACATAAGTGTTAGCTCAGATCACATTCCTAACTCAGACGTTACAATGACAAATCTTGTAGGCTGGGGATATTTAGGAGCTCAAGGTCCAAATAACATGACTACACTTTACCCGACATCATTTAATGATTCAGGATATGGTTTAGGAGTTGTTAGTAACCTTGGTCCAGTAACGTTGTCTGTTGGTTATCAACCAAATCCAGGCAAAGCTGGTGGTTCTTCTGATACAGGACACAACATTAAAAGCGCAGAAGATTCTAGTGCCAATTCAAAAATTGAAGCTACACTTCGTGGAAACCTAGGAGTTCAAGGTCTAGATGTTCTAGCTTCATATGCTAGACAAGACAAAGTGTCTTCAGGCTCTACAATAGATGCAACATCTGAAGATCCTAATGGAAGAAGATTTGCAGCTAAATATAACTTCGGTCAAGTAACAATCGCTGGAGACTATATTAGATTAGATGGTCAAAATATAACTAACGCTGCTGGAACTGCAACAACTACAGCCAACCACACTTTGACTGGAAAATCATATGCTATAGCTTACGCTGTAACTCCAGCTTTATCAGTTGGTTACACTAGAAGCATGGCAGAAACTAGCGTTGCTGGTTATGCAGATGAAAAAGTTAACATGTACGCAGTTGGTTATAACTTGGGTGCAGTTGCTCTTCAAGCTCAGTATAGAGATGGTAAAGGTATTGCCGGTCAAACTGGCGCTACTGGAGAAGGAGAAATATTCTCTGTGATGTTATCAACTAAGTTTTAATTATTAAAATTTAGTTATACTTTATTAAGAAAAAGCCCGCTTATTAGAAATAGTAAGTGGGCTTTTTTTTTGATTATTCTCTTTCATCAGCGAAATAAAAGCTGCAGCTATACTTTTAGTCATCCTTAATTTTTTAAAATTACCTAAATTGATCCCACCTAAAGCACAAATTTTTTTATTCCAGTTCATAGATATTAAATTAAATTTACATACATTTAAGATCTTATTCAGCGAATATTTTTTATTATAAAATAAAGGGGACAGCATAATCACGTCACACAATTGTTTTTTTTTTATATAATATTCTAATTGGTTGTGTGCTGAACCAATAATTCTAAAATTATTTTTTTTTAAAAAGGTATTACCAATTTTTTTATATGAACTAGACAGAAATATGCCATCGGTCTTAAATTTGTTTGCTAGCTTAAAATCGTCACTAACAAAAAATGAAATTTTATTATTTTTGCAAAATTTTTTTATTATATGAATATTCGTGAGATTTGTATTATTAATTGAATTTGATTTGTAAATTAAAGATAGTTTTTTAAAATTTTTAATATTTTTTTTTATAATTTCATCTAAAGTATCCGTAAAAAAATAAAATTTAATATCAGTATTATTATTAGTAAGCACCATATGGAAGTTATACAAAATTTTTTAAGGATAAAAAATCAGATTTATGATTTAAATCCTAGCACTAAATTAATTGCCGTAAGCAAAGGGCACAGCATACATAAAATCAAATTGTTAATTGATTCTGGGCATCTGGATTTTGGTGAGAATAAAGTGCAAGAGGCAAGTCTCAAATGGATGGATATAATAAATAGTAATAAGAAAATTAATCTTCATTTAGTAGGTGGTCTACAATCTAATAAGGCAAAAGATGCTTTTAAGATTTTTAATTATATTCATTCTTTAGATAGTGAAAAATTAGCTAGAATTCTTTCTGATTTAGAAAAAAAATATTCAAAAAGAATAAATTATTTTATTCAAGTCAACATAGGTGATGAGAATCAAAAAAAAGGTATAAAGATATCTCTGGTTCCTGATTTTCTCCGATACTGCCAAAAGGATTTAAAGTTAAATATTTTAGGATTAATGTGTATACCACCGGTAAATGTTTCTCCTGAATCATATTTTTTAAAATTAAAAAAATTAAATGAAGATCTTGACTTAAAAGATTTAAGCATGGGAATGTCTGACGATTTTGAAATGGCAATTAAATTAGGATCTACTTATGTAAGAGTTGGTACTTCAATATTTGGACAAAGATCTAGCCAATTTTAATTTTTGTATTTTTTTTAATTTTAGAAATGATTTCAATTAAATGTTTCCTTTTTAAAGCTATGCATCCTTTTGTTTTTTGATATGAATTTTTTGTAATATGTAAAAAAATAGCACTACCTTTTTTTTTTATAATTGGACTTATATTGTAGTTTAGCACGGCTATTAGATCGTAGAGGTTGTCATTCCTATAAAGTTTTTCATGACTATACTTAGTTGGTAATTTTATTTGTTGGTTATAAAAATGACTTTTAGGATCATCGCACCATCCCATATTCTTCTTTATCTTAATTTTTTTAATTGAAGTTTTGATTTTTTTAATTTTATCAGGTCGGTAATATATTTTTGTTATCTTAAATATTCCTTTAGGAGTTATATTGTCGCCTTCCATTATCTTTTTCTTCACTCCTGCCTTTCCTAAAGCACAACGGAATTTAAGATTTTTATATTTTAAATATCCAGTTTTTTTTACAATAATCATATTAAATGTATTATATATTCATTTATGAATAATATTCATCTTCATATTATTGGATCAAAATCTTTCCCGATTTTATTAAATGAACTAGATCTTAACTATACAATTACTTCAGATATTAATCTAAAATATAATCATAAAGATTTATTAATTAGAATTGTTTTTGTTGAAAAATTAAAATTAATAGAAATTAAAAAATATTTTAACGAAAATGTTCCTACAATTTTTTTATTAAATAATAAGGATTTTTTGTTAAAAAATAAGTTAAGATTGTTAGAGTTTCACGTGTCCTTGTTTATTCCTATAGAGATTTTATCTTTTAGAGAAATATTAAATATTTTAATCACTAAGTATAATTTTTTTAAAAAATCTAAAATTATTATTAATGGTTATGAAATAGACTCAAATCAAAGAATCATTATAAAAAATGGAACCAAAACTAAGCTTACCGAAAAAGAATTAGAACTTATTTTAGTATTAAATCAAAATAAAGGCTTGGAGAAATCCTTTTTGATAAATAATATATGGAAGCGTAGTTCAGATTTAGAAAGTCATGCTTTTGAGACCCACCTACATAGATTAAGAAAAAAGATAAATAAATTTTTTAAAGATAAAGAATTTATTGTTGAAAAGAATTCTTTATATTATTTATCCAAGTAATCATTAGATTATTCTAGTCTTGCACCAATTTGTTGAATAATTTTTGATGCAGTAATTGAGCCAACTGTTAAGCATTTTTTAATATCAGATTTTTCTAAATATTCTTTTAAAAATCCTGCAGCAAATAAATCACCAGCGCCAGTTAAATCTAGTATCTTATCAACTTTAATACTTTCGCAATTAATAATTTCATTATTTTTAATAGCCAAGCTTCCTTCATCACTTCTTGTAATTATTATTAGCTTATCAAATTCTTTTAAATGATTTATAGAATCTAAGAGATTTTTTTTGCCTGTTAATTCATTTATTTCATTCTCATTTCCTATTAAAATATTTAAATCATTTTTAAGTAAGTTATAAAAATCTTGTTTGTGTCTGGTAACGCAAAAAACATCAGATAGGCTCATTGCGATTTTAACATTATTTTGCTTGGCTATATTTATTGCGTGCTTAAACATTCTTTCGCTATCTCCTTTATCCCATAAATATCCTTCTAAAAAAATTAATTCATGATCTAAAATATTATTTTTAGAAATATCATCAGCCGAAAGATGTGATGAGACACCAAGATAAGTGCACATAGTTCTTTCTGAGTCCGGAGTAATTAGAATAATAGATGCCCCTGTCGGTAAAGATTCACTTTTTTTAATGTAAGGAAAATTTACATTTATGTCTTCTAGGCTTTTTTTATATAAATCTCCAAATTTATCAGAGTTAACCTTTCCGATAAATGAAGCGCTTCCTTTAAGGTAAGCAATTCCTGCCATTGTATTTGCAACAGAACCTCCTGCCACAACTTTTTCAATCTTAATATTTTTTTCGAGATTTTCAAACTCAAATTTATTTATGAGCTTCATAGAACCTTTAGCAAGATTATTTTTTATTAAAAATTCATCATCTACTTTAGCGAGAACATCAACAATAGCATTGCCTATGCCTAATATTTTTTTATTCATATTTTTCTTTGTATAGACAAATTTTATTAATTATACATGTTTTGCACAAAGGACTTCTAGCTTTACAAACATACCTTCCATGCAAAAGTATTAAATGATGGGCTTTTTTTATATGCTGATTAGGTAAAATTTTTAATAACTGAGCTTCAACTTCTTCAGGATTTTTACCACTTGCAAGGCCAGTTCTATTAGCAACTCTATAAACGTGAGTATCTACTGCTATAGTTGCTTTATCAAAGGCGGCATTTAAAACTACATTAGCAGTTTTTCTTCCAACACCTGGTAAAGATATTAAATCTTCAAATTTATCTGGGATCTTACTTTGGTGTTTTTCTAATAAAATTTTTGATAATAAATATATATTTTTAGCCTTATTGTTAAAAAGCCCTATGCTTTTAATGAGATTTCTTATTTTATTAATTCCTAAATTTACAAAATGTTTTGGTGTGTAATATTTTTTATATATATTTTTAGTAACATTATTTACATTTACATCGGTACATTGAGCTGAAAGCACCACAGAAGTTAACAAAGTAAATCTATTTCTATATTTTAAAGACGTTTTTGGGTTTTTTATTGATTTATCCAGCAGCTTAATTAAATGCAAAGCTTTGTTCTGGTTTAGAAGCATTAAGAATTTTCAATAACGGTTTATTTTAAACCAAGCATATCCTGCATATTAAACAAACCCCTCTTTCTTTTGCTTATCCACATAGCAGCATTTAATGCTCCATCAGCAAACAGATCTCTTGAAAAGGCCGTATGTTTTAATTCTATATTTTCTATTTTGTTATTAAAATTCACAGAATGTTTACCAATTGTAGTACCTTTTCGTGAAATAAAGAAATTAATTTTATTTTTTTGCAAACTTCCTGATTTATTTAGAAACATTTTTCCTTTAATAGATTGTAGATTTTTGTTTTTACCTTTTGATACTGCATTTGCTAACATTAAAGCTGTTCCAGAAGGGTAATCAACTTTTCGTTTATGATGATCATCACTAATTCCGATTTGATAGTTGCTAGGTATTTTTTTTGAAAAAATACTAACAATATATTCTAGAAGATTAATACCCAGACTCATATTACCAGATTTGAATATAGCAATTTTTTTTGAGTAATTATTAATTAAATTGTTCTGATTCAAATTAAAGCCTGTTGTTCCGATCACAACTTTTTTTTTAAATTTTTTTGCATAATTTAAAACTTCAAGAGAAGCTTTGGGTCTCGAAAAATCAATGATAACATCTGTATTTTTAAATGCTTCTACATTATTTTTTTGTATTTGCATTCCATTTATAATTTTTCCCGATTTAAGATCAGTTAAGCTAAACAATTTTAGATTTTTGTTTTTAGAGATTCTTTTAATAAGAATTTTTCCCATTCTACCAAGAGCTCCAGTGATTGTGATGTTAATTTTTTTCATTAGCTACCGCTCCAAAATCTTTTAGCTTTATTTATAAAATTTTTTATTTCTGAATTATTATCTAAATCTTCTAAAGATTTAAATTTTTCGAGCAAGTCTTTTTGCTCCTTTGATAAAGATTCAGGAATTATTACATTTGTTTCTAGATATAAATCACCATAATGATCACTTCTTATAGCGGGCATACCTTTGCCTTTAAGCCTAAACTGTTTTCCAGACTGTGTTCCTGCAGGAATTTTAACTTTTGATTTTCCCCCATCAATAGTTGGAACATCAATTTCTACACCAAGCGCAGCATCAGTCATAGATATAGGTAATTTGTAGTATAAATTTTCTTCAGATCTTTGAAAAATCTTATGTTTTTCAACTGTTATAAACACATAAAGATCTCCATTAGATCCTCCTCTGTAACCAGCGTCACCTTTTCCAGATAACCTTATTTGAGTTCCATCATCAACCCCTTTTGGAATTTGAATAGAAAGATTTTTTTTTGTTTTAGTAGAACCAGATCCTTTGCAGTCCTTACAAGGATTAGAAAGCATTTCACCGTCTCCTCCACAACCAGGACATGTTTGCTGAAGAGTAAAAAAACCTTGTTGTGTTCTTACTTTTCCGTGACCATCACAAGTAGAACATTTTTTTGGTTTAGAACCAGGTTCTGCACCGCTTCCAGAACATTTTTCACATTTTTCATTTGAAGATAAATTGATAGTTTGTTTTTTTCCAAGGTAAGCTTCTTCTAAAGTTATTTCTAAATTAATTTTTAAATCTGACCCTCGATTAGATCTTGATTTTTTAGAGCTCCTCCCTCCTCGACCCGAACCCATAAAGTCACCAAAAAAATCATCGAAGATGTCAGAGAATGCACCAGATTCAAAACCACCAAAATCAAAACCTCCAGCTCCACCAGCTCCACCTTCAAATGCAGAATGTCCAAATTGATCGTAGGAAGATTTTTTCTTTGAGTCAGATAAGACTTGATAGGCCTCAGAGGCTTCTTTAAATTTTCCCTCAGCGGTCTTATCTCCCTGATTTCTGTCAGGGTGATATTTCATTGCGAGAGTTCTATAAGCTTTTTTTATTTCTTCAGGAGTTGCTTTTTTGGTTACACCAAGAATATCATAATAGTCTTTTTTGGACATAATGACTTAGGGGCAAAACCAGTTATAAATGGATTAGCCGTTCTTTTTGTTATCGTCTTTTACTTCTTCAAACTCGGCATCAACCACATCTTTTTTATCATCAGGCTTAGCATCTGTTTTTGAAGCACCAGCAGTATCTTGCTGAGCTTTATATATAGCTTCACCTAACTTCATAGAAGACGTCATTAATTGCTGAGTTTTAGTTTTGATATCTTCAGTTTTGTCAGATTTAATAGCTTCTTTTAAGTCTTCCATGTCTTTTTCAATTGCTTTTTTATCAGCTTCTGAAATTTTGCTTCCGTGTTCTTTTAAGCTTTGTTCAGTTGAAGCTATCAGGGAGTCAGCATGATTTTTTGCATCAACCTCTTCTCTTTTCTTTTTATCAGCCTCTTTGTTAGCTTCTGCTTCTTTAACCATTTTTTGAATTTCCTCATCAGTTAATCCGCCTGAAGCCTGAATTTGAATTTTTTGTTCTTTTCCAGTTCCTTTATCCTTTGCAGAAACATTAACGATTCCGTTTGCATCAATATCAAATGTGACTTCAATTTGAGGAACACCCCTTGGCGCCGGTGCAATTCCAGTTAATTCAAAATTACCTAATAATTTATTGTCATTTGCCATTTCTCTTTCGCCCTGAAAAACTCTAATTGTTACAGCTGGTTGATTGTTTTCAGCTGTTGAGAAAGTTTGGCTTTTTTTAGTTGGGATTGTTGTATTTTTTTCAATTAATCTTGTGAATACACCTCCTAAAGTTTCGATACCAAGCGACAATGGAGTAACATCAAGAAGAAGAACATCTTTAACATCACCTTGTAATACACCCGCCTGAACAGCAGCACCTAAAGCAACCACTTCATCAGGGTTAACACTTTGATTTGGTTCTTTTCCAAAGAAACTTTTAACTGCTTCAACAACTTTTGGCATTCTTGTCATTCCACCAACAAGAATAACTTCATTAATTTCAGCTGCAGTATAACCAGAATCTTTTAAAGCAATTTTGCAAGGTTCTATTGTTTTTTCAATTAACGCTGCAGTAAGAGCTTCAAGCTTTGCTCTTGTGATTTTCATATTAACATGTTTTGGACCGCTTTTGTCTGCTGTAATGAATGGTAAATTCACTTCAGTTTGAGCTGAAGAAGATAATTCTATTTTTGCTTTTTCGGCAGCTTCTCTTATTCTTTGTAATGCTAATTTATCAGTTTTTAAATTGATTCCGCTTTCTTTTTTAAATTCTTCGATAATATAATCTGTAACTACAGCATCAAAGTCATCACCACCTAAAGAAGTATTTCCGTTTGTAGATTTAACTTCAAATACACCGTCTCCTAATTCAAGAACGGATATATCAAAAGTACCCCCCCCTAAATCGTATACAGCAATTGTTTTAGCTTTTTTCTTATCAAGACCATAAGCAAGTGCTGCAGCCGTTGGTTCGTTTATAATTCTCAAAACCTCAAGACCTGCAATTTTTCCAGCATCTTTAGTTGCTTGTCTTTGCGCATCATTAAAGTAAGCAGGAACAGTTATAACTGCTTGCTTGACTTCGCTACCAAGATATTTTTCTGCAGACTCTTTCATTTTCATTAAAATAAAAGCAGAAATTTGACTTGGAGAATATTTTTTATCACGAGACTGAACCCATGCATCAGTGCCGTTATCAGATTTTATTACTTTGTAAGGAAGTCCTTGTATGTCTTTTTTTAAATTTGAGTCATCAAAACTTTTCCCAATCAATCTTTTAACTGAAAAGAAAGTATTCTCAGGATTTGTTACCGCTTGTCTTTTTGCAGGAAGACCAACTAATTTTTCACCAGTTTCTGTGAATGCTACTATAGAAGGAGTTGTTCGAACACCTTCGGCATTTTCCAATACTTTTGGCTGCGTACCATCCATAATAGCAACGCATGAGTTTGTAGTTCCTAAATCTATTCCAATTATTTTTGACATAAAATTCTATTTTTTAATTAATTTGTTAGACCTATGTGGTGCTTAATTTTAGGATTACAACCTTTCGGGCTAAATTTTTTTTGTTAAAAAAGCCATCATTTATTTGGCTTTATTGAGCTATTAATTGGCATTAGTCTTTTTTTTAGAAATAGACACTAGGGCAGGTCTTAAAAGTCTATCATTTAACATATAGCCTTTTTGAATTTCATTTATAACCATTCCATCCTCCTGTTCGCTTTCTACTTCATTTAAGGCTTGATGAAAATTTGGATCAAATTTTTTGCCCACAGATTCAAATGATTTTATTCCATTCTTATCAAAGCTATTGATCAATTCTTTCTCGATAAGCTCTATTCCAAGCATGGTATCTTTAAATTCATCTGTTTTAAATTTAGGATTATCTTTAAATA
>Ga0214921_10007558_pt1 | contig 14438 bp, 9 predicted proteins | sample LL1505_MetaG_FD_177992 | JGI IMG/M metagenome (GOLD analysis project Ga0214921, IMG submission 177992) | Freshwater microbial communities from Lake Lanier, Atlanta, Georgia, United States - LL-1505 | ecosystem: Environmental > Aquatic > Freshwater > Lake | place: USA: Georgia | collected 2015-05-28 | reverse complement strand
CTGCCACAGCAACCTGAATCTGTCCCCTTACTAAATTAATCCCTTCTTTACTCTCAAAACTTCCTTCAATGTCTAACGGTTCTAATGCCATTGGCAACACTCTTCCAACCACCTTTAGAAGTTGACCAACTCGATCTAATCCTTTAACCGGATCGCCATCTCGATCCCAAAGGGCAGTAAGTAGCAAATTACCAACTGCATGATTATCCATCTCTCCTTGACTCGTAAATCGGTACTGCATAATTTGTGCCCAACTTTTGCCCCATTCATCATCAGCACAAAGTGCGGCAAGCGCTTGCCGCAAATCACCAGGTGGAAGGGAGTTAAATTCAGATCTCAATCTGCCTGAAGATCCACCATTGTCAGCAACAGTAACTACTGCGGTAACTTGATCGGTAAGTGTGCGCATTGCAGCAAGAGTCGCCGCAAGGCCATGTCCGCCACCTAAACAGACCACTTTTGGGCTTGATTTCAAAACTAAATCTCCCTGCCTAAATCTCTATGCAACGCCTGAGCCTCAATTTTGTATTTCACTAAATTTTCACACTTAGTCAGTCGCTTTCCCAATTCAACAGCTACAGCTACCGACCTATGCTTTCCACCAGTACAACCAATGGCTAAGGTCAAATACTTCCTTCCTTCTGTTATAAAACCTATTGCCATAGTTTCAAATAAGGCTTGGTATCTATTTAGAAACTCCTGGACATTATCATCACTTAGCACAGCATCACTAACGGCCTTATCTAAACCGGAAAGTGGTCGAAGCTCTGGCACCCAGTGAGGGTTAGAAATGAATCGGCAATCGACTACTAGATCCGCATCAACTGGAATACCATACTTATAACCGAACGAAAGTATGTTAACTCGTAAGTCTGTATCTGAATCTTCATGAAAGTAATCAGAAATCTTTTTTTCGAGCTGGTGAATATTTAATGCTGAAGAATCAATTACCAAGTCAGCCGAATCACGGACTTCTCGCAATCTATCCCGTTCCTTGGAAATTCCATCCAAAATTCGATCCGACCCTTGAAGTGGATGAGGGCGTCTAGTTGATTCGAACCGTCTAACTAGTGCATCATCAGCCGCATCTACAAAAAGAATTTTTCTGGCAATACCCTGTTCGGCCAAATCTGAGAGAGACTTAGTTAAGTCATCAAAAAATGCACGGCCTCTTATATCGATAACTACGGCAATTTTTTTCACAGAAGAAGTTACTAACTCAATTAAGTTTCCGAGCAAAGCCGGTGGCATATTATCAACTACATACCAACCAAGATCCTCCAAAGAATGAGCAACTGTAGATCTCCCAGCGCCACTCATTCCGGTAATAATTAGGATCTCGGTGTCACTTTTCATGTCAATATCTTGCTATACCTGTCAAGCATCTAAAATCTCCCCGGTTTGCATATCAATATTTGGCGGTAAATCTTGGTTATTTATCTGATCAATAATCGAGCTAGCCATTTTCTTGCCAATTCCAGGTACAGCTGCAAGTTCATCAACGGTTGCAGCTTTAAGAGCTGTTACTGATCCAAAATAGGATAATAATGATTTACGCCTTACTTCACCTAAGCCTGCTACCTCATCAAGAAGTGATTCAAGCATTACTTTAGAGCGTTTACTCCTATGAAAATTTATTGCAAATCGATGTGCCTCATCTCTTAGCTTCTGCAACAAATAAAGAGCTTCGCTGTGTCTCGGAAATATAATTGGCTCACTATTGTTTGGCAGCCATACCTCCTCAAGTCGTTTTGCCAGGCCACATAATGCGATATCTGTAATGCCCAGATCCTGCAATGCCTTTGCCGCTGCATTAACTTGCGGTTTACCACCATCAACAACTACAAGTTGTGGAGGGTATGCAAATTTAGGTTGCTGCCCTCCATGTGAACTTGCTTCAGCAATATCAATATCTTTCTCATCTAAGTACCGCTTGAATCGGCGCGTAATGACATGATGCATAGCCCTTGTATCGTCGAAGCCTGCTTCATCTGAAATTGAAAATCTACGATAGTCACTTTTCTTTGGTTGGCCATCCTCAAACACCACCATTGAAGCCACCATACTTGTTCCTTGAATATTTGAAATATCAAAGCATTCGATCCGAAGCGGTAGTTCTGCCAACTCTAATTGTTCAGCAATCTCAGCTAATGCAGAACCACTTACGGCAGCATCATTTGCCCGCTTACTTAAATACTGAATCAACGATTGGTGAGCATTTCGTTTCACTGTTTGCATTAATTCAAATTTCTCACCGCGTTGGGGTTCAATTAAAACTACCCTTGACTCACGCTGCGTGCTGAGCCAATCCTCAAGCACTTTTGAATCCGATGGTAAATTATCAACCAAAATTTCAGCAGGTGGCTTATTTTCGGCATAAATTTTTCCGAGCATTGCCGAGATAATTCCTTCATCTTCGAGCAAATTTGCTCGATCAACGATCCACGACCTTGATCCGGTTATTCGACCAGCAGTAATGATAAATTGCGATAGGGCAGCGTGTGTTATCTCCTCATGAATTGCTAGAACGTCCGCATCAATATTCTCATTCAGAAACCTATCAGTCGATTCAAATGCTTTATTCACAGCTTCAAGTTGGTCTCGCAATTTAGCAGCTTTCTCAAACTCTTCTCTTGAGGAAGCAATATTCATTTCATTTTCAATTCGCGCTGATATATCTTCCGGTGATTTCTCCAAAAAATCCACCAAGTCTTTAGATAACTTCTGGTGATCATCCTTACTGATCCAATTAACGCAAGGCGCTGCACATTTGCCAATATCCCCTAGTAAGCATTGTCTCTTATTTCGCACTGCAGTTTGAAAATTTGATTCACTACAGGTACGAATCGGAAATATTTTTATAATAGTTTCAAATGTACTCCGCAATGCCCAAGCATGAGAATAAGGTCCAAAATATCGCACACCTGGAATTTTTTTCGACCTAGAGATAAACAGTCTTGGAAACTCAGAGTTTAAATCGATGGCTAAGTGAGGATAAGACTTATCATCTTTGAATTGCACATTAAAGTCTGGGCTGTACTGCTTAATCCAAGTAAATTCTAATTGAAGCGCCTCTACCTCTGTTTTGACCAAAGTCCAATCAACGCGGACGGCAGTGTTCACCATTTTTCTAGTTTTAATTTGTAAATTACTTCCGAAATATGAATTTAGCCGATTTTTTATATTTTTTGCTTTTCCAACATAAATTACCTTGTCATCTTTATCAAAAAATCGATAAACACCAGGATCAGTTGGCAAATTACTTGGACGATAACTCTGCGGGTCAGCCATGAATTACTTCTTTAATACTTGAGCTAAAAACTTTCCGGTATAGCTCTTGCTATTTTTTACAATATCTTCAGGCCGTCCTTCAGCCACTACTAACCCGCCACCTGAACCACCTTCTGGACCTAAATCAATAACCCAATCTGCAGATTTAATAACATCCAAATTATGCTCAATTACGATAACAGTATTGCCGGTATCGACCAATCGATTCAAAACCAATAGAAGTTTACGTACATCTTCAAAGTGCAAACCTGTAGTTGGTTCATCTAAAACATAAATTGTGCGACCAGTTGATCTGCGTTGTAATTCAGTTGCGAGCTTAACTCTCTGTGCCTCTCCCCCAGAAAGAGTTGGGGCTGACTGACCGAGCCTCACATATCCAAGCCCTACATCACATAGCGTGGTTAGAAATCTTGCAATTGCAGGTACAGATTCAAAGAACTTAGTTGCTTCTTCAATGGGCATATCTAAAACTTGCGCAATAGTTTTTCCCTTGTAGTGAACCTCTAAGGTTTCGCGGTTATACCTTGCTCCATGGCACACCTCGCAAGGAACATAAACATCTGGTAGGAAATTCATTTCAATGGTGATCGTGCCGTCACCAGAGCAGTTTTCACACCGCCCACCCTTCACGTTGAAGGAGAATCTACCCTGCTGATAACCACGAACTTTTGCCTCGCTGGTCTCTGCAAATAGTGCCCTTACTTTGTCAAATACTCCAGTATAGGTAGCCGGATTTGATCTAGGTGTTCTACCAATTGGTGATTGATCAACGTGAACAACTTTATCTAGTTGATCAAGCCCCGTGATAGTTCGGTGACGTCCCGGAACAATTCTGGCCCCATTTAACTTATTCGCTAGTACTGAGTACAAAATGTCATTTACTAAAGTTGATTTACCAGATCCACTTACGCCAGTAACGGCAACAAAAGCTGCAAGTGGAAAGGTGACATCAATATTTTGTAAATTATTCTCTTTTGCCGCTTTAACCGTTAAAGATTTCTTATCATCGATAGGTCTGCGTTTTTTTGGAATTGCAATCACAGATCTACCCGATAGATAAGCACCCGTTATTGAATTCTTAGCTGCAACCAACTGTTCGTAGCTTCCCGATGAAACAACTTCTCCGCCGTGCTCTCCAGCTCCAGGACCAATATCAACTATCCAATCAGCAGTTCTGATTGTGTCTTCATCATGTTCAACCACAATTAGTGTATTTCCAAGGTCTCTCAACCTTGTTAATGTTTCGATTAATTTCCGATTATCACGTTGGTGTAAACCTATACTTGGCTCATCCAGTACATATAAAACTCCCGTTAACCCAGATCCGATTTGAGTTGCAAGTCGAATTCGCTGCGCCTCTCCACCAGATAAAGTTGCAGCGGGCCTTGATAAAGATAGGTAATCAAGACCCACATCTAACAGAAAACCTAAGCGAGCATGCACCTCTTTTAATACCCGCTCTGCAATCTTTTTCTCCCGCGCTGAAAGTGATATTTCCTTGAGAAATACTGCGCACTCTGCAATAGAGAACTCACAAATTTCTGCAATATTTTTTCCACCCAATGTCACAGAAAGTACTTCTGGCTTTAACCGACTGCCATTACAAACTGGGCAAGGTGTTTGCCGCATATAAGCCTCATACTTATCACGACTGAAATCACTGTCAGTTTCAGCATGTCTTCTGTGAATAAACGGAACAACTCCTTCAAAACCTGTCGTGTAATTACGGACTCGACCGTAGCGGTTTTTATACTTAACATGTACTTCATAATCCCATCCATGGAGAATTGCGTCCTTAGCTTTTTCAGATAATTTTTTCCATGGATTATCAAGTGAGAACTTAAGGTCAGTAGCAAGTCCTTCTAATAGCCTTAAGAAGTACTCCGATGACTGGCCTCCAGACCATGGCGCAATTGCACCTTCATAGATTGAAATTGAATCATCCGGAACTAATAATTCCTCATCGACCTCAAGTTTTGTGCCAATACCAGAGCAATCTGGACAAGCACCGAAAGGCGAATTGAATGAAAAGGATCTAGGTTCCAACTCTTCAAAAGACAACTCGCAGTCATGGCAGGCCATATGCTCGCTGAATGATTTCTCTTTGTTTGGATCTCCTACTTTTAAATCAACAAAATCTAGAATCACTAAGCCACTCGCTAACCTAAGTGCGGTTTCAATGGAGTCGGTAATACGTGATTTGCTCTCTGCTTTAACACTTAACCGATCTACAACAACTTCGATTGTGTGTTTTTCTTGTTTTTTAAGCTTTGGTACCTCAGCGATTTGGTAGACAACTCCATTTACTCTAACTCTTGAATAACCTTGCGTTGTAAAATCCTTAAACAAATCAAGAAATTCACCTTTTCTTGCCCTAATTACTGGGGCTAATACTTGAAACTTGCTGCCCTCAGACATTTGCAATATTTGATCAACGATATTTTGTGGTGTTTGCTTTGCGATTGCTTTACCGCACTTCGGGCAGTGAGGTTTTCCAGCGCGAGCAAATAAAAGGCGAAGGTAGTCATAAACTTCTGTAATTGTTCCAACTGTTGAGCGTGGATTTCGATTGGTAGATTTTTGATCAATTGAAACTGCCGGAGATAACCCCTCTATAAAATCAACATCCGGTTTATCCATCTGCCCTAAAAATTGGCGTGCATAAGCAGAAAGGGATTCAACATATCGACGCTGGCCTTCAGCAAATATTGTGTCAAAAGCAAGTGATGATTTTCCAGATCCGGACAAGCCAGTAAAAACAATTAATGAATTACGTGGCATATCAAGTGAGACATTTTTAAGATTATGCTCACGAGCACCGCGAACTATTAAACGATCGTTCATTAGTTGCCAGCCTCCTGCATTCCCTTTAATTCACGCTTTAACTCTCGAATCTCATCCCGCAATCTAGCGGCTAGTTCAAAACTTAACTCAGCCGCCGCAGATTTCATCTGCAATGTTAGTGATTCAATCAGGGCAATTAGCTCCTGCCTTGGGAGTGAGTGAGTATTTTTACTATGAATACCACTGGTAAAGCCAATTTTTTTACTAGTTGCGGCTAAATCCTCTGTGTCATCAATCTCTTTTGCGATCAGATCTGTTATATCGGCAATCTTTTTACGCAGCGGTGTTGGATCAATTCCATGCTCAGTGTTGTACGCAACCTGCTTAGCCCGCCTCCGATTAGTCTCATCAATTGCATTGGTCATAGATTTTGTCATGTTGTCGGCATACATGTGTACCTCACCAGAAACATTTCTAGCAGCTCTACCAATCGTTTGAATCAATGAGGTTGTAGATCTTAAAAAGCCCTCTTTATCGGCATCCAAAATTGCAACAAGTGATACCTCGGGTAGATCTAAACCTTCTCGCAGAAGATTGATACCAATTAATACGTCATACTCGCCAGTTCGAAGCTCTCTTAATAACTCAACTCTTCTCAGCGTATCTACCTCAGAATGTAGGTACCTAACTTTTACGCCAAGCCCAAGCATGTAATCGGTGAGATCTTCAGACATTTTTTTTGTCAAAGTTGTAACAAGTACTCGCTCATTTTTCTCTGCTCGAATTCTTATTTCATTAACTAGATCATCAATTTGACCCTTGATTGGTTTTACAACAATCTTTGGGTCAACTAATCCGGTTGGGCGAATTACTTGTTCGACTACATCGTTATTAACCTTTTCCAGTTCATATTTACCTGGAGTTGCAGAGAGATAAACTTTTTGACCACACCTGTCTAAAAACTCAAGAAATTTTAATGGCCGGTTATCCATCGCACTCGGTAACCGAAATCCATGCTCTACCAATGTTCGCTTTCTTGCGGCATCACCTTCATGCATCGCTCCAATTTGAGGAACAGTCACATGTGATTCATCAATAACAACTAAGAAATCTTCCGGAAAGTAATCAAGTAAGCAGTTTGGTGCAGAACCAGGTGCCCGCCCATCTAATTGGCGGGAATAGTTTTCAATCCCAGAGCAAAAGCCAAGTTGCTTCATCATTTCAATATCGAATGTAGTTCGCATTTTTATACGTTGAGCTTCAAGTAATTTTCCAGATCTTTCAAATTCGTCTACACGTTTTTCTAGTTCTGCTTCAATCTCACCAATCGCCCGCTCCATTGTCTCTGGGCCGGCGGCATAGTGTGTTGCTGGAAATATGTACATCTCACTTTCGTCGCGGACTATCTCACCAGTTAAAGGATGTAATGTCATTATCTTTTCAATTTCATCACCGAACATTTCAATTCTTAGAGCCTGTTCTTCATACATAGGAATAATTTCAATTGTGTCACCTCTTACCCGGAAAGTTCCTCGTTCAAAAGCCATGTCATTTCGTTTGTACTGGATATCAACAAATTTCCTTAGCAATTGGTTTCGATCAATTGAATCCCCTACCTTTAAGCGAACCATTCGATCTACATACTCTTGCGGGGTTCCCAAACCATAAATACAAGAAACTGTTGCGACAACAATTACATCTCGTCTAGTTAGTAGAGAGTTAGTTGCTGAGTGTCGTAGCCTTTCAACTTCATCATTAACTGATGAATCCTTCTCAATAAATGTATCTGTCTGAGGAACATAAGCTTCTGGTTGGTAGTAGTCGTAGTAAGAAACAAAGTATTCAACAGCATTGTTTGGGAGTAACTCTTTGAATTCATTAGCAAGCTGTGCTGCCAAGGTTTTATTTGGAGCAATAACAAGAGTAGGTCTTTGTAGCTGTTCGATTAGCCAAGCAGTAGTCGCAGATTTACCAGTTCCAGTCGCACCAAGCAACACAATATCCTGATTACCTTTGCCAATGCGTTTTGTTAATTCAGCAATTGCAGCTGGCTGATCTCCGGCTGGAACATAGTCACTTATTACTCTAAATGGCTCAACTCTTCTTGCAAGATCGGTTATTGGCCGCATTACTTACCCACATTTTTTGATAACAATTGCTCCCATATTTTCTCAACTTGATCTGTAATCTCTTGCTCACTTTTTTCATTAACTATTACTGAATCAGCAATATCCTCACGCATCTGATCAGTTGTCTGCGCTTGCATTCGCTGCTTTATTTGCTCATTTGTTAAGCCTCGTTTAATCAATCTTTCACTGCGAATACTTTCAGAGGCTGAAACAGTAATTATGTGGTCAAACTTGTAATCATGATTTGATTCGACTAAAAGCGGTATTTGGTTAATTACAATCGAATCGGGCGAAGCACTAGTAACCACTTTTGCGAATGCTTTACGAATTAAAGGATGTGTTATCTGCTCCAGTTCAGAACGCTTTGCAGGATCTTTAAATATTAAAGATGCCAGAATTTGTCGATCAATTTCACCATTCTTTAGTATTTCATCACCAAACTTGGCAACAACCTCATTAAAGCCAATACTCCCCCGTTCTATTACATCTCTAGCTAATTGGTCAGAATCAATCACGATTGCGCCAAGTTGCGCGAAAATCTGCCCAACTGTTGATTTACCGGATCCAATTCCGCCGGTTAAAGCCACTACTAACATAAGTTAAACCCTACCCAATAAAAAAATGGCCCCAGTTTCCTGAGGCCATTTTAAGTTAATTTTTACTCTGCTACTGGTGCAGCAGGGGCTGCGGCATCGGCTGCCTTAGCCTCAGCTTTTTGTTTCTTATGAGCCATGAAACGTGATTGCGCTTCTGCATACTGGCGCTCCCACTCTTCGCGTTGAGTCTCATATCCTGGCTTCCATTCTTGAGTGTCAGAATCAAAACCTTCTGGATAAATGAAGTTGCCGGCAGCATCATATCTAGCTGGCATTCCATATTGAGTTGGATCAAATGCTTCAACCTCAACTTCTTGGCCTTCATTTGCTTGCTTAAGCGAAAGTGAGATGCGTCGACGCTCTAAATCAATATCGATTATCTTTACAAATAACTTATCTCCAACTTGAACAACCTGTTCTGGAATTTCAACATGGCGCTCAGCTAGCTCAGATATATGTACTAATCCCTCAATACCTTCAAATACCTTTATGAATGCACCGAATGGAACTAACTTGGTCACTTCACCTGGCACAACTTGATTAATTGTGTGGGTGCGAGCGAATGCCTGCCATGGATCTTCTTGAGTAGCTTTAAGCGAAAGTGAAACGCGCTCTCTCTCAAAATCAATCTCTAATACTTCAACTGTTACCTCATCGCCGACCTCGACCACCTCAGATGGATGATCTATGTGCTTCCAGGAAAGCTCTGATACGTGAACTAATCCGTCTACTCCGCCTAGATCAACAAATGCACCAAAGTTAACAATTGATGAAATCACTCCTGAGCGAACTTGACCCTTTTGTAATTGGTTTAAGAATGTAGTTCTAGATGCAGACTGTGACTGTTCCAAAAACGCACGACGTGATAGGACAACGTTATTGCGGTTTTTATCAAGTTCTATTATTCGACACTCTACTTCTTGACCAATATAAGGCGTTAGATCACGGACCCGGCGCATCTCGACTAATGATGCAGGTAAGAAACCACGAAGTCCGATATCAACAATTAAGCCACCTTTAACAACTTCAATAACAATTCCTTTAACAACCTCATCGCGCTCCTTCTTTCCTTCAACATCGCCCCATGCTTGCTCATATTGGGCACGCTTCTTAGAAAGAATTAAACGACCTTCTTTGTCTTCCTTCTGAAGTACTAGTGCTTCGATTCGATCGCCAACTTTTACTAATTCGCTCGGAGCCACATCATGGCGAATAGATAATTCGCGAGATGGAATTACACCCTCTGTTTTATATCCAATATCGAGTAATACTTCTTCGCGATCGATTTGAACAACAATTCCTGAGACCAAGTCTCCGTCGTTAAAATTTTTGATTGTGCCTTCTATAGCGGCTAAGAAATCTTCTGCAGATCCAATATCATTTACAGCAATTTGAGAGGGTGTCATTAGGTGGGTGTACTCCGAGGGTAAATCAACTAGTAGGGACAGGGACGGGCAAGGTTACTTACGATCAGACCACAGGGTCAAACCGGCGATTAATTCACTAAAAGAGGGGCTTGAAATTGCTGACTTCGGCAGATAAGTGAGCCCTAAATCATCAATAAGCGTCTTTTCTTCATAACATGGCTTACAAAACGATCTCGGGGGAGTTTTCTTGATTTTCAGCATCCAACCCGATTACCAGGAATCGGTTACTAATGGGCAGCTAGATCCCAACTTTTCCCGAATCCAATATTCACGTCCAGCGGTACACTCAATTTATAAGCGTTCGACATTTGAGTTTTTACAATCTTCTCAAGTAAATCTTTTTCATTAGGTACTACTTCTAATATTAATTCATCATGAACCTGCAACAATAATCGGGATTTTAAATTTGCCTCACTAATTGATTTTTGCACATTAAGCATGGCTATTTTTATGATGTCCGCAGCAGATCCCTGGATTGGGGCATTTAGTGCAGCACGCTCAGCGATCTCTCTGCGCTGCCGATTTTCATGATTTAACTCTGGTAGGTATCTTCTTCGCCCCAAAATTGTTTCGGTATAGCCTTTTTCTCTAGCGGTGACAACTATAGTTTTTAAGTAATCCCTGATTCCGCCAAACCTTTCAAAATACTTAGACATCAGATCACTTGCAGATGCTGGATCAATATCTAGTGTTTGAGCTAGACCAAAAGAAGAAAGACCGTAAGCCAAGCCATATGACATAGCTTTAATCGTTCTTCGCATTTCAGCTGTAACTTCATTTGCTTTAACACCAAAAACTTGCGAAGCAACTGTTGAATGCAAATCCTCGCCTGATTCAAATGCTGCAATTAATCCCTTATCCTGAGACAAATGCGCCATAATCCGCATTTCTATTTGGCTGTAATCTGCTGTTAAAAGGTCAGTAAATGGTTCTTGTGCAATAAAACAATCTCTAATTTGTCTTCCTTCATCTGTTCTAATTGGGATATTTTGTAAATTCGGATCGGTAGATGATAGGCGTCCGGTTGCAGCCACAGTCTGCTGAAAATTAGTATGAATCCTGCCATCTTGATCAGTTGCTTTGATTAAGCCATCAATTGTTGTAAGTAACTTTCCAGCTTCACGAATTCTTAGAAGATGTTTTAGAAGTGGATGCTTAGTCTTTCCGGCTAACCATTCCAAACTCTCAGCATCTGTTGTAAAGCCCGTTTTTATCTTCTTTGTCTTTGGTAATTTTAGTTCATCAAATAAAACTACTTGTAGTTGCTTAGGTGAACCGACATTAAATTCATGTCCGGCTTCCCGATATGCACCAGCTGTTTCATCTGCAACGATTTGCGAAAAATGCTTCGATAATTGCGACAATTTATCACTATCAACTGCAATTCCAGTTTCCTCCATTTTCGAAAGCAGAACCAAGGTAGGTTGCTCCAAATCTTGATAAAGATCTGCCATAGATTTAGATTTGATCTCAGATTCAAGTTCTCTTTGTAAAGTAAATATCCAAGCAGCGCTTTTTGGATCAAAGGTTGAAAAGAGATCATCACTAGAAATTGAAACACCCAACAATCGTTCTGCGAGATCCTCCAGATCAAGATTTCTACTACCAGGATTAATTAGATACGCCAGAAGCTCAATATCTGCAGTAAGTCCCGCCATATTAAGTTTTTTAATCGGATATTTTGCGCCATGAACATACTTTGGAATGTCGGGATCTAAGATCCAATCGCCAATTTTATTCTCATTAGCGCTGAAGACTTCACTATCGCTAACTGCCACGGAATAAGAAGCAAGAATCCCATCTAAGACTTCAAATGAAATAGCGATAGGGTCTTTTCTACCTTTAAGAATTGCGTCTATTTTCGTTGAATCAAGTTTAGTGACACTAATTGAAATTTCTTTAGACTCACTCCCACCAATTTGTGGCAAGGATTTAATTCGCTCTTTTAGGGCCCGGATCTCTAACTTTTCAAAAAACATACCCGTTGCACTAGCATCAAATCCAGACCAGGTTAAATCTTCAACATTTGAGGGCAATTCAACATTATCAAGTAAATGTGTTAGCTCACGATTCAACTTAACAACTTCAATATTTGCACGCAAAGACTCTCCTACTTTGCCGGCGATCTCTTTAGAATTCTTTAGTAAACTTTCTAGCGAGCCATAATCAATAATCCACTTGGTGGCAGTCTTTTCACCTACACCAGGAACCGAAGGCAGATTATCGCTTGGATCTCCCCGTAATGCTGCAAAATCTGGATACTGAGCAGGAGTTAAACCATATTTTTCCATGACCGCTGTAGGTGTCATTCGAGACATTTCAGTTACACCCTTTTTTGGATATAGGACTGTAGTTTTATCATTTACTAATTGAAAGGAATCTCGATCGCCAGTGCAGATCAAAGTATGGAATCCTTTCAACTCAGCGGCCTTAGCAAGTGTTGCGATTATGTCATCAGCCTCAAACCCTTCGACCTCAAAGTGTTTAATTCCAAATGAATCAATCATTTCGTTTATGTGAGACATTTGTGATCTAAATTCGTCAGGTGTACTAGCCCTATTTGCTTTGTAATCGGGGAATTTTTCAGTTCTAAAAGTTTTTCGGGAAACATCAAATGCAACAGCTATATGGGTCGGCTTTTCTTCCTTTATTAAATTTATTAGCATCGATGCAAACCCATATATTGCATTTGTTGGTTGCCCAGCAGAGGTTTTAAAATTTTCAACTGGTAGCGCATAAAAAGCACGGTAGGCCATGGAATGCCCGTCGATAAGCAATAAACGCTTCTTGCTAGCACTCATATTGGGATTCTAATTCCTATTCAGGTTAAACTTCGGATATGAGCGACTTCCTAGAAGTAATCCGCGAGCGAGGCTCTGGTGCCCTAGATAAGAAAATGGGTATTGAGATAATTGAGGCTTCACCAAATCGGTTGGTTGGCACTATGCCGGTTGAAGGCAATACCCAACCAATTGGATTGCTTCATGGCGGAGCAAATGTCGTATTAGCCGAAAGTCTTGGCTCAATCGGAACTCAACTTCATGCCGGGCCTAACCGAAGAATTGTTGGTGTCGATATAAATGCAACTCATCATAAATCGGCTACCTCTGGAGTAGTAACTGCGGTTGCAACTGCAGTTACTTTAGGTAAAACACTCTGTTGTTATGAAGTAGAAATTACAAACGACAAAGGTGAGAGAACATGCAGCGCCCGCATTACTTGTTTAATTCTTGCCGAACGCTAGGACTAGCCGCCTAGATAAGCTTTTGTAACCTCATCGTTGGAAATTAAATCTTTTGCCTTGCCACTCATTTTAATTGAACCAGACTCAAGCACATATGCACGGTTGGCAACACTTAATGCCGCAAGTGCATTTTGCTCTACTAGCAATATTGTTGTTCCTTGTTTATTAATTTTTTCAATTGTTTCAAAAATCATTTCAACTAAAACTGGAGCCAATCCCATTGAAGGTTCATCAAGTAATAACAATTTTGGTGAACCCATTAATGCTCTGCCTACAGCCAACATTTGTTGCTCTCCGCCTGACATCGTGCCAGCTTTTTGATCGATTCTCTCCTGCAACCTAGGGAATAGCTCAAGCACTCTTTGGCGATCATTAGCAATTTCTTGTTTGTCATTGCGCAAAAATGCACCTAGATCTAGGTTTTCATCGACAGTCATTTTCGGAAATATTCTTCTTCCCTCAGGTGATTGGCAGATTCCCTTAGCTACGATCTCATGGCCTTCGACACCATCAATTCTTTCACCATTGAAAGTTATAGAACCAGAGCGCGGCTTTAGAATTCCAGAGATTGCTCGAAGTGTTGTTGACTTACCAGCACCATTTGAGCCAATCAAAGTAACAATTTCACCTTGATTTACTTCAAGTGAAATTCCTTTAATAGCTTTAATATTTCCGTAGGCAACCTCTAAGTTTTCAATTTTTAACATTATTTACCGCTTTCGGATGATTTACCAAGATAAGCCTCAATAACTCGTTTATTGGATTTGATCTCATCTGGAGTTCCTTCGGCAATTTTTTGACCACGATCGAGCACCGTGATTCGCTCAGAAACCTTCATAACAACAGACATATCATGCTCTATCAGTAATATTGAAACATCTTTTTCATCCCTGACTCGATACACGAAGTCAACAAATGTTTTAGATTCTTGCGGATTCATGCCAGCTGTTGGTTCATCTAAAAGTAA
>Ga0214921_10007557_pt1 | contig 14438 bp, 12 predicted proteins | sample LL1505_MetaG_FD_177992 | JGI IMG/M metagenome (GOLD analysis project Ga0214921, IMG submission 177992) | Freshwater microbial communities from Lake Lanier, Atlanta, Georgia, United States - LL-1505 | ecosystem: Environmental > Aquatic > Freshwater > Lake | place: USA: Georgia | collected... | reverse complement strand
TTGGCTACTTGCAACTTTACTAACGCTGCTCGAGACACCGATCACGCGGCGCTTAATAATCATTGGGCCACCTGAGTCGCCCTGAGAATTCGTCACGTTTTCACCGGATCCTTCAGGGGCTTGTTTGCCTCCACCAGTGCTCTGACCCGCAGGCAGGACATTGGGTCTAATCAGACCGTTGAAATCGACACGTCCTTGATAATCGATCGCTGAGACCTTGTTGTTGCCGGCGCGCTTGATGCCGCCTGAGTGTGGGTCTTCGTGGTTAAATTTACCGAAACCGACAATTGTGAGAAGGTCTCCAACCTTAGCTTGTTGGAGAGACATTGGAATATAGACGTTCGACGAGTTTGCCGGGAATTCCAATACGGCCATGTCGCGTCCGTCGCCGTTGTTTGGCACATATGTCGGGTGGTTGTGAACCTTTAAAGCCTTAAGGCCTTTGCCGACCCCGGTTGAGATGGAAACTTTGCCGGGGTTATTGGCAGTACCCTCCACGCAGTGCGCTGCAGTCAGTATGGTGCGGTCGCTAACCCAGGTCGCGGTGCATTCAGCGAAAGACATTGAATCTATTTGGGTGGCGATACGGACCACTGCGGGGAAGTCATGCTCCCTGATTTTACCGTTCACGACTCTGAGACCGGCGCTGTCCATGCTCCGGGTTTTGCAACTTGAGATATAGCTTAGTGCCCCAAAGGTTAAAGATACCAAAACCAAAGATACTTCAACTCGACGGCGGATCAACATATGAGACCTCCAGAAGTTCAGACAGCAGGAACTGAGAGATATTCATTCATTTTAGAACAAATCCGGTTTCATGGCACACTGCGGTTGCCTTTTCTCCCTGATTGGCGGGGAAGGATGGCCGTATACCCGTCCAAATTTTAATAAAATAAGATACAGTTTGCAATGAAATCTTTATGATCTATAAAATAATATAAAATTCTGATTTCAATAATAAAACAAGAAAGAATAGAGGAAGGTTTCGATTTTTATTGAAGATTTTATAAGAAGGGGGTAATTCCATCTTTGTTATACGGAGCATTTGTGACTCAAATTTCATCATCAAATTTTCCCCCAAAAGATTCGAGCCCTGGGCCAATGGAACCAACACGCTCAGAGCTGAAGCGTCGCATGGACCGTCTGCAGGATCTAGGTGTACGCCTGGTTGATTTGACGCCTGGTCAGTTTGCAAGATTGGACTTGCCTGAGGCGCTTCGAGATTCCGTATTAGAGTGCAAAAAGTTGACTTCAATGGGTGCAAGACGTCGCCAACTCCAATTTATTGGGCGCATCATGGAGCAGTTTGACACCAGCGCCATTGCGCGAAGTCTACGGGATGTAAATGAGGCATCCATCGTATCTAAAAAGCCGAATCCTTACGAATCCCTTGTAAGAGATTTAATTTCCGCGGATGATCAGTTTCTTTTTGACTCGTATTCCAACATCATGGACTCTAGTGAATTACAAGGTGTGCGTCAGGCCCTACGGCGAATTAGAAAAAAACTGGGCACAGGCTTCGATGCCCAGTCAGATATTCAAGATTTAGCACGAAAGTTTGCGACGCTAGCCAAAAATTACGAAAATTAATTAATTTTTTGCTCCAAGGTGCTCCCTCAATGAGGCTTATTAAAACTGCAGCAACCGTAATTAATCAAACCCCATTTGATTGGACGGGAAACGAGTCGCGCCTTCGAACAACTCTTCGTGATGCTAGGGAACGCAAAGTGTCGATTTTGTGTTTACCTGAGCTGTGCATCAGTGGCTATGGATGCGAGGACGCATTTTACATGCCCCACTTATCAGAGCGTTCTTGGCAAATGCTCTGCGCTCTATTGCCAGATACAAAAGGGATGATTGTAAGTCTTGGATTGCCGTTTCTTCACCGCGGTGCTTTGTTCAACGTCATCGCAGTGGTCGTTGATGGTCAGATTGCGGCAATCGTTCCAAAGAAGTTGTTGGCAGGCGATGGTGTTCATTATGAACCCAGATGGTTTAAGCCTTGGCCTTCCGGCGTTGTGGAGACAATCGAAATTGATGGCCACGACATAACCATTGGCGATGTTTTCGTTAATTGTGGTGGTGTCAAAATCGGCTTTGAAATATGTGAGGAAGCTTGGGTAGCCAATCGCCCGGGGGCGACTCTTGCGCGGTTGGGTGTTGACATTGTCATGAACCCAAGTGCTAGCCATTTTGCTTTTGGTAAAAGACAAATTCGCGAACGATTTGTGGCTGAGGGGTCACGGGCATTTAATGTTGCCTACCTATATTCAAACCTTCTTGGTAACGAAAGTGGTCGTATTATATTTGATGGCGGCGCTATTATTGCAACTCAAGGCCAATTGGTTGGGTGCGGGCCTCGTTTCAGTTACAAAGACTTTGTTACGACAGAAGCGATTATTGATATCGATCTAAATCGTATGAACCGAGCGCGAACAGGTTCGTTTCAACCGCTTATCGGCGAGAATATCGATCATTGCGTAGACGTCGATTTTGCTTGGCCGTCATTAAATGGTGCGGCATCGCCGCAGTCCTCGTGGGGCGAGTCCTGGGAGGATAGTAAGGACCTAAAGGCGGAGGAGTTTACCCGCGCCGTCGCACTTGGACTTTTTGATTTTCTACGGAAAAGTCGCCTCAATGGTTTCACGATTTCTGTGTCCGGTGGGGTTGATTCAGCGTCGATTGCCGCGATTGCGGCCATATCTTTAAAGTTTGCAGCAATGGAGCTAGGATTCAACGGCGTTCAAAAAAGACTCGCCTACATTCCACAATTAAAAAGTGCCAAAAATATACAAGAGCTCTCCAAAATCCTGATTGCTGGCGCCTATCAAGCCACTGTAAACAGCAGCGCTGAAACTGAGAAAGCAGCCCAACTATTGGCTGAAGGTCTTGGAATTTCTTTTTGGCGATGGAGTGTCGATCGCATGCTCGATGGCTACAAAGAAATTATCGGCGATGCGACAGGAACAAAGTGGGACTGGTCACAGCATGACATTACGTTACAGAATATCCAGGCGCGAGCTCGCGGGCCAGCGATTTGGATGCTTGCAAATTTAAAGAATCACCTACTTCTTGCTACTTCCAATCGAAGTGAAGCAGCGGTGGGATACGCTACAATGGATGGTGATACTTGCGGTGGGTTATCTCCATTGGCTGGCATTGACAAAGCCTATCTGCGTCGCTGGTTAGTGTGGTTGGAGACGGTGGGGCCATCCGGAATTGGGAACATGCCGTTTTTGCATCTTGTGAATGAAATTCCGCCGACCGCGGAACTTCGACCAGCGGATCGAAAACAAACCGATGAGAACGATTTAATGCCATACGAAGTGCTGGATGTGATCGAGCGTGCAGCAATTCGCGATAAAAAATCTCCTGAAGAAGTTTTGGCCACTGTTGCGGCTCAGTTCCCCAAGTCGCCAGCAGATGATCGCAAGACATGGGTCTCTAGATTTTTTAGTTTGTGGTGTCGAAATCAATGGAAGCGCGAACGTTATGCACCTGGGTTTCACCTGGATGATGAAAGTTTGGATCCAAAAACATGGTGTCGATTCCCGATCCTTTCCGGTAATTTCAGCGAGGAGCTGCATAGCCTGGGTCAAAAGCGATGAACGCGCTGGTGCTCGTTGATTTACAAAATGACTTTATTCCTGGCGGTGCTCTGGCTGTCCGCGCTGGTGATCAGGTCATTCCTATTGCTCGTCAGCTAATGTCAGGAGGCAAGAATTTTTTCAATTATGTCATTGCAACTCAAGATTGGCATCCAGCCGCTCACGAGTCTTTTGCGTCTATGCATCCAGGAAGAAAACCTGGAGATTTGATAACTCTACATGGTCTTGCGCAGGTGTTATGGCCTGACCATTGCGTGCAAGACACCAAAGGCGCTCGTTTTGTTGCTGGATTAGCGCTCGATAAAATTGACGCGATATTTCAAAAAGGCAAGAATCCACAAATTGACAGCTATAGTGGTTTTTTTGACAACAGCTGCCGCCAAAATGGCTTTGAAAAAGACGAGTTCCTTCACGCTAATTCGACAGGGCTAGATTTGTGGCTAAAAGATAGAAATGTTGGGAAACTGTACGTTATGGGTTTGGCTACGGACTATTGCGTAAAATTCACCGTTCTTGATGCGCTGGCGCTTGGTTTTGAGGTGGAAGTGGTCCTGGACGGTTGTCGGGCCGTTGACCTCAAACCGGGAGATGGTGAACGCGCCATTGAGGTTATGCAGAAAAACGGAGCGAAAATTTGCGTAAGCAAAGAGCTCATGTTGTCAGAAAAAAGGGAGGGGCGATGAAAGAATTGTCACCGTTAAAAAATAGGTTTCTCGACCTTTTGCTTGAAAGCGGTGCCCTCAAGTTTGGGGAATTTAAAACCAAGTCGGGCAGAATGTCGCCATTTTTTCTAAATACTGGCGCATTTGATCATGGGACTGTCCTAAGTTCGATCGCACAGTGTTATGCCCAGTTCATTTATGAACAATTGCCGTCCCCTGATGGGCGATCACGCCATCTGTATGGACCAGCCTACAAGGGTATAACACTTGCCTCGGCAACGGCGGTTGAGCTTGCTAAAATTAGCGGGCGCGAGGTGTCGTTTACATTTAATCGCAAGGAAGCCAAAGATCACGGAGAGGGTGGTCAATTCGTAGGCCGGGCTTTATCAAAAGATTCACCGCTGATCATCGTTGAGGACGTTATGACCGGCGGTACCAGCATCCGGGAGACCATGTCGCTACTTCAGCCGCTAAAAATTCCTGTCAGTGCCGTTGTTATTGGCGTAGATCGTCAGGAACGAGGCGCTGGATCTGACCTGGCATCGATTGAGGCGCAGAAGAAATATGACTTGCCTGTTTTTGCAATTCTGACCCTAGATGAGATTATCCAGGCTTTGTGGTCACCTGGAAATCCAGCGAGGCGATTAGGAAAAGTTTGGATTGACGATGCACTGAAGCAAAAAATCGATAGTTATCGTCAAGAGTGGGGAATAGTCAGAGTCTAAGTAGGCGATCAACGTCAGCCTCAAGGGCATCGGCAAGAGTCAGCATCTGTTTAATTAGGGAGTTTGGCCTGTCGACAGATTGTTTCGAAGTTGAGTGCTCAATGGGTGCTGACTGAGAGTCAGACTTGATTAGTCTCAAGTGTGGGACTTTTTTTTCATTTTGGTTCTGCATCATCGCAAGGTCCTTCATTGGTCCTGATATTTTCAACTATCACCTTGATGTTATCGGTGCACAGGTGGTTTACTTAACTGGGTAAATAGTTCCCATCCAGTGGTAGGCCACGCGAATGCGCGATTCAGACTCAGAAAATAAAGTTCATGCGGTAGAGCATAACTTGCGTTGGATCGTGTTTGTTAATGTTGCCGCTATTTTTATCGGGGTTTTGCTGGGCGCGTTTATGCAGACCCTTCCATCTTATGTGCCAACGTTTTTGAATGCGCTCGCGTGGATTCCGGTAGCGATGATCAAAGGCTTAGCTTCCCCGCTGCTGTTTCTTGCGATCGTTCAAGGATTGATGGCCGACCGTCTCGAGCAAAAAAATGTGAAGTTCATGTTTTTTGTTTGTCTTGTTAATGCAGTGGCTGGCGTTATAATCGCGTTGGCTATTGTTAACACCTCGCAGGCGGGTCTTGCATTGGCTCCGACTGTTTTTGGGGTCATGCAAGGACATGCGGCTCAAATCTCGCAGCCTTCATCAGCTATCAAGACGACCACGTGGATTGACGCGTTGAAAAGCTTGACGCCAGACTCTTTAGTTGCGCCGTTCGTTCAGAATAACGTTCCAGCTATTTTGATTTTAGCTATTTTACTTGGCATCGCCATTCGAAGTGCTGGTCGTGCGGAGGATCAATGGAACCCTTGGTTTCTCTCACTACGGTCCACGATTGATATTGCATTGTCAGTGATAGGGCGGGCTATGGGCATAGTTTTGAAGGCGATGCCTATTGCCATCTTGGCGGCCGTGGCTAGAGCTGTGGGTGAGCACGGCTTTGGAGTTTTTAGCGGGCTTTCCTGGTATGTGGTCGTTTGTGTTGGCGGGATGTTGCTCCAAATTTGTATTGTTTACCAGTCGTGGATTGTGTTCCGTGCTCGGCGTTCGTTGAGGGTCTTTTGGCGATTTGCTAAACTGCCTGTAGTATATGCTTTTGGTGCCAATAGCAGCTTGTCAGCACTACCTTCAACCCTGAATGCATTGGATGATCTCAAGTGTTCCCAAAGCTCATCGCGTTTAGGTGCATGTGTTGGTACGAATTTTAATAACGATGGAATTTTGCTCTACGAAGTCGCAGCAGTCGTCATGCTGGCTCAGGCTGCTGGACTGGATTGGTCGCTTGGTCACCAGATCCTAGTGGCGGGTATATGTGTGGTCGCCACACTCGGTGTTAGTGGATTTCCGGAAGCAGGGATCATTGCGCTGTCGTTGGTATTGACCAGTGCTGGTTTGCCGATGGAGTTATTGCCGCTGCTTTTACCTGTAGATTGGCTTGTAGCTCGTGCTCGCAGTGCGACAAATGTGTTGGGAGATATGACCGTATCATTAGCGATCGATGGACCCACAAGTCAAGTTTGATGGGTCATCTTTGGGCTATTTATCATTGGGTTTCGGCATTTTTTCAGCGTAAGGCATACCGCGAGAAATCACCTGTTTGGGCGACTTGGGTTTGATTTTGGAAATTCCGTCATCACCGCAAACCAAGTAGTCAAAGAAGCCCTTATAGCGCTCCTTTCCCTCTTCTCGAACGGGTCGTCCCACAACAATTGGCTTATTGTCAGAGGAAAAGCCTAGTTCCGGAGAAGCAAACGCGAATAAAGAACCCGCGTGTCTTGAACGATTCATGCCAAGGTGCTCGTCAACCCATTGGGCCAACGGAGGCTGTTCCCACTCGCCTTCGCTGTAACACCAGTCCTTAGGCCGATCCAGCATTGGGCAGTGTGAACTATGGGGGCAAGGATATAAAGCTACAAAGCCTGCTTCACACAGGCTGTCCCGTAGTTCCATGGCCGGTCGTGACATGAATTCCAAAGCAGGTTCTGCGACAAAAACCATACATTTTTCGTTTTTGGCTAAGTGTTTAGTCATGAGGCTTATGAGTTTTCGTTTCGCAGGGGCGTTGCGGGCTAGTTCATTCCAAACATAACCCAGCAAATATATATGCACAGTCTCCTCGCCTTCACGGGTAGAGAACTGCTTAGGATCTAGATCCTCGATGACGCGGCGGCTGGTTTTGGCGCGAAGACCAGTTTCAGCCGCTAATAATGACGCTGCGTCGAGTAAGGGGCCACTTCCGTCGATCAGAAAATAATCCGCGTCAAGTCCTAGCGCCTGGGACATGGCACCAGTGCCACATCCAATATCATAAACACGAATTTTTTTGTTTTTGAGTTTACTGCGCCATCCGTGTCTTTTATTCGATCGCTCATAGAGTTCCGAGGCGCGTGCCATATTGGCTAAATGAAATCCAAGGAGATAGGCTACCACGGATTCTTTATTGGTTACGAGCTTTCTAGAAAGGTCTTCACGCCGCTGGGTGTAGATTTCCCAGAGGTCAATCACCGAGGCTTTTGAGGATTTAAAGATGGCTTTGAATATGACGTCAGCACGACGCCCCTTGCGGTCAAATCCTTTTGGAGTTCGCCCTAATTTGTTGACAGCCCCGACAAATGCGTAAAATGGATCTGATTTCATTGAATAATTCCTGTAGATTCAGTGCTTTACGAGGGGCTCGGAGAGTGATAAAAAGATCGCCTCTATTGTAACCCGATATTTGCCTCAATTGGAAAGATTCAGCAATGGCAACGTCCGATAAAAATCAAATCGCTCCATCGGTCGAATCGACCAAGGCGCTACATATTGCAAAGCCTGCCTGGTTGAAGACGCCAATACCTACCGGTGAGACTTATTTTAATATTAAACGAGATCTCCGTGAGCGGAAGTTATACACGGTTTGTGAGGAAGCTAAATGTCCTAATATTGGACAATGCTGGAATACAAACACCGCAACGTTCATGGTGCTTGGTGAGGTGTGTACCCGGGGCTGTCGATTTTGCAACGTTAAAACCGGCAACCCAAACGGATGGCTAGATTTAAATGAGCCACAACAGGTTGCCGAAAGTGCGGCTCTAATGAAGTTAAAGTACGTCGTGATCACGATGGTTGATCGTGATGATTTGCCCGATGGCGGGGCTGCTCATGTTGCGACTGTTGTTCGCAAGGTTCGAGAGCTAAATCCAGGAATTGTAATTGAACTTCTAGCCGGTGATTTTAGGGGCAGTGACGAGGCTCTCAAAACTATTCTCGCGGAGCGCCCAGAGGTTTATGCCCACAATATTGAGACAGTGGAACGACTATCGCCGCGAGTCCGTGACGCTCGAGCAAATTATCGGCAGTCAGTGCGCGCATTACAGCGGGTGCGTGAGCTAGCGCAATATCGTGTATTCACCAAAAGTGCGGTGATGCTTGGACTCGGAGAGGATGAGGATGAGGTCAAACAAAGCTTGCGAGACCTGCGTGAGGCGGGAGTTGAGTTTGTGACCCTTGGACAGTACATGCGCCCAACCAACAAACATCTTTCTATTAAAAGATTCGCCCATCCAGATGAGTTCAATAGATTGGGAGAGTATGCAGAGTCTATTGGCTATTTGTCTGTTGCAAGTGCGCCGTTGGTGCGTTCGTCCTTCAAGGCCCATGAGTTTTATGCGAAAGCGCAGGCTAAGCTTGCGGTCATCGCGGGTGACCATAAATAATTAAATTTTTAAGGAGCGTGGATTGAGGCTTTTACAATTCATTGCCGCCATGCCAAGGCCTTGTTTGAATATCGTCGCGACTGTTATTTACTTGTTGCTTTGGCCATTCAGTGCGAAAGATAGACGAATTATCAAGGCCAATATTGACTTTGTTTATGGTCTACCGGCAAAAGCTAATTTTGCGGACGTGTTTGTTCGCCAAAACTTAGTGACGCAAATTTTAGTGACGCTTGAGACGCTAAAATATGTTTTTTGGCGGAATGCATTGGATATTCAGGGATTAGAAGCGGCCAAGCGAGTCTTGAGCCGAGCCGGTCAAGGGTCGGGAGTTGTAATCATCGCGGCCCACCATGGCGCCTGGGAGCTTGCTGGACATGCAGCGGCAATGTGCTTTGATAGGGCGTTTTATGCACTGGCCAAACCAAGTAAGTCCAAGCGTCTGACGAGAGTCTTAAATGAAATTCGGGAGCGCTTGGGCATGCGAGTTTTATGGACGGACTCAAAAACCTTGCTCAAAGAAATGATGGCGGTATCCAGTCGGCATGAGCACCTGGGTTTTGTCATGGATCAGCGTCCTGGAAACCGTCAAGGCGGGCATGTTTGTGAATTTCTCGGGGTCAAAGACACGCATATAGTGACAGGCCCTGCTATGCTGGCGGTGCGCAAGAATATGCCGGTTTGTGGCATTTACATGGTGAGGACGGGTCTTTGTAAATATCAGTTCTATGTCACAGAGGTCTTGCCTCTAAATCATGGTCTAGACAACGAACAACGGGTGGCTCAGATGATGGCAGACGATATGTCGCGCATGATCCGGCTCTATCCGGAGCAGTGGGCTTGGAATTATCGACGCTGGAAAAAGTAATTCTGACGGCAAAACACGCGCCCAGTCCACTATGTCGCAAGCGGTTCTCGCGACAGGATTGACGGCAATCTTTCGACTTTAAAAATTAATGGCTTAGTTCCTTCAATAGCCGACCTAGGGCCACTTTTTCATCAGCGCCCAGTATGGATGCCTTACTTTCTAAGTTGCTTTTAAATTTGTAGGCATGAATCGCAGCCAGTGAACTTGCTAGCTCCAGAATGGTTTCACCATCTTTTGATGTGTTTAAATGAACTGAAAGTGCATCGGCTGCGCTACTGAGCTCCATTTTGCCTACAGCGCGAATAAGTCCGATGAGCCTGTCTTTTGAAAGATCCGGCTCCGCCAACGCACCTTTGATCGCCGCGTTCATCGCTTCAGGGTTCTTATACATGGCAATGGCATTAGGTGTCGTTAGCTTAACATAGCGATGTGAGTGTTCGAAGAATATAAAAATCTCTTCGGGTGAAATGGCGCCTCGTCTTGATAGTTCAGCTAAAGCAGCACTGACAATGTGTTTGTCATTCGATTTGAGGTTATTCTCCAGGCTTTTAACGGTAGCTCGTTCTAATTCGTTTTCACCCACAACACGATATTTTTCTGGATCATTATCAGTTAGTCCAAGTTTAGCCTGGGAATTAGGGCGTATTTTATCCTCAAAATATTGAGCAAGAGCGACAAGCGATTTAACCTGCGTAGTCGGGCTATGGTACGAGTAGAGGTTGGGAAAGATAGCCGCCCGTCGAGTGAGGCTATTTGAAACAGTTTGCTCAATGAGTCCGTTGCTCCCAGCAATCCGAAAGTCTGGGTTCTTTACCGCGTCGAAACCTTGTTTCCAAGGTCCTGAAATTCCCTGCAACGTGGCTTTAAGCGGATGTGTGGAATCGAGCTGAGTCAATCCAAGAGGCGCAGCGACTGTCTGTGATCCTGGCGCGAGTAGCGCACCCCCGGTTTTAATACCGGCACCCAAGATTGTAGATCCAATCTTCACAGCATCAGAGGTGGCTCCTGCAGATCCAGCCCAATCAGCAATGCCACAATGAGTATTTGGATTGGTGTTCTGGAAAAAGTGCGCATCCGCGGTCAATACAAGACCACCGCCAAATTCGTAGAATTTTTTGACCGTTTGGAAACTATCGTCAGTCATGGTCTGCTTGCTGTTACACGGAAGTAATAACCACAATTGTTTGTAATTACTCCAAAGACCACATGCATTCTGGTCATTCAGACCGTCCACCTTATTGATTAATTTCACATCAAAGCCAGCTCCAACGAGTGCATTTTGGAGACCAGTTGCAAATAGGTTGCCGTTGCTATACTCGCCCGGGGCATAGATCAACAGTTTATGATCTGCATTCACCACAGGCATTGCAGGTTGATTTTCGCAAGGACCAGAAGGTGCTGGTGGGTTTTCGGCTTGAATGGCATTTTTTGATGGGGTCTTGACTTTACCAGATGCGCCAGAGAATTTGTTTCCATCGCTACAGGCCCACGACGCCATTGCGGCGGAGGCAAGCACGATGAAAATTTGCTTCGATGTTTGCATTAATATTTGTTTTATCACCGTCCACCCCTAAGGTAGTAAATCGGGATTTTCGAAGGATGACTTTAGTGCTCGTGTCGAGGTTTATAAAAAATTAATTAAGTTAGGAGTTTAGAGCGCCAAATAGGTTTGCTTTTGCCTCGTGAGTCGAGACTCGAAGGACGTCTTTTTCTAAATGCTGAGGATTAGGCCGCGACTTTGAGGTAATAGTAGTCTAGTACGGCTAAACTACCAGAATCTTTAGTTGGTTTGTTGTTAAGTTTGTATCCCGTGAAACTTACGATGCATTACATTAGAGGATCCTTCGATGTCAGTTCCCAAATTAAAACCGACAAAGGTGTTATTAATACTCGGCAACCAGCTTTTTCCTTTGGAATACCTCCCGCCGCCCGCTGGTTACAAAATATTCATGGCCGAAGACCAGGAGTTGTGCACGTACTACCGGTTCCATAAGCATAAAATAATATTGTTCTTAGCTGCCATGCGAACCTATGCAGAAGAATTATCAGCTGCTGGATATGAAGTGCATTACGTCAAAATCGACGATCCGAAGTCAAGTGCGCAAACGTTTGAAGGCAAGATTGAAGCATTCATCAAAAAGTCTCAAATTGACGAGCTTGTCTCATTTGAGATTGAAGATAAATTTATGAATTTGCGGATTGCTGATCTTGCTAAAAGGATCGGTCTGCCTCAGAAGGTTCTTCAGAGCCCGATGTTCCTCACATCGCGGGCGCAGTTTGCCGCATATCTCAAGCGATCAAAAAAGCCATTTATGAAGACGTTTTATGAGCAGCAGCGTCGTGAGATGAATATACTCATGAATCCCGATGGTACGCCTCAGGGAGGAAAATTTAGCTTTGATGAAGACAATCGAGAGTCTCTGCCCGAGGCTGTTCCGATACCAACACTTCCCAGGGTCAATTTGAATCAACACGTAAAAGATGTTTCTGGCATCGTTGACCAACTTTTTAGCGGACACCCTGGTGATGTGAAAGATTTTTGGTTGCCGGTATCGCGTCAGGATTCAATTTTATGGTTGGATGATTTTTTAGAGAAACGTCTTTCCAGCTTTGGTTTATATGAGGACGCAATAACGCAGCGCGAAATGGCATTATTTCACTCGGTCTTGTCGCCGATGATGAATCTAGGCCTTCTGACTCCGGCGGAGATTATAAGGCGGACTGCAGATTTTGCGAAAAAGAAAAAAATTCCGCTCAATAGTCATGAGGGTTTTATTCGCCAAGTGATTGGATGGCGCGAGTTTGTTCGAGGCATTTACCAAAATTTCAGTGAACGGCAAGACAATGAAAACTTCTTTAAGCACAGTCGAAAACTGTCCAGCTCTTGGTATGACGGAACAACGGGGCTTCCACCGCTGGACGATGCCATCAGAAAAACAGTGAAATTCGGGTGGGCACATCACATTGAACGCCTTATGATCATAAGCTGCGTGATGTTGCTGTCTCAGGTTGACCCTCGAGAGGTGCACCGATGGTTTATGGAAATGTATGTGGACTCGTCTGATTGGGTGATGGGGCCAAATGTCTACGGAATGGGACAATTTAGTGACGGTGGGATTTTTGCCACGAAGCCCTACATCTGTGGATCGAACTACATTCTTAAGATGAGTGACTACAAAAAAGGGCCATGGTGCGAGGAATGGGATGGGCTCTATTGGAAATTTGTGGCCGAAAAATTCCAATTTTTAGGAAAAAATCCTCGGTTATCGATGATGGTGGCGATGTGGAACAAGAAATCCAAATCCCAGCAGGATGCACTTCTAGCGGCCGCGGAGCGATTCATCGAACGCAACACGCGTTAGATCTCTCTAGGCTGCGCGATTAAATTTAGCCCCGGGTGCGTTTAGCTAGGGTTTTTGTTTTTTTGGTCTTGGCTGGCGCAGGTTTTTTTTTGTTTTTTTGCGTTGGTGTGGTTTTTTTGTGATGTGGCTTGCTATTGGCCATGGTTCGAATGAGCGTTTCTTCTATTTCACCTAGCACTGAGATTCTATCTTTGTCGCCCATTCCCGGTACCTCTCCGAGTACAATCATCCCGGCGTCGTCGCACCCGCAAAAGCTCCAGACGTTATCAAACATAGTGCGTGCCATGGCATCAATGAGTCCACTTGATTCATACTCCTCAACGGAGGCGCCCATCGTGGTGATGATCTGGACTTTTTTGTCAGTCAGAAGTGGTGTTATTCCTGTTTTAGTAGAATGCTGGTATGCGAATCCGTTTAGTAGAACGCGATCGATATAGCCTTTCAAAATTGCCGGATAGCCAGTCCACCATAAGGGGAAAATGACGGTAATTAGGTCGGCTGATTTAATGATTTTTTGTTCTTCGAGGATATCTTTTGGGGTCACGCCATTTTGAAGTGACTGAAAATCTTGCCCCGAAAGTACGGGGTTAAAATTAGCCTTGTAAAGGTCCCGCACTGTCACGACATTGCCCAGTTCTTTCGACAAGTCGCGGATTCTTTCGCAGATTACGGCAGAGAAGCTTTTGGGGTTTGGGTGAGCGTAGATAATCGCGTGTCGCATTAATTTCTCTCCTCGCGCGTAACAGAATCTGATCTTCGAACGGCAGCAAATCCTAACATCAAATGTAGAATTCTGCTACAATGTTGGCAGTCCAAGCATTGTGTTTCTGGAGGGATTGTTGAGATGTGGCGGCGGATTCGTTGGCGTTCTTTGATCGAATTTGTAGAAATCGTGAGCGCATCAATGGCCTGTGTATTTACGGATGCAACAAGTGAGTCCGTCATTATCGGAGGCACCATTGCATTCCTAGGTGCTGGATTATTCACCTGGACGGGTGGGTTTCAGCGCATGGAGCGGGAGGGTGTTTTAACTCTAGGTGGTCCTTACCGATTCGTACGCCATCCTTGGATCTTGGCGCGATTTATGATGGTTTTTGGATTGATTTTAATGTCGCGTCGCCCCTGGTTATTTATTTTGACCATGTTGGCTTTAGCGCCCGTCTATAGGCGAATGGCACGCGATGAGGATCAGTGGCTATACGCGCAGCTTGGTCCTGCAGCTGCAGAATATAGAGCGTTTGTATCGGGTTTTATCCCGCAGTTTATGCCTGCCAAATTGCCTGGTGTGGGACGTTCAGTTATCATAGATGGCTTTTCCTGGAATCGCTCGTTGTGGAAGCGTCCTGGCCGCGCAAGTTTAGCATTAGCAGGAGTTGGTCTATCCGTATGCGTTCAGATCGTTTGGACTTTGCAATTGGTTTCGCTTTGGGTTTGGTTTTCGTTAGTAGGTTTACTCGCAGCGGTGGCTTTG
>Ga0214921_10007554_pt1 | contig 14444 bp, 13 predicted proteins | sample LL1505_MetaG_FD_177992 | JGI IMG/M metagenome (GOLD analysis project Ga0214921, IMG submission 177992) | Freshwater microbial communities from Lake Lanier, Atlanta, Georgia, United States - LL-1505 | ecosystem: Environmental > Aquatic > Freshwater > Lake | place: USA: Georgia | collected... | reverse complement strand
TCAAAAGTTAATCGACTTTGGCATTGAGCCTGTCGCCAATACACCCTCCCAATACTCCGAGTTATTGCGCTCTGAGACCACGGTTTGGCACAAGATCATCAAGCAACAAAACATCAGCTTGGATTGACTTGTTCAGGTTTTGTTACTGATTTGCTTCTAAACGTTTAGCCAAGGTTTTGCCCAACTCCACACCCCATTGGTCAAACGCATGAATCCCCCAAATGGCGGCTTGGTAAAACACCTTGTGTTCGTATAAAGCCATCAAAGCGCCCAGACTGTAGGGTGTGATGGCCTCTAGCCAAAGCGTGGTGGAAGGTTTGTTGCCTGGATAACTGCGGTGTGGGGCAAGTTGTTTAGCCTCTAGAGAAGACAGCCCTTGGCTTACAAGCAAAGCTTCTGTTTCTTCAATGGTTCGCCCCATCGCCAAGGCTTGGGCTTGTGCTTTCATGTTAAGCACAACCACGCGGTGGTGTTCAGCGGCCAAGGGCAGGGCAGTGAGCTCAGTGGTGACACCGATGAAATCAGTTGGCACCAAGTGCGTACCTTGGTGAATCATCTGAAAGTAAGCATGCTGTCCATCGATTCCTAATCCGCCCCACACCACAGGTGAGGTACCCATTTGTACGGCTGAGCCATCCATGAAGGTGGACTTGCCATTGGACTCCATGTCCATTTGCTGAAGATAAGGTACCAGCATCCCCAAACAGGCCGGATAGGGTGCGATATGCAGCGACTCTGCACCTAAAAAATTGCGGTTCCAAATTCCCAGCAAAGCCATTGCCAATGGCATATTAGTTGATGGGGTGGCGATTTGAACATGGGCATCCATCGTACAGGCGCCTAGCAACATGTCTCGGTACGCTTGGGCACCGATGGCGATGGCCAAAGGTAAACCTATAGCAGACCAAATGGAATAACGCCCACCCACCCAGTCCCAAAACTCAAACACATGCTCGGTGTGATACCCTTGTGCCAAGGCCAATGCGGGTTGGGCTGTGACCGCCATCAGGTGCTGATGCAACAAGTCTGCAGGGCAACCGCCATCGCTTAACCACCGCTTGGCAGAAGCCGCAATCGTGAGGGTTTCTTGGGTGGTGAAGGTTTTGCTTTGCACCACAAAGGCCGTGGTGGCGGGGTTGAGGGAATGCAAGACTTGCTGCAAGCTCCACGCATCCACATTGGAGACGAAATGCACACCCACAGGGTAATCACCCGACTGCCGCAATGCCTGTGTCGCCATGCGTGGCCCAAGGTCTGAGCCGCCAATGCCAATGTTCACCACATCGGTAATGGCTAACTTGCTAAAGCCTAGGCATGCGCCAGAGCGCATTCTTTCTGCAAATGCACAAACCTTGTCTAACTGCGATTTAACCTGCGTAGAAATCGCTTGCCCCCACGGTGGGTTGTGTAAGTGACTGCCGCGCAAAGCCACATGCAGCACGCTGCGCTGCTCGGTGGAGTTGATGGTTTCGGCCTGGAACATGGCGCGAAGTTGTGCGTCAACTTGCCTTTCTTCTGCCAAGGCTTGCAATGCATTCACGACATGCGAATTCACCCGTTGGTGGGTGAAGTCCATGCGAATGCCACAGGCATCGAGATGCATGGTGTCAAGACGCGATGCATCTGACAGCAAGACGGGGAGCGATGGCAGACCTGTTTGGGCAAGGTGCTGTAGAGCTTGCCATGCAGGGGAGAGGTGAACAGGTGTGAAGGTGCTCATGTTGCAGATTCTCCTGAATATCCTTTCAGGGCTTGCGCTGAAGCTTGCTGGGCGAGTTCGGTGATTCGAGCCCATTGGCCTTGCTCTATCAAGTCCACAGGGGCAATCCATGAACCACCCACCATGGTCACATTGGGCAATGCCAAATAGGTCGATAGATTGTCTAAGCTAACGCCACCCGTGGGGCAAAAGTGCATATCGCTTAAAGGACCCGATAGCGCTTTCAACATGGCCACGCCACCGGCTTGACCCGCAGGAAACAGTTTTAGCAACTGAAAACCGTGATCACGTGCAGCCATCACTTCAGAAGGTGTCATCACGCCAGGCACAAAAGGCATGTCACACGATTGGGCAGCAGAGATTAGGGCAGGCGTCATGCCTGGCGATAGCGCAAAACGGGCACCTGCCGCTTTTACCTGTTGTATCTCATGCGCATGGGCCACAGTACCTGCACCCACCACCATCTGAGGAACCTGCTTGGCAACTGCTTCTATGGCTGCTAAGCCTGCAGCATGGCGTAAGGTGATTTCCATGACATCGATGCCGCCCTTCAAAAGCGCATGGGCCAAAGGCACAGCTTGATTGACATCTGTGATGACGATCACAGGCAGCACACGAGAGGCAAATACAGGCAAAGCGGGAGCAGGGTGTTTCACATCAATCCTTGAAGAGGGCACAGGCGCCAGTCTCAGCGGTAGACGCATTATTTCGCATCAGAGAAAAAATACCTTGGCCACTGGCGGCATGGCGAGGGTTTTGAGGGCTTGCACAGGGGACGCGATCCGCCATTTCCAGCTCAGTTAACTCGGAATGTAATTCGCCAGTTTCACAGTTGAGCACCAGCATATCGCCATTGCAAATACGGGCAATGGCGCCACCCGCCACCCCTTCGGGACTCAGGTGAATGGCGGCTGGTACTTTGCCTGATGCCCCCGACATACGGCCATCGGTAACCAAGGCAACATGAAATCCTTTATCTTGCAATACGCCCAAGATCGGGGTGAGTTTGTGCAACTCAGGCATGCCATTAGCTTGGGGACCTTGGAAACGTACCACGGCAATAAAGTCTTTTTCAAGCAGACCTTCTTTGTAAAGCGCTATCAACTCGCTTTGGTCATTTACCACCACAGCAGGTGCTCGCACCACACGGTGCGCAGGTTTGACGGCAGAAATTTTCACCACGGCTCGCCCTAAATTACCTTTCAATAACCGCAGTCCGCCCTCTGGACTGAAGGCTTGTGCAATGGGACGAAGCACATTCACATCACCCGACAACTTGGGGGCAGGTCGCCAGGCTAACGTTCCATTGTCCAGCCAAGGCTCAACAGCGTAGCGATGAAGCCCCTGTCCCATGACGGTCTGCACATCGTCGTGCAACAAACCTGCCGCTAACAACTCTGCCACCAAGAAGGGTATGCCACCGGCCGCATGGAAATGGTTGACATCGGCACTGCCATTGGGATAGACCCTTGCCAGCAAGGGCACACAGGCAGACAGATCGGCAAAGTCATCCCAATTCACCAAATAGCCTGCGGCACGTGCCATAGCAACCAAATGCAAAGTATGGTTGGTGGAACCGCCTGTGGCCAACAAGCCGACGATGCCGTTGACAAGTACCTCGGCGGTGATGTGGTAACCCATGCCGCTGCGCTCTTGCTGGGTCAAAACAACGGCGCGATGAACTGCAGCGATGCTCAAAGCTTCGCGCAAGGGGGTGCCTGGGTTCACAAAGGACGAGCCTGGTAAATGCAAGCCCATGATCTCCATCAGCATTTGGTTAGAGTTGGCAGTGCCGTAAAAAGTGCATGTTCCTGCGCTGTGATAGGCCGCTTGCTCCGCTTCTAGCAAAACCTCGCGGCTGACCAAACCTTGTGCATATTGCTGACGTACCTGTGATTTTTCGTCATTGGACAAGCCAGAGGTCATCGGGCCTGCTGGTACAAACACCGCAGGTAAATGACCAAACTGCAGCGCACCTATGAACAAGCCCGGCACAATTTTGTCGCACACGCCCAAGAACAGCGAAGCATCGAAGACGTTGTGCGACAGACCAACAGCGGTGGCCATGGCAATCACATCGCGAGAAAACAGTGATAAACCCATGCCGTCTTCACCTTGGGTGATGCCATCGCACATGGCGGGAACCCCCCCTGCCACTTGTGCCGTTGCACCCATTGAACGTGCTGCTTCGCGCAACAGCTGTGGGTAGTGTTCATAGGGCTGGTGTGCTGACAGCATGTCGTTGTAAGCGGTGATGATTCCAATGTGAGGTTGCCGCTCTTGGCGCAGCATGAGTTTGTCGTTGGCGGGCATGGCCGCATAAGCGTGTGCTGCATTGGCACAACCCATACCGCTTCGGTAGGGGCCAGGTTTGCTTGCAGCGTCCAACATCGCCAAATAGTCGCTGCGTGTCTGGTGGCTTCGCTTGGCAATGCGCTGGGTCACTTCAGCAACGACGGGGTGCATGGCAGTGCTCATGGTGCAGTCCAAATCTCGACAGGGGTAGTGTGTTGGTTCAACACAAAGGAAACAGGCCAGCGGGTGTCAGCACCTTGTTGGGCTTGTTGCAATACCGCCAGTTTGGCGGGGCCTTGAACAGACAAGACAATTTGTCTGGCTTGAAGCAAATATTGCAAGGTTTGCGACATACGCGGGTAGGGTGCTTCTGGGGGTGCAGGATTCAAATGCATCAACTGGCAAGACAAAGGGTTGTTCAGGTCCAAGGCCTCTTGTAATTCTGTGGCGTGACTGAACAAAGACGCGGTGTGCCCATCTTCGCCCATGCCTAGCACCAGCACATCACAGCGCCCAAGTGTGGACAAAGCGGTATGCGCTTGTTGGGAAAGTGCCGCAAGTGTGGTTTCGTTCACCTCATGGCTGTCGATCATGCGAACCAAACGGGCATCTGCTGCCAAGTCTTGCAACAAATGCGCACTGACCAAAGCCGCATTGCTGTGCGGATGCCCAACGGGAACACAGCGTTCATCGGCCAAGCTGATGGTGACTTTTTTCCAAGACAGGGGCAAATCGCGCAAGGCATGGAAAAGGGGGATCGGCGACTTGCCGCCTGACACACACAGCAGGGCATGACCTCGCTCTTGAATAGCTTTGCCAAGTAAATCGGCAATGCGATGTGCCAAGGCTTTTGGGGTGTAGACGTTCATGCTTCCTCAAACCAGCAGAGGTTTTCACGGGCCATCAGGGCAGATGAGGCGGCAGGTCCCCAACTGCCTGCGGCGTAACCACGCGGCTTGTCATCAAGTTCGCGCCATCCAGCCAATATGGGCTCTACCCATGTCCATGCGGCTTCCAATTCATCGCGGCGCATGAAGTGCGTGAGTCGTCCTTTGATCACGTCCATCAGCAAGCGTTCATAGGCTTCAGCGCGGCGAATATCCGAGGAAGACTGCAAGTCCAAGCCCAGCTTGACGGGGCTCAGGTTCATTCCAGAGCCCGGTTGCTTGACCATCATCTCCAGCTGAATGGATTCTTCCGGTTGCAAGCGGATGATGAGCCGATTAGGCACATGGTGGGCGGTCGCCCCAAAAATTGAAAATGGCTGATCGGTGAACTCAATGATGATTTCCGATTGGCGCTTTTGCATTCGCTTGCCGGTGCGCAGAAAAAACGGCACTTGACCCCAGCGGGCATTGTTGATATGAGCCCGCAAGGCCACAAAGGTTTCGGTTCGGCTATTGGGCGGCACATTGTCTTCATGGGAGTAGGCGATGGCGGGGGCACCTTCGCTTGCCCCCTCGGTGTACTGACCACGCACTGTGTCACGTTTGACATCGGACAAGCTCATCTTGCGAAGAGATCTCAGGACTTTGAGTTTTTCGTCTCGAACGTCGTCCGCGTCCAATGATATTGGTGGTTCCATGGCCACAATGCACAACAGTTGCAGCAAATGGTTTTGCACCATATCGCGCATGGCACCAGCACCGTCGTAAAAGCCTGCGCGGCTGCCCACACCCACTGTTTCAGCCACAGTGATCTGCACACTCTTGATATAGGGCGATCTCCACAAAGGTTCAAAAATGGCATTGCCAAAGCGCAGCACCATCAGGTTTTGCACGGTTTCCTTACCTAGATAGTGATCGATGCGGTAAATCTGCCTCTCTGCAAAGTACTGAGCTACCTCGGTGTTGATCAGTTGCGCAGACGCCAAGTCGGTGCCCAAGGGTTTTTCCAGCACCACCCTTGACAGTTCATCTACCAAACCAGCTTGCGACAAGTGTTTGCAAATCGCAGTGAACAAACTGGGGGCTGTTGCCAAGTAAAACACCCTTAAGCAGCTTTGCGGGCACAGGGCCTTCAAAGCCATGAAGTCCTCGGCTTGGGTGACATTCATGCGTACAAACTGTAGACGGCCTAAAAAGCTTTGCCATTGCGTGGCGTTCATCGCACCAGATTCAATAAAGGCGGGGGAATGTTGGTCTATGAATTGGCGGTAATCTTGGTCAGTCCAGTCTTGCCGCCCGATGCCAATGATGCGGGTGGCGTCGCTCAGCTTATCGTGCGAATGCGCCATGTAAAGAGCTGGCAACAATTTTCGAAAAGACAAATCGCCAGCACCGCCAAAAATGATGATGTCTTGCATGTTGTTCATTTAAACCGCATCTTGTTTCAAGAAAATGTCTTTGTCTGGGAAAAATTGGGCGTGCAAAGGCAACAGCGAGCCACCCAAGGCACGGGCATGGCGACCGACTTTGCCGGCCAACACAGGTGGTGCAACCATGCCGTCAAATCGGTACTGCTGCATGGCTTCTTGCGTGTGTTCGCGCAAAGCTTGCAGCAGCAGGGGGCTGACAGAACCATCTACCACCACCGCTTCAAGGTCAAGCAAAGCGGCACTGCTGGCAATGCACATCGCCAAAGCCGAACTGGCTTGTTCAAGCCAAGCTTGGGTGAAGACCTCGTAGGTGGAGTTCATGATGGCATCGTCTTGTACCAACAAGGGATCCAACTTGTTTTGCATCAAACTTTGCTCAAGCTGCCAACCCGAGGCTTGCTCCAGCAGTTGGGATACCGGCGAACGGGTTGATAAACCCATGGGCATGGAGCCAATCGCCCCCGCGTTGCCTCTGGGGCCGTTGACGATCAAGCCATCGAGCACCAAGCCGCCACCCACAAAAGTACCAACAAACACGTACAGAAATCGTGGTACTTCGCGTCCCGCTCCTTGTACCAACTCGGCTACACAGGCAGCAGTGGTGTCTTTGGCGAACTCCACAGGCAAAGGGCTCAGGGCTTGAACCTCGGCAACCAAATCAATGTGTTCCCAGGCGGCCATTTCCATGCTGGCTTGAGCCCCCATGACATCTCCCCATTGGTGCATGGCCAGGGGGGCGCTCAAGCCAATACCCACACAGCGAGGCCAAGCTTCTCCCAGATGGGTTTGCATCAAACCCAAAGCCTCTTGAATTTTGGGCAGTACTTCGCTGGGCTTTGGGTAGGAATAACTGTGTTCCCATTGGTGGCGAATCTGGCCTAAGAAATCGGTGACCACCACTTCTAAACTGCGCCGCCCAAGTTGAATGCCTATGCTGTAAGCACCGTCTGGGTTGATAGACAAAGGGACCGAGGGTTGTCCAATCTTGCCGCGAACACGTTCTTGTTTGAGGAGCAAGCCATCTTCAAGCAAGCGGTTGACGATGATGGAGACGGTTTGGGTAGAGAGTTGTGTCAAGCGGGCAAGGTCTGCTTTGGGAATCGCGCCTGCATGACGTATAGCGCGTAAAACGGTGCGCTCGTTGAACTGACGCATTCCGTTGTGGTTTGAGCCTCGCATGGCCTTCAAAGCAGAATCACCCCTTTGCAAAACAGGGCGTTGCCAAAAGCAGTGCCTTCACCGGTTTGCACGATCAAACTGGCTGCCTTGACCTTGTCATAAAACGCAAAACGCTCAACCGCTTCCACTTGCTGTGATTGCATCCCTTGGTCAACGACAAGGTTCACCACCGATTGCTGTGCCTGAGTGCGGTGGCCATGGGCACTGCCACTCACCTGCATGTAAGCGGCAGGGTGGGGCACATCTACCGCCAAGGGCAACACGGACAGCACCGCTTGGCTAACCCTTTCCAAGCTCAGACCGGGTAGTCGGACAACAGGTTTGCCTTGGCTTAAATATTCAGCCGTGAAATTGGCGTCCACCACCGCTACCCACTCGCCGTGTCCCATGCCGCACAAATGCATCAGTAGCTCGGGGGTCAATACAGGGTCTATGCCTTTCAACATGGCACAGCCTCGTCTTGCGGCAAGCTGGTGGGGTCAATCGCACCGGTGATGAGCCCGACGATTTCTTGCGGATTGGTTTCCACTGTGCGGCGGCTGCAAATGATGCGACCTTGTCTGAAAACCCAAATCCGATCGACCAAATCAAACACCTGACGCAGGTTGTGGCTGATGATGATGAGGGGTACACCGCGTTGTTTCAAACCTTTGATGATGGCTTCTACTTTGGCGGTTTCTTGTACGCCCAATGCGGCGGTGGGTTCGTCCAAGATGATGAGTTTTTTGGCAAATCCTGCCGCCCGTGCGATGGCCACGCATTGGCGTTGACCACCCGACATGCCACGCAAGGACTCTGACATGTCTTGAATTCGAACGCCTGTGGTGGCCAGCATGTCAATAGACTGCTCGCGCATGGCTTTATGGTTCAGCACGGACAAGGGTCCCAAGTTCAGATGGGTGATTTCTCGGCCCAGAAAAATGTTGGCGGGGACATCCAAGTCTTCTGCCAGCGCCAAGGTTTGGTAAACGGTTTCTATCCCTTGTTCACGCGCATTCATCGGTGAACTGAAGGCCACGTTGTGGCCGTTTAACTGGATTTGTCCTGCGCTGGGTTGTTCTACGCCGGTGATCAATCTGACAAATGTGCTTTTCCCGGCGCCGTTGTCACCCACAATGGCAGCGTGCTCGCCATTTTGCAATGCGAATTCAGCATCGGTCAGGGCGCGAACACCCCCGTAATGCTTGGTTAATCCCTTGATCTGAAGGACTGGTTTTGAAGTGGTCATACAGCACTCATAGGTTATAGATGCTGAGAGCATGCCAAAAATCCATCATAGCGGGTATTAGTAAATCTACTAGGTTTATTTAATAAGAAACTCTGATTTAATCCATTTCACAAGAAAAGCCAGCCAGGAAGGGCCTGTCCGGCGCTTGTCCATCACACCCTTGGAGACACCATGATCACAAAACGCACCCTGGGCCGCTTAGCCCTCGCACTGTCCGTCGCTGGCCTGATGGCCATGGCGCAAGCTGAAACCACCATCGCTTACATCACCAATGGCAATACCAATGAGGGCTGGACCCTTATTAATGGCGGCGCTAAAAAAGCAGGCAGTGTTGCAGGGGTGAAGTTCATTGAACTGGCGGCCGAAAAAGGCGAGTTGTCCAAGCAATTGGCCATCGTGGAAGACATGATTACCCGCAAGGTCAATGCCATTGCTATCGCGCCAGTGGACAGCAAAGGGATTGCACCCGCCATCAACAAAGCATTGGCTGCGGGCATCCCTGTCATCGCCGTTGATACTGGCATCAGCGGTGCCAAGATCACTTCTTATGTTGCAACTGACAACATCAAAGCGGCCATGGTGCAAGGTAACTGGGCAGCAGAACAAGTCAAGGACGGCGACACCGTCATCTACATCACTGGCGACTTGGGCCAATCCACTGGCCAAGAGCGTAAAAAAGGCTTCTTGGATGGTTTGAATGCCAAGCGCAAGGGCGTGAAAGTGGTTGAAGTGCCCACCACTTGGGACCAAACCATGGCGCAAAACGGTGTCGAGGCAGCGCTTCGTGCCAACCCAGGGGCCAAAGTCATTGCTTGTGCATGGGACGGTGGTGCTCTGGGTGCAAAAGCTGCCTTGATGGCTGCTGGCAAAAAAGCAGGCGATGTGAAAATTGCTGGCTTTGATGGCTCTCCAGGCGGTTTGGACATGATGAAGCAAGGCTGGCAACAAGCCAATGCCGCACAAATGTTGGCCAAAATTGGTCAAGTGGGTGTGGAAACTGCTATCGCTGCTGCCCAAGGTAAAAAGGTCTCCGACCGCATTGATACCGGCTCCTTCTTGGTGCTGCCCTCAAATGTGGACCAATTCGCCAAAGACTCTGGCGTGGCGCAATTCATGAAGGTGAAGTAAACCCATGAAGGCCATCAACCGCCAAGACTGGTATGGGGCCATGGTGGCGGTGCTGTTGCTCGGCGTACTGCTGAGCATCGCATCGCCTTACTTCCTCACCACCGGTAACCTCACCAACATCTTGGTACAAGCCTCGGTCATTGCTCTACTGGCTGGTGGCCAAACTTTTGTCATCCTCACTGGCGGTGTCGACTTGGCGGTGGGTGCGCTGACGGCTTTGGCCGGTGCGGTGGCGGGACACTTGATGATCAAGCTCGGGGTGGATGTTTACCTTGCCTTGGGTGTGGCTCTGGCCATAGGCGCTGCAGTGGGTTTGTTCAACGGCTATCTGGTGGCCTTTGTGGGCATCCCGTCTTTTATCGTGACGCTGGGCGGCTTGACACTGTGGCGTGGTTTGGCATTTGAGTCCACGGGAGGCTTTGATAACGCGGGTATGCCCGAACCCATGCCATTCATTGGTTATGGCGAATGGTTGGGCGTTCCCATGCCCATTGTTATCACTGCGGTTTATTTTGTGGTGATGGCCTTTGTGCTCTCTAGTACCAAGCTGGGTCGCTATGTCTACGCCATGGGCTCCAATGAGGTGGGCGCACGGCAGGTGGGGATCCCCATCAAAGGCTACAAATTAGCCGTGTATGTGGTGTCGGGTTTGAGTTGCGCCTTGGGTGCCATTGTGTTGATGGCTCGCATGGATTCGTCCAGCGGCAAGATGGCACAAATGTTCGAGCTAGACGCTATTGCGGCAGTGATCTTAGGCGGGACTTCGTTGTTTGGTGGCCGTGGCTCAATTTGGGGCAGCTTGCTAGGTGCCATCCTCATCACCATGGTGCGTAACGGCATGAACCTGATGGAGATTTCACAGTTCAAACAAATGATGGCCATTGGCGCAGTGGTCATTGTGGCGGTGTGGATTGATGTGATTCGTCGTCAAAGGTTGCTACGCAAATGAGCAACAGCAGTTTGTGGGTCTTGGGTGAAGCACTCATCGATTGTGTGGCGCAAGCTGATGGCAGTTTGCAAACCATGCTGGGCGGCAGTCCATTTAATTTGGCGTGTGCGGCAGCGATGCAAGGTGTAGATGTGGGCTACCTCAACCCCTTTTCTACCGATGTCTTCGGTCTGGCTTTGGCCGCGAAACTGGCCGAGTGTGGGGCTAAGGCCCTGCAACCTCCGACGCACAAACCCACGTCTTTGGCGGTGGTTCATATTGACCAAGGTCAGCCCAGCTATGGTTTTTACCGTGAGGGCATTGCTGACCGGGATTACACGGCAGAAGACATAGTCAGTTTGTTGAAAAAACACCCTGCAAGCGTATTGCACACAGGTTCATTGATGGCCATGCCGCCAGAGCACCACAAGCTTCTACACGTCATTCAATTCGCCAAAGCACTGGGCTGGACCATCAGTGTTGATGTGAATTTGCGGACAAAAGTCGCCTACGATTTGCCTGCCTACTTAGATGCAGTGAGCAAAATGGCCGCTTTGGCCGATTGGCTCAAAGCCAGTGATGAAGATATGCAATTGCTGGGCTGGTCGAACGTCACATTGAGCAACGCGGCTGATTTGGCAAAGCAATGGTCTGCTATGGGTTGTTCGCGCATGGCATTGACGTTTGGAGACCAAGGTGCTTGGTTGCAAGTGGGCGAGACGCATGTCCATGCACCTGCCAAGCGGATCGATTTTGTGGACAGCGTGGGGGCGGGGGATACTTTTTGGGGAACTTGCCTGGCTGATTGGTTGCAAGATGCTGATTGGCGCAACAGCGCGGACGCACAAACGCGCCTTGCCACCACTTTAGACAAAGCCTTGTCTGCAGCAGCATTCAATTGCGCCCACACAGGCTGCACGCCACCCAGCGCAGAACAGTTGCGACAAATCACCCGTCACTGAATCACGCTGAGTACCTTTTCCCAAGGAACAATTTTGAGGGCAGTTAGCCATGGAATTGCCATTTTTGATCCTTCGTCAGTATCCGCCTGCTGAATGTTGAGTGTATGCTTTGCAATACCTCTGCTAACTTGCTTATCTTGGCGAAAGGACAGCAATGACTTTAGAAGAACGTGATCAATTACAAAATTTTCTGCGGCAGTTGCTTCATTCAAAAGCAGCGCCCAAAGACCTTGCAGCAGAATCCCTGATCAAAGAAGCTTGTTCTCAACAGTCAGATGCACTTTATTTATTGGTGCAAAGGGCAATGGCCAGTGAATTGGCATTACAGGCTGCTATAGCGAAGAATGCCGAGTTTCAAGCGAAACTCGATCCCCTTGGCACTGCACCCCATACAAGCGTAAACCCGAGCGGGGCTGTAAACAACACTCCACCTCTGCCTGAGATTGCGACACCTAGCCTATGGGGCACTGCCTTGTTGGGCTCAGTTGCAGGCACGGCTGTGGGTGTGGTAGCGGGTTCAATCTTGTTTGAAGGTATTCAAGATCTTGTCGATGATGATTGGACTTAGCTTGGCACCCAGACATAAAACCGTCTGCGCTGTGTCGCATTATTTTTTACAAGTGGTTTTGTACTGATCGATCACGCGTTGCAAGTCATCTCCACTTAACTGCCCAGCCATTTGACAGTCACCAAGGCCTTTGAGGCATTGGTTTTGCGCTTCCTTTGGGTCTGTTTTTTTAACTGATTCATTTGCACATTCTTGGTACAAAGCGGAACACACTGTGTTGACGTTTCCTGTCCCTGATATTCTTTGTTGCATCAATTCGCATTCTTTGCTGGTTTGGGCGAACAAAGTAGTGTGAAAAATAAGTGCTGTCCAAACTAATATCTGTTGCATTGATTAATTAACCCCACTAGAAATGTTGACACACCCCTGATGCTAATGACATTTGAAATTTTGATTTTCCTCGGGTTTTTATCAGCTATTTCCCCATGACTATTCCCCTATACTTAAAAAAAGACATTGAAATTCAAGACATGGAGACAACAGCATGTATTCAAAAGACACTGAAGTTTTGGCGTCCCCCAAACGCAGGCATTTAATTCAAAGCGCTGCAACTATTGCAGGGGTTAGCAGTCTGGGTTTTCCCGCCATATCCTTGGCGCAAAACAAGCCGATTCGGGTGGGAATGCCCACCATTTTGTCTGGCAGGGTGGCTATGCTGGGCCAGTCCTCTGGCAATGCTGCCAGCATGGAAGTTGAAAAATTCAACGCAAGTGGTGGCTTTGGTGGTCGCAAAATTGAACTGATCATTCGCGACTCCAAAGGGCAGCCGCAAGAAGCAGCCCGTGTCGCACGTGAACTTGTGACCGCCGATGGTTGTGAAATTTTGATTGACGCCGAAGCTTCTTCGGGTGCTTTTGCTGTGCATGAGGTCGCACGAGACCTGGGTGTGTTGGTCATCCATACTTGTTCAGAGACTTCTTCGCTGACAGCTGACCCCAAATTACGTACCCCCTTGGCATTTCGTTGTGCCAGGCAAGGTGTGCATGACGCCATCATTGGCGGAGCGTACGCGGCCAAAGTGGCGAAAGAAAAGAACTTGCGCCGCTGGATGACCTGTTCTCCCGATTACGCTTACGGACGCGATACCACGGCGGAATTTGCTGAGTACCTGAAGTTTTTCAACAAAGACGTTGAGTTTGTTGGCGAAGCTTGGCCCAAGCTGTTTCAAGCCGATTACAGCGAAGTCATCACACGTTTGCTTCAGGTCAATCCACAGGCAATTTACTCTTGCCTTTGGGGTGGGGATCTAACTTCCTTTATTGACCAGGCAAACATCTATGCGCTTTTCAGTGGAAAACAATTTTTCTCTGTCAACGCTGCTGACTATGCCGTCCTGACCAATGTCAAAAACGTCCCACTCGGACTTCATTCTGGAAACCGCTATTTGCAAAGCTTTCCCAACAACCCAGGTAATACAAGCTGGGCCAGCAGTTACAAAGCTAAGTTCAAAGACCTGCCCCTGAATTGGGCATGGCAAAACGCAGCGGCTGTGCAATTTTTGACTGCCGCCATCAAAAAGGCAAAAAGCACAGATGGTAAAAAAATTGCCCAGGCCTTAGAAGGGCTCAGCATCGACTCTCCCTTTGGTGCGAATGGCAAACTAACCATGCGAGCGCAAGACCATACTGTGGTGGACTATGCCTTGGCCTGGGGTGAGTTGTCAGGGAAAGAGCCTTTCATGAAAAGCCCCGTCCCAGGCAGTTGGAATCAAATTAACGAGTTGGAAGCGGAATGGAAAAAACGAAAAGGTTTTGCCTGATGTTTTTTCCAGCGTACGCCACAAGGAGTCTTGATTGAATCCTCAAGCCCTCTTTGAGTGCTTTTCCTCTGCGTCGTGCATCGTTACCCAAATGGGTACCGGTCTGATCGTTGGTTCTTTACTTTTCTTGGTCGCAGCAGGATTGACCCTTATTTTTGGCGTACTTGGGGTGGTCAATTTTGCGCATGGCTCTTTCTACATGTTGGGTGCCTACCTTGCGCTGACTGCTTACAGACTCACTGGCAATTTTGCAATGGCCGTGATGGCGGCTGGCATTGGTGTCGGTTTGTTTGGATTCCTGTTTGAGCGATTTCTCATGCGGCGTGTCTACAAAGCCGATGTACTTATGCAGCTATTGGT
>Ga0214921_10007553_pt1 | contig 14445 bp, 17 predicted proteins | sample LL1505_MetaG_FD_177992 | JGI IMG/M metagenome (GOLD analysis project Ga0214921, IMG submission 177992) | Freshwater microbial communities from Lake Lanier, Atlanta, Georgia, United States - LL-1505 | ecosystem: Environmental > Aquatic > Freshwater > Lake | place: USA: Georgia | collected... | reverse complement strand
AAGAGTCGAGCGTGTATTTTATTTGGGCTTCAACTGCTCTTCGTATGCTCATTAGGTATTATTTTGTGCGACCAAACCACTTGGCGATGGTTATCTTTGAGCGTCTGTCAACTTCCGCTTTAAGCCTCATTTGCTCCTCTTGCTGTATCATTTTAGGAACTCCCGTTTTGGAAATCATTTGGTTAAAATCTCCGTTCTTGTTTACAATGTTATAAGTCAAACCGCCATCTGATACTTTTACGCTACCAAAACCTTTGCCTAACATTCTATAAACTGCTCCGCCTCCAAGTTGTTGTAAGCATTCGTTCCAGCCGTTTACCATCTTGCCGATGTCTCTCATTCTTGCCTGTATGAAAGTTTGTATTACCTGTCTGTTGCGAACCAGCATCTTTGTTCTCCCGTCCCATTTTCCGTCCGCACCTCGCATTTGCTGTTGGAGTGCAACTGTAGGAACATCCACATATTGCATTTTGACATAATCCTGTCCCTTGAAAAGGGAACCTTCATCATAATCGTAAGAACCTTCTTGCTGATTCCAGCCCGTATCAATTGCTTGGAAAGCATTGTAGAGCGTATTCATATCTCTGTTTTCCCACGCTTTTCTTAACCCCTCGTCCCTCCAATCAATAGGATTATTCATATTAAATACCACGCTGTTTTTTTGAGCAACAAGGTCTGACACCCTCATACTATCCAAGGGGATAAACATACTATTTACTTCTTTGCGTAAGTTTTTCTCGCCCTGCTTTTTTGCTTCTTCCGTATTACCCATTGGATTCTTTGGGTTGTTCCCAACATTAGGGTAAGAGTGTTTCAAGTATGCCTCACAAACCCTTCGGGCAGAGCCTCTGGCTATTTCCTTGAACTCGGACTCAAAACTCTTTCCAAGCCCACGCAACGCTTCATTAAGTCGCTTTGAATCTACTTTGAACTTTGCGTCCATTAGACGCTCGAAGATAGTTCAACTTGTAAATCAATCCAAGGGTCTGGTGAACGGACAGTAACCCCTGTGACTGTGTATTTCTGACCAAAGATTGTCATAAACTCTCCGTGCGTAGGTTTGTCCGTTTTAAACGAGTGACCATCTGGGGCAAGAATACGAACCATATAGTTCGAGCCGTATGTAAAACCACCATTAGTCAGCATTTGCGTATCCATCGTTCTGTTCAGCAACGCTGTGAAAGTCTGGTTTCTAAATGTTATAGGTCTTCCAAACTCCTCCAGAAATTCGGGAGCATCGTCAGCCATTTCAGTCCAGATAGACATATGCTATTGCTCTATGTCAACAAAAACAAAACAAGGTATCCGTTAAGATACCTCGTAGTTAGCGAACCAATGTCTCGCTTTATTTTTCGCCTCTTACTTTTGGCAAAATCTTTGTATCGAAAACAATGTTGAGTGCGGCTAACTGATAAATGTATTGACTGAAAGTCAATTTGCCCATCTCTGGGTTTTCTTCAACAGTTTCCTTGAAATGCTTTTTGGCTAATTCCATTTCATTAGACTTGTAGCCAGCCTTCAAGAGGTTGCCCTCGTCATCATTAAGAACAGGTTTTAAGTTTTTGCTCATAATTTTTATTTACGATTTCTCGCTTTTTCGATTAACTCTTTAGCCTTCGCATCGACTTCGCTCACAATGCCGTCAGCCTTTTTCGCATTGTTGCGAAATACTAACAGACCTGCTACAAAGCCAATAATAACACCAACGATGAATGATATAATCATAAATTATTAGTTAGATACGCCTTCAATGGAGTTTTTACCTTTTTTGCTTTTAGGTGCTTCAACTTCTTTAGTTTCAGCAACAACTTCTCTGTCTCCGTATGTTGCTTTAACTTGTTCGGCACTCTTTGAACGCTTATCAGCGACAGGATGTTGGAAGAGATACGCTTCCTTTTTTTCGTCACGAAGTTTTGCAAATAAATTAGTCGCATCATTAGCGTCTTCTTTTAGGAAGCCGTGTGCAACTGCTTTACCATCTTTAACTTCAACGACAATGGAGAATTTTTGTGAGGACATAGACTAACGAATGAATACGGACTTAAAATGAAGTCAACAGGAAAATTACAGATTGTAAGAATTTCCGTAAGCGTCAGTATAAGTTCCTGCTCGCTTCTGTGCTACCACCGAACGAGTAGGTAGTGGCTCAAGGTAAAGATACGCATCAAGACCAAGACCTTTTGCAGTAGCAAGGGCGGCTTTGGCAGTTACCTTTGAAGTGTATTGGGTAACAACAGTTGTGCTGTCTGCTGGGTCAACTGTGATAAGAATGGAGAATTTTGGATATGCCATTGTGGTTTAGATTTGTATCTGTTGAAGCGTGTCAACCAGACAATAAAAAACCCCACATCTTTCGATGCAGGGTCTTTTTTATACCTTTATTGGAGAACCGCTTACGAAGCGATAATCTTGGCGAGGCAGTTAGCGTTACCAACTTGCACACCGAAGAGAATCGACATCGAGAGTTTTTGTTCACCCGTAGTGCCTTCATACCACTCACGGACTTGGATAGAAAGACCGCTTTCTGCGTCAGTAGCAGTAGCGACATTACCATACCAATTGGTTGGGGTAGCAGGGAGACGAGCGGCAATCAGAATTGCTTCTGGTGATACAGCGATACCTTTAAGGTTGGTGATAGTTGCAGGGAGAGCCGAGTATTGGTTAACTTCAAAGCCGTGAATGCGAGGAAGTAAGTTTTCGGTCAGAGGAGCATTAGTTCCAGAAGCGTATTGGGCTTGGATGCTGTTGTCCTTCGCAAGGGAGGTGTAAAGTGCTGGCTTAACAATTAAGAAGCGACCAGCCATAGGCACATTTGCGTCAGTTAAGGTTTGGGAAATATCAGCAACTGCGTCAGCGTCAAAAGCCGCAACAGTTCCAGAATAACCTGTGGTTGGGAAGTTCGTTCCGTCTACGAGAGCAAAGATTTCATCCATAACTGCCTTAACAACTGCGTGAGCGGCTGGGCGGATGAAGGTTCTGCGTAGGACATCATAACCACCTTTAGCAACTTCGCCATCTTGGAAGCCCATTACGAAGCCTTTATGCTTGTTTAGGGTCACAACCTTGGCGGTTGAAGTTACATTTGATGTGGCATAACCATTAGCGGTGATGTCGGTTGCCGATACGCCAGAGGCGATACGGGTTGTTACAGACTCGCCTCGTTGTAGGATGTCGCCACCGAAATCGGTAGTGAATCTGTTCACGAGAGGGAACTGTGCAAGAAGCGTTGTTAATGAATCTTGGGCGATGACTTGAAGGTTAATGCCTCCGAGGGTGTTTGACATATATTTTTATGTTTTGGGGGTTAAATTAAAAATCTTGTTTAAGGATTTGTGTTTTGTTTTTTGTCAACCAGAAGATTATTCTTCGGTTGAAATTTCTTTGGTCTTTTTGACCTTGAATACTTCGTTCATTAACGAACCTTTGATTTTAGGGTAGTTCGGTAACATCTTTTTCATATATTCAGCCATTGCGTCTTGAACTTTTTCTCCAAGCGGCCCACGAGGAGTGAAACGAAGAACTCCGTTGGCACCAACCGCACCTGTGCGGTAAATAGCCGCTCTTAATTCTTTATCTGGGAATACAGCCTTATCAAGTGACCATCCTGTAATCTTTGAACCATCTACGCTCCATCTTGCTCCTCTTAATTGAGGGGCAACTGTGCTATTTAAAATAGCATCACGCTGTTCGGTTGTGATTTCGGCTTGCTGACGAACAGGCTGGAATCCTCTTGCTGTTCCCATTCTAAAACCACCAATTCCATTTTCAGTAACCATCACAGTTACTGTTCTTTCCATTTTAATTTCTCTGCCATCCGAATTGAACATTTTGAGTTCTCCGTTGGCTAGGTCGCCCGTTAAGGCACCCGTGTTAATTAGTAATGCACCAGCAGGATTTACTGCTACTCTGTTTAAAATTTTAGTTGCACTTGTGACGGGGATTTTAACTTCTCCACCACCTGCGTTCTGGACTCGTGCAATTGCTTCAACTACATCTCCGCCACTTGCAACAGAGCGTTGTGACGCTTCGACTTCTGCGTCCCTGCGGACACCACCGACTCCGTTGCCACGACCTGCACCTGCAAAGCCTGTTGCTCTTGAATATGCTGAAATTCCGCCTCTTGCCATAGTATTAGGTTTGTAAGGGGTTAAGGATTAAGAGCGTTTACGGAGGTTCACAAATGCGGCTCGCTCAATCTTTGTGCGATGTGCATTGAAGAACTTGTTTTGTTCACGCTTATCGGTGATTGCTTCAAACTCTTTGAGGTAATCTGCATCGGTCTTCTCAACTGATGTAGGTTCCACGCCAACTGCGACTGCTTCGCTTGCTTGGGCTGAAATGATTTTAGCGGCTTTCATCTCGACTGTCTTATCAGACTCTTCGATGGAGTTAACCTTGCTAACCAATGCCTCGAACTTCTTTTGGAGGAGTTCAACGGCTGCCATTGCTTCGGTTTTCGCTTTGGTTTCAAATGCGAGTAATTCTTTGATTTGGCGATTTTCGGATTCTGCTTTAACTTTTGCAGAGGCGATAGCCGCTAATTTGGATACTGCTTCGTCAATTGAGGTGTCGGGCTTAACTTCTTCCGCTACCGCTTTAGGTGCTTCTTGAGTTGTTGCTACCGCTTCAACGACAGGTGCAGGGGCTTCTGGGGCTGGTGCAGTTTCAGCAAGAACATCGTATGCTTGTTCGGCTTTGGCTTCAACGGCTGGTGCTTCTTCGGCTTTCTTACCTTTTGCTTTGCCGTCCTTCTTGTTTAGGAACGAGCCTTCGCCATCTTCTTCAACTTCGTCTTTTTCACGAGTTACTTCTTGCTTGTTGATACCACCAAGGTTGTTCTCGCCCTTTGCTTTGCCAGACTTTTCTTGTTTGATAAGTTCACGGATGTAATCCATAACAGGTTTAGGTAAACCATTTTCGGTTTCAACTTCATCTTCGCATTCCATATCTTCTTTAACTGCTTTTTTGGCTTTCTTGCCATTCTTATCTGGCTTGGATAAAGTGGTGATGTGTTCTTCGTTTTCTTCTCCGCCCTCTTCGTTTTCTTTGTTTTGCATATCGGGGCTTTCGATGATTTCTTCAACATCGGTTTCTTTTTCGGCTTTTTTAGCCACTTTGGACATCTTCTTTTGAGGGAAGGATTTGTCAAAATCTTTGGTATCTTCCTTGGTAGGATTGCTTAAATCAGAATCGGCTTTCTTGCTCTTGCCCTTTTTCCAATTTGGGCCGCAAGCCTCGTCATCTTGACGATACTGACGAATCATTTGGATTTCCTCATCAGAGAGGTCGCCATAATCGCCTTCGTCTTCCATACTTGCTTTACCCTTGGAAGCCTTCTTGCTACCTTTTTTCATAGGTTCGCAATCTTCTGCTGAACCGCTTTCGTTATTTTCTTCGGCTGGAGACTTTTCGTCATCCATCTCACGCTGGTTTTCAACTCTGTCTTGATACTCGTTGAGGTCGGCTTTACCTTTGCCAGCCTTTTTCGCTTCGGCTTCATAGGTTTTAGCCATTGCCATTACAGCAGAAACTTTTTCTTCCATTTCTTTTAATGCTTTTGCAGACGCTTCTCGTCCTGCAATAAGTTCGTTTAAGGCTTTTGCGGAAGCCTCACGCTCGGCAAGAAGTTCTGCGAGTTTTTGCTCGTATGCAGATTCCTTTTCGCTGGCTTGTTTTAACACCTGCTCGTTAAGAGCGAGTGCCTTTGCAGAGGATTCAGTAGCCTCTTTGAGACGGGTTTCGACAGACTTGGATTCCATAATGTGTTTGTTTTGTTATTATTAAAATTTGTCAACCAATGTGAGGTCTTATGACATCACTTCCAACGATTACATTGTTTGTGTAAAGTTGGGGTAAGGTTCTTGAATGTGCAATTTTGCGAGTTTCTTTTATCTCGTCAATTAAGTCATCAAGGCAATCAATGACACCTGTGGTTAGCCCACGAATTGCGGCATCATCTCCGTAGAACGATTGCCCTTGTAGGTCATCAAGCGATGCCATAGAACGGACAGAAGTCACATCACGAATAAATCTGCGATGCAATTCATCGACTTCTCCTTGAAGTTCTTTTTCTTGGTCGTCCGATAGGCTCGTCCCCTCTACGCCAGCCGCTTTGTATTTACCGCTCTTAATTACTTTTACTACTCTGCCTTCTTTTTCAAACTTCTTAAAGTCATCGTTCATCGTGATATACACACCACAAGCACCCACGCTTGAGGAAGGAGTGCATACCAGACGCTTACATTGAGAACCAATCCAAAAGGCGGCTGAACCCATATCGGAGTCAGTAAAGCCAATGGTAGGTTTTGAATAATTTCTAATCTTCTTGGCAAGTTCTTCAAGACCCGTGGTTGAACCACCGCCCGAATCAATTGAAAGTAAGACTTCATATACACTATCATTTTCTTCCCACTCGTCAAGCGTTCTTGAAATTACATCAATATCCGCACAACCAAGCATTGACTCAAGAGGGGATAGACATTTTCCAATAACACCACGGATGGGTATAATTCCGATGCCATCCAAAATGTATGGCTTTGTAGAGTTGGCAAATCCAGCGTTGGACGCTTCGGGTTCGGGTTCTGAATCATTTTTTAAAGGGTCTACAAAATCTGCACGAGCCGCAGTAGGCTTGTATTTGTCACCAGAAATAAATTGACTTAATTTGTAAGCCAAATCTGGGTTAGAAAGAATTAAGTTTGCGTTAGCGAGGAATGCCTTTGCCTTGATAGGGTCAATCAGTAATGGCTTTCCTGCTTCGAGGGCATAACATAAATCGCTTCGTATCATCTTTGGTAAGGTTGTTCTCGGTTTCTTGATAGACCCGAATTTTGTTTTGGCAGGGTGTCAACTGATGTTTCCATTTCCGTAGTTGGTCTTACACCTTGGTCAATCTCTGGAGGCGAGAGTTCTGGCTCGGAGTTTGTCATCGCATCGACCATCTCTTGACCAGACATATCCGTTACTTTGTCAATAGGCACAATCTGTGGTTGTCCGTTAGCATCTGGCATAACAATACCCAATGCTCCTTCTGGAATTGTGTTCTTCGCACCACCACCGCCACCAGCACCATCTCCGCCTGTTGGCGATTTACGCCAAAGTTTATCTGCTGAAACTCCTGTTTCTTTTGCGACCTTCTCTACGAAAGACCAATCTCTTGCGGTTTTTCTAATTGTTTTCTCAAACGAGAAGCCTCGTTGCTGGAAATCGTCCGACATTGGGATTCTGCCCATATCCAAGTCCGCTCTTTCGTTCACACCCTCACGACCTGCGTCCACAGTTACCGATTTAGGTGTCACCCACTCTACCTTCCACCAATTACGGGCATTGGCGATTTCGCCCTTCTGGATTTTAATTCCTGCCCAGAACTTAAACCACTCATTTAGGAATCTGTTTATGATTACCGCTTGTCTGTGGGAAATAAATCTTCCAACTTTTGCCGTGATTAAGCGAACTGACGCTCCACCTGCACGAGTTGGGTCTGCAATAAATTCGTAAGGAAGCCCACCCATAACCGAGTCCCTGCGTAAATGGTCTATAAATCCTGTAAATGCACTTGAAGGTCTTGCCGATTGGTAGGGGGTCAAAGACTCGTTGTTCTGAAGAACTGCGGTCACACCACCAAGAACACGATTAAGCGTGTCTGGGTCAACGCTGGGGGCTGTTGAGTTGCCTTCACCAAGAGGTTGTCCCAAGCCCAAATCGCCAGAGTCCATCTTCGTATCTTCCACTTTTAGGATTCTACTTGTTCGAGAATTGTCCTTCGCCGCAACCTTCTCCATTGAGAGCAAGTCCATCTCGTCTCGCAAATTATTGATAGCGTGTTGGTGTGGTGGGAAGGAACGGGATTGCGATGCGTATTCCGCATCAAAAATGTGAATCATCGACTTCGCTGGGATTGCCGTGTATTCTGCATTTGCTTGTTTTACATAATAACAGATAGGTTGTCCCAATTTGTTGAACTTAATTCCGTCAAAAATGTCTGTGGCTGAAACTCCGTTTGGCGGAGTCTCCACTCTGTGAGTTTCGATGATTTGGAACTTCGGTGTTCCGTCCTTTGTTTTTACCTTAATTGCGAAAATCTCACCATCTCTATCCAGAGCCTCGCACATAATGAACAATGACTCCAATAGGCTAAATCTTCCCGACACCTCTGGAGATTGGTTATCGTGTTCCCACTCGGCTTCGACCATATTCTGCCACTCGTAGTCGCCACCCAATGCTTGTAAGCCAATGCCATCGCCAATTGCGTAGATTGCCGTATCCTTAATCATTTGCTTATACAGCCCGTTATTCTTTTCTAACCAGCGAGATAAGCGAACCATCTCTCGCCTTGTAGAGTCGTGCATCTCTTGGCGAAAGTCCGTAGGCTGTGGTGCATCAACTCGTGTGCGGTGAACGCTGTATCGGGTAGACTCGAAAGCCCCTTGATAAGCCTTCGGCTTGAGTAAGTTTGATAACCCAATACGAACTCTGTTGAATAAGTTTGGCTTTTCTTCTGGTTTAGGAGGCATTTTTATCTATCAACAAGTCTGTTGTAATTTGTATACAACGCTCTGACACGACCATCAAGTCGTTGCAAGGCGTAATTTGCTTCCTTCAACATTTGTTGCGGAGGCAGGGCAAATTGCTTGGAAGCATTTGTGGCACCATCCCCGTAACTCATAATGGTCTTGCCTTCGAGTATTAGGGCAACCGCCTTATCTCGAATCGCTTCAACAGTTTCTCTTGGTAGTCCAACAAATATGCCATCAGCAGCCATAGTAGTAATGGCTTTATGTCAACAGGCTGTTTTACGCTATTTGCTAACCAATACTGTCTTTAACCTTATTTAATTCTTCGAAGGTCTTGATACGCTTTTGATGCTTCATCGCTCTTTTTCTTTGCTTCTTCACTTATTTTTGCTGTTTCTTGTAATTCTGCGTATTCCTTTGGAAACGCTTTTGCGACTTTTGCATCACCCTCTTCCATATTTTTTTCTCCTCTAACAAAATCTCTAAATGCTTCGTATGGAGTTCCATTTTTATTGGTAACTTCTTTTATTTTAATGTATAGTTTTTCTCGTGCATCTGCGGCTTTTGCTTCTTTCTCGCTATACTCCTTGTAGGCTTTTTCAAATTTATCTTTTATTGCTTTTCCTTCTGGTGTTGAAAAAACCTTTGCTTCGTGTGCTTCTTGTTTCTTGTTTCTTATTACTCTGTCTACTTGATTAGAAAGCCAACCCTTGTATGAAATTCCTCCAATGTCATTTGCCTTTGCTTCATAATTTGACTCTGCCCAAGATTCTCTTAAATCTCGTGCGTCATTAAAACTTCCTTGTGTAGATAAAAAATTCTCCATTCCACGAGTTGTAGTAGGTTTAACAAAATTAGAACCAATTTCGCTTCTTACCGAACTTAAAGACTGATTATTTCCTCGTGCCATAATATTAAGTGTATTAAGGTTGTTATTTAATAGTTGTTGCGAGGGTCTTTTTCTTGGTAGGTCATACCTGCTCGTTGCATACGATTATACCCTTCACGCAAAACAAGGTTAACCATTTGTGCCGCTGTTTTATTACCAAAACTTGTGGATAATGTATCAAAAATGTATGCTGAAAAATTGCTAAAATCTCTTTTATTGTTTAAGTATGCTTCAGTCATTACTCTATTTGCAAGTTGGACAATGTATTGCGAAGGTAAACGATAGTTTCCTTGCTTATCAATTTGGGTTGAAATTTCCGATTCAAAAAATTCTTTTGAAACCTTTAAGTCTCCAATATTTTTATCGTCAATAACACTATTAAATCTATCATACGCCCTTGGGTTATTTTTTCTTAATTCATCTAATGTAATTTCCTTTGTAGGAATAATTTTTTGTTCAATTTGACCAAGTGCTTTGGCAATTTTTTCAATCGTTTGGTCAGATACCCCTTTTCCAAATGAACCATTTCTTACAGACTTTCCATTGCCCAACTCTTTAATATAAAAAGACCTTGTAAAAGAGTCTCCAGATTTGCCGATTTCTTCGGAAGTGTTAATTTCGGAGCGGACAGACGATTGTGACTGATTGTTTCCTCGTGCCATAAAATTATACTCTCCCCCCACGAGAGCGAATGTATTTTTTATCATCATCAGATAAACCCTTTGCACCTTCAAAATTAGTTCCTTTAAAATCACCATTATCACCCATTCCCCAATCTACTCCGTGTAAGTCAGCATAACTAAAATCAACACCTCTTAAGTTTGCTCTGTCAAAATCAGCACTTTGTAGGTTTGCGGCTCTAAAATTGGCATTTTCTAAATTTGCTTTAAAGAAATTAGAATTAGCCAAAAGTGATTGAGAAAAGTCAGAATCTTTACATTCAGACTCTTGAAACGAAGAACCAATAAGTTGAGATTTGTTTAATCTTGCTTCTCTTAAATTTGAATTGTTAAAGTTAGCCATTGACGCATCAGAACCCACAAAGTATCCTTTTATTAAATAAGCGTTATTTAGTTTTGCGTTTTCTAAAGAACAGTTAGCAAAACGCACATTTTCTGCTGATACATTGGATAAATTTGCACCTCTTAAATCCGTTCTATCAAAATAAGCATTTATTAAAGTTGAATTTTTCATATCAGCCCCTTCTAGGGAGGCGGTAGTAAAAGAGGTTTCGGTCATATCAGCACGGCTTAATAATGCTTTATCCAATTCTGTATTCCAAAAAATAGCACCCTTTAAATTTGCACTCATCATTTGAGAGCCTCTTAAGTCTGTGCTATTTAGATTAGCACCAGATAAATCACGACCATATAATTGTATACCTCGTAAGTCTTTACCTTCTAATGCGTTGTTTCTGCTGTCAGTTAAAGCATTTTTACGCTGGCGAAAAAGGTTCAACGCTTTTTGTGCTTCTTCTTTGTTTCCCCGACCAAATTCGGAGCGAACAGATGCTGATTGATTGTTTCCTCGTGCCATAAATTATACATTTCCGCCTTGTGAGCGAATAAAATCTTTGTCGGTTTTGCTTAAACCTTTTGCATTAGAAAAGTCACAATTTCTAAAATTAGCATCTTCCCTTGCACCCCAGCGACAGCCTTTTAAATTAGCACCACTAAAATTAACACCATCTAAACCTGCTCCTCGTAGGTCTGCACCGCTTAAATTTGCACCAGAAAAATCAACTTTGTGCAAGAAAGCAGTTCTTAAATTTGCCATACTTAAATCTGCACCAGAGAAATCAGAAGTATAAACTTTTGCATCTTTGAAATCAGAACGCACCAAAGTTGATTTAGAAAAGTTGGCATCTTCTAATAAAGCGTCTTTAAATTTAGCAACTTGTAGATTTGCACCAGAAAAATTAGTTTTTGTTGATTTAGCCTGTTCAAAATTTGCCGCAACCATACTAACGCCTTGAAACTCTGTTCCATCTAACTTGCTTTTTCTTAAATCTGAATTGTTCATTTTAGCATCCGTGAAAAAGGCATTAAATAAATTTGCACCTCTTAAGTTTGCAAATTCAAGATTTGCGTTCGTAAAGTCAGACTCGGAAACATCAGCACCTTTTAAGTCAGCAAGATTTAAGTTTGCTTTTTCAAATATCGAACCATACAGGTTTGCTTTTTGCATTTGTGAATTACTGAAATCTGTTCCTGTAAAATTACCACCAGACATATCACGACCATATAATTGTATGCCTTTTAAGTCCATTCCTGCTAAAGCAGAAGCATTAGGGTTGTTTTCAACTTTGTCTGTTCTTTGACGAAATAGATTTAATGCTTTTTGGGCTTCTTCTCTTCGTTTATCATATCGACCCAATTCGGAACGGACAGATGATTGTGACTGATTGTTTCCTCGTGCCATAGTGTTAGGTGCGTGTTAAGGTTATTATTTAATTATTGTGGAAGTGTCAACTGATAGTCTTGGTCATCATAAATAGAATGGCTTACCCCATAAAGCGTTGATAATGCGTAAACAACGCCTCTGGCTCATAACAGAGAGGGGCAAGCCACAAGTGAAAAAGGGATGTTGGAATCGGAATTGAACCAGAATGAGTTTGCTTCATCACCCCAAAAGGGTGGAAATCCAGCATTAGGTATTTCGGCAAAAGCGTCCTCTTGCTTATCCTTAACTCATACATAGCACCAAACTACCAAGACCGCTTGTGCCTCACGGCAGAGCGTGTGCTACCTTCCAACCATAAAGTTATTACATCAAACACCCCAGCCGTCCCCATAAAGAGTGGGGCTTAATTAAGTTCCTTTCGAAACTACTTCTCTGGTGCAAGAGAACTCCCTGTTTAGACAGGGCTTGTCTGTTTCGCTTGCGGCACTTTTCAGATGCCGATAGACCTTGTGAGTCTATACCCTCTTGCGAGGCTGTGCGAGCAGTTTGCGTTTTTATGGTGTTTGATGTAAAGTGAATTGTCTCATACTTTTCCCACACGACCTCGCTTTGTAGGCGGTTGCCAGAGGTGCAGGACTATCTGTATAAGCGTCTTGGGTAGTCAGTCACAGCGTGTATCATTCGATGTCTCTTTCCCTCCTTTGGACAGAGGGCGATACCCCTTGGGAGAACCAGCGAAGTCTCTAACTACTTGCACAAATTGAATTATCGGCAAAGGGAATCGAACCCAAGTTTAAGTGTGAATACTTTTGAGTATTACTACCCAAAATAGCCCTCCAAGGTCGTTATTAAATTGGGACGGCATTATTTCAGCCGAGGACTCACGGACACCGATAAAGTTAGGTTGGAGTTGGTGCAGGTTTCTTAAACCCTTGGTCGCAGTCATACGGACTTTCGTCCTCTCCTCCCGTTTAAAGTTTTGTATCTTATTAGGCGTTTGTTCTTTTTGTTTGCATTCCCCTGCTACTTCTTTCGCAGTCCCCTGCATTTTGTAGAACATTCTTGCTGGTGTTCGTGGGCTTATACATCGCTGAAAAGCGATTCCTCCTTGTGAGTCGCCATCGTCTCGTTTTTTCGTAGTGAACGAGTGAAGTCAGTTATCCAACACCGCCCGACTAATAGGATACTAAAAATTGACACAGGTGATTGCCGTTTTTCACGGCACTCCGAACGCAGTCGGATTTCGCAGGAGCGGTCAGTCGCCCTCACCCATAAAGTGAATTGCGTGTGGGCTGATTCGCCATCAAGGAGCCTCTCCCCTCGATTTGCTTCGGAGTTAGAAATCTTGTTATCGCTAACAAGAATACCCCTTGGCTTCCCCACTCGGAAGCGATTCCTCGCTTCTTCGCAATTTTAAAGTTAAAAGTTTCGGCTTTGGCTTTTCGCTCAAACCCCGAAGGGCTTGGTTCACTACGCTCACGATTGCTTGTCCTGTTAAGGGGCTTGCGGTCTTAACCTTGCTCGTAAGTCGATTTACGGTAGCGGTATTGCCGAAACTTAATTTGATGACCAAGACTGTCAAAGACCAATAAAAAGAACTATGCACAAGCGGTTGGAAATGTAAAGAATTATTTTCAACTATTTTCTCAAATAGTTGTAAATCGTTGATTTTCAACGAAATAAACCCCTTATCCCTCTGTTTTTGGGGTAGTAGAAACCTCTGACTGCTCGTCCTTATTAGGCTGTGGCTGGGGCGGAATTAAGAAACCGAACGCTAACGCTGGAACGAATTGCATAACTTCACAGTCCCACAAGTGATTGTTCCGCTTGCCTATCCGTTTCCATTCTGGTTTTCCATTTGTGGGGTTCTTGGTTCGCACTTCACTTTCCATCTGGTCTAAATAATCTTGTCCACAATCTATCGAGGTAGAATGTTTTCCTGTTTTCCGTAATCGTGCAAGTTGGTCTTTCAAAGCCAAGTTACTAAAATGGTGAACACGCACAGCACCACTACCAACATTAACTAATCTCGCTGGTGCATAAACCTTCGCAACCATTTTGAATCCTTGTGCAGTTTCTACTCTCCAAGCAAAATCATAACGAGCGTCACCACGCAACGCTGTCCATTTATTTATTCCGCATTGTCTAATCACATCATCAAATTGGTCACCGCAGTCCACATAAACTAATGCGTCTGCTACTTCACAAGCCTTTGCCATCATAGATACATCTTCCCAAGTCTGCACAAACTTCCATTTGACTAAACGGCTTTCACCTCCCTGTGACCAAGAGCGAACCAAACAATAGAACCCCGTTCTCTGCACATCGACTGTCATAAATCTTGCCCTAATCTGTTTCTGTCTTGTTCTGTCATTATGCAATTTGCGTGTCGCAGGGTCTATTAAGGCTTCTTGTTCCCAATCGTCACCTTGCTTGTATTCGCCAATCGCTTGAAGCGTCTGGAAGCCATCTGGGGCATCTGTCCAGAACTCTGCTAATTGCTTCTGCTTGAAGATACGCATTGGGGTTGCGTCACCATTCAAGTCCAGCATTAACTTCGCTCGGATATACATCTCGGCTAGGCTTCCCCACGAACGAGCCGCTAATGCGTTCCATTGATAACCAGCGTTGTCTTTGCTC
>Ga0214921_10007551_pt1 | contig 14446 bp, 10 predicted proteins | sample LL1505_MetaG_FD_177992 | JGI IMG/M metagenome (GOLD analysis project Ga0214921, IMG submission 177992) | Freshwater microbial communities from Lake Lanier, Atlanta, Georgia, United States - LL-1505 | ecosystem: Environmental > Aquatic > Freshwater > Lake | place: USA: Georgia | collected... | reverse complement strand
GTAAGTTGTTTTTTGTTTTGCCTGGCGTTAATAAATTTTTTCCTGTGTTGGTGGCCAAACTCCAATTGTTGTGCTTGCCACTGCCATTTACACCAGCAAAAGGTTTTTCATGTATCAATACTTTAAAGTTGTGACGCAAACCCACTTTGTCCATCATGTCCATCAATAATTGATTGTGGTCAACAGCAAGGTTAGTTTCTTCATAAATTGGTGCGCACTCAAATTGATTTGGTGCCACTTCATTATGACGCGTTTTGATTGGAATGCCCAATGCCAAACACTCGTGTTCAAAATCGCGCATAAATGCTAAAGCACGTTCAGGAATACTTCCAAAATAATGGTCTTCTAATTGTTGTCCTTTTGCAGGAGAATGTCCGAACAAGGTACGGCCGCTTAAAACCAAGTCGGGACGGGCGTTATACAATGCCAAGTCAATTAAAAAATATTCTTGTTCCCAACCTAAAGTAGAAATTACTTTGGTTACATTTTTATCGAAGTATTGACACACCTCAGTAGCAGCCTTGTCAACAGCATGTAGAGCTTTTAGTAAAGGCGTTTTATGGTCTAAAGCCTCACCTGTATAACTCACAAAAATGGTAGGAATACATAACGTGCTTTCAATTAAAAATGCTGGCGATGTGGGATCCCAAGCTGTATAGCCTCGCGCCTCAAAGGTATTACGAATACCACCATTAGGGAAACTAGAAGCATCAGGCTCTTGTTGTACCAATTGATTGGCATCAAAACTTTCCATAGCTTTTCCATCACCTGTGGGCTCAAAAAAAGCATCGTGCTTTTCAGCAGTAGCACCTGTTAATGGTTGAAACCAGTGTGTGTAGTGCGTAGCGCCACGCTCCAATGCCCAAGCTTTCATGGCAGATGCTACAGCACTGGCAATTTTACGGTCAATTTGATTTCCAAATTCGGTAGCATTAATAACTGCTTCGTAAATATCTTTAGGCATGTAAGCGCGCATGGCTTCTTTACCAAATACTTTAGAACCGAATATTTTAGATTTTAAATCGGTAGAGAAATTTACGTTAACTGGTTTGTGCGAAAGTGCTTCTTCTAAAGCTTTAAATCTTGATTTTGACATTTTATTTCTATTATAAGTTAATTTTAAGGGGGTATTGTGCAAAAAAAGTATTTTTTTCGACAAATATATAATTATTAAGGGGGTAACATTAAAAATATATTGACTTTTTTAGGATTCAACCCAAAATATGATTTAGTTATGACAAAAACGTAAATAGAGTCTATGGGTTTGGGCCATATTTTAGAATGAAAAAATCATTGCTGAAAACAGTATGATAGACATCTTACTTTATTTGAAATAATAGTTAGTTAGGTTAAGTGGAATAGATTAAAGATGTCAATTCTTTCTTCTTATTCATTCATTGCCGTTCATAGGAATGCGAATATTCTCATTTTAAAGTTCATTAATCCAATTTAAATTGAAACTCTAGAATAGCATTGATCTTCTAAACCAAAAAATAATTTGATTAATAAATCAACAATAATTTAATCTAAGATTTACTATTGTCTAATAGCATCAACAGGGTTTAATTTAGCGGCTTGGTAGGATGGCAATACACCTGAAATAACGCCAATAAGAAACGATATTGTTAATCCCAAAAAGATATTGTTGAGTTGTAAGTAAATTTCTAAGTCAAATATTTTTGATGCTGCAAATGCGGTAATTGCAATGAGTAGTAAGCCAATAATACCCCCTAACAAACTCAAAAGAATTGATTCGATTAGAAATTGTAACAGAATAAAATAGTTTTTAGCACCGAGCGCTTTTTGTATTCCTATTTGGTTGGTGCGTTCTTTTACAGATACAAACATGATGTTTGAAATACCAAAGCCGCCTACAATGATTGAAAAGCCACCTATGATTATACCTGCAATATTAATTATCACGAATAAACTATCGAATCCTTGCGAAAGCATTTTCGTTTCATTCAAAGCAAAGTTATCGGTTTGTAAAGGTTTTATTAGTCGTTTAGAGCGCAAAATGTATTTTAATTCTTCTTTTAAATCTGCATTTGTAACATTATCTTTTGCTTTTACATATATGCTTGGGTCGGTTCTTTCACTTTTTACATCAATAATAGTTCTTGCAAACTGATAAGGAATAAGCACTAAATTATCAGATGATGAGCCTAATATAGAATTTCCTTCTTTGGCAAATACACCCACCACACGCAACTTGCGCCCTAGCAACTTTATTTCTTTACCAATTGCGTATTCGTTTGGGAATAATGTAAGTGCCATATCAAACCCAATGATGCAAACGTTTTTTGATGCTGAACATTCGCTTTCAGTAAAATATCGACCCTCGTAAATTTCAAAATTCCGAACTTTAAAATAGTCATAAGTAGCTGCAGTAATACTTGCATTTTCAATGTTATTGCTACCATACTTAATAGTTTTTGAGGAGTTAACTACCATAACGGCAGCATCGGCTAATTGACTTTTAGCTTGTATTTCTTGCATTTCTTGCACCGTTGGCAAAGGCCTGTTCATATATTTCCACCATGGGTAATCATCTCCAAAAGTCCATGGCCATTTTTGCACAAAAACTACATTGGTGCCTAAAGATTCTATACTACCTTTTACATTATCCTTGAGTGCATCAATAGCTGTGAATACAGCAATGATTGAAAAAATACCAATGGTAATACCCAATAAAGAAAGTGATGTTCGTACTTTATTGCTAAACAGTGATTGAAGTGAAAATAAAAAACTCTCTTTAAGAATAGATAAAAACATGCTGCGTAAATATACTACAACTTTGTTTCAGAAAGTAAAAGTATTCTATCAAACTCTTCAACTTTTACAGGACTTACAGACAATCTAGAAAGCTTAACTAAAGCCATATCCTTTAAAATTGTATCGGCTTTTATTTGCTTGAGTGTGATAAATTTTTTGAGAGGTTTTACAGATTTTACATTAATGGCAACCCATGTTTCATCATCAATTGTAGGGTCAGGAAAATGTTCTTTAGTAACTTTTGCAATTCCAACAATTTGTAATCCATCATTACTGTGATAATACAATAACAAATCGCCTTTTTTCATGGCTTTAAGATTATTACGTGCTCCGTAATTTCTAACTCCATCCCAAAAAGTTTCACCATCAGAAACTAATTGTTCCCAGGGATATTTTACAGGTTCTGATTTAATTAGCCAGTAATTCATTTGCAGTTTAAAGTTAATTTATAAATTGAATTATCTTGGCATTCCTGGCATTCCGCCCATGCCTTGCATTTGTTTCATCATCTTGGCCATTTGCTCTTTGTTGCCCATCATCTTCATCATTTTTCGCATATCATCAAATTGCTTCACTAATTTATTTACTTCGGTAATGTCATTTCCACTTCCTTTTGCAATCCTCTGACGTCTGCTACCGTTAATATCATCTGGATTTTCGCGTTCAAATGGCGTCATTGATTGTATGATTGCTTCAATACTTTTAAAAGCATCATCATCAATATCTAAACCTTTTGTCATCTTGCTTGCACCAGGTATCATTCCTACCAAATCTTTGATGTTACCCATCTTTTTAATTTGATTTATTTGGCTTAAAAAGTCGTTATAGTTAAACTGGTTTTTAGCAATTTTCTTTTGAATTTTTCTTGCTTCTTCTTCGTCATATCTTTCGCGGGCACGTTCAACCAAACTTACCACATCGCCCATTCCAAGAATACGGTCGGCCATACGCTCAGGATAGAACACATCTAGCGCCTCCATTTTTTCGCCAGTACCTACAAACTTAATTGGTTTGTTTACAGTGTAACGTATAGATAAAGCAGCACCGCCTCGTGTATCACCATCTAACTTTGTAAGAACAACACCATCAAAATTTATTTTATCGTTGAATGCTTTTGCAGTGTTAACAGCATCTTGCCCAGTCATTGCATCTACAACAAACAATGTTTCAGAAGGATTGATTGCATTTTTTACTGCTGCAATTTCATTCATCATTTGTTCATCAACAGCTAAGCGGCCTGCTGTATCTACAATAACAACGTTGTAATTATTTTCGCGTGCAAACTCAATGGCACGTTTGCTAATGCTTATAGGGTCTTTGCTATCAACATCAGCAAATACAGGAATATCAAGCTGTGCGCCTAATGTTTGTAATTGATTTATAGCGGCTGGACGATATACATCGCAAGCAACCAACAAAGGTTTTTTATTCTTTTTATCTTTTAAATATAAGGCAAGTTTTCCTGAAAATGTTGTTTTACCTGAACCTTGCAATCCACTCATTAAAATTACCGCAGGCAAGCCAGGAGAGCTCTTCAAGTTAATTTCAATGTTACTTCCCCCCATCAATTCAGCCAACTCATCATGAGTAATCTTTACCATTAGCTGGCTTGGAGATATGGCTGTAAGCACATTCTGACCAAGGGCTTTTTCCTTAATAGAATCAGTAAATTGTTTTGCAATTTTAAAGTTAACATCGGCGTCAAGGAATGCTTTACGCACTTCCTTTAAAGTTTCAGCAACATTAATTTCTGTAATTTGCCCGTGACCTTTAAGAACTTTAAAGGCGCGTTCAATTTTGTCGGTTAAATTTTCGAACATAACTCAAATCAATTTGGGTTGCGAATTTAGAAAAAATTGTGACAAGGATGATTTGCTAATTTCATTTTTATTTCTTTGTCACTAAATATTGATTTTACAATAAGTTTTATTGATGATTGGAAAAGATTTAATGTACGCTGCTAATGAATTAAAGTTAGGCAACTTAGTAGCTATACCTACCGAAACGGTATATGGTTTAGCCGCCAATGCATTTGATAAAGATGCTGTTTTGAAAATTTTTGAAGCTAAGAATCGCCCTTTTTTCGACCCACTAATTTTGCATACGGATAGTATTGAAAAGTTAGAACAGTTAGTACTAAATATTCCTAATAAATTGATGCTTTTGTCAAGGCAATTTATGCCTGGCCCCCTTACCTTATTGCTACCAAAAAGAAAAAACATACCAGATATTGTTACATCGGGCTTGCCAAATGTCGCTGTTCGTATTCCGAAACATCCAATTGCATTGGAATTATTATCGATGTTGGATTTTCCGCTGGCCGCTCCAAGTGCAAACCCTTTTGGTTATGTAAGTCCAACAAAAGCTGAGCATGTTGAGAAGCAACTTGGAGAAAAGATAAATTATATTTTAGATGGAGGCGATTGCGAAATTGGAATAGAATCTACCATTGTTGGTATGGAAGATGATGTTGTTACTGTTTATCGTTTGGGTGGTTTAGCAATTGAAGAAATTGAAAAATTTGTAGGTAAGGTGAACGTATTTTCAAATCAATCATCTAACCCTGCTGCGCCAGGAATGCTTAAAAGCCATTATGCTCCTAAAAAGGAATTAATTATTGATGATGTTAAAACATTTTACAGTAATAATTCGAACAAAAAAATTGGAATTATTTCATTTCAGAAAGAATACAAGTTGCAAAATACAATTGAATTAAGGTTGTCTGTAACAGGTAATTTACATGAAGCAGCGCACAATTTATTTTCTTCATTGCGTTACTTTGATGAAACAGATGTTGATGTTATTGTAGCTGAAAAATTTCCAGATAGTTTTTTAGGCCGTGCCATTAACGACCGCCTATATAGGGCTTCTGCTAAGTAATTTTATTTTTTACTTTCTCTTTCTTTAGCTAATAAATTTGTTCCGTTTATGGCAAGCATTTCTTGCATGGTACGTTGCATATTATCAGGACTACCATCCAAAAATATCATGTTTCCTTTTCCGTTTTCTGAGAAATGTTTGATGGCTTCTGTCCACATCGAAAATAAAATTACCGATGTATCCATATTTGCTTGTTGCATTTCTTTAGCGGCTTGGGTCATACCTTTGGCCACTTCTTCGCGGAAAAGGGCAACACCTTGTCCACGTAATTGCGCTGCCTGACGCTCAGCTTCGGCAGCAATTTTTATTGCGTTACCTTCAGCTTCAGCTGCTTTTGTTTTTGTAATGAGCAATGCTTGACCTTCGTTTTCTGCAGCAGCTTTTAAGTTATTACTAGCTACTACTTGAGCCATACTGCGCATAATTGCTTCATCAAAGGTAATGTCGTTTAGTTGTAAATCAATCAAATGATAACCCCAACCTTCGAGCGTTAAATCAATTTGTTCCTTTACATCCTCAACAATTTCGCTGCGCAATGAAAGTACTTCAGATTGTTTTTTAGTTGCAACAAAACCTCTGATACTACCTTCTACAGTACGAATCAAAGCCTGCATTAAATTTCTTTCATCAAAAAATTTAAATGAAACGTTTTTAATAGTTTCTTCTTCTTGGTTGAGCACTGCATATAATAACATTGCTTTAAAATAAACATTTGCTTGGTCAATAGTTGTAGCTTGAAACTCTAATTCAACAGATTTATTTTGGATAGAAACACGTTTGAAAACTATTTCAATAAAGGGGATTTTAAAACTTAAACCTGGTGATAATATTCGGCGATACTTACCAAAAACAGTTATTACACCAATGGTTCCTTGCTGCACAGTTACAAAAGAAAGCAAAATTACAGCAACAATTAAAACTAAGATAATGAGCGGAATTATTGTCATGATAATAAAATAAGATTGATGTGTTTTTAAACAAAATAATTGATACAAATCTATCAATGATTCGCAAAATAAAAAGTGCTAACTATTTTAAAAGTTTATTTCGAGATAAATTGAAATTATTTGAGCAAAGTATATTGGATTTCATTTAACTCCTAGTATTATACACATAAAATTTTGCGCATATCAAAACAATTCTCAAATTGCGCATAATCATTTAGCATTAGCAAAATATGAGTACGCAACGAACTACTGAATCAAGTTCAAAATACAATAACTTAGAGAAAATGAGTACGCATGAGTTACTTATTAATATCAATCGCGAAGACAATTCGGTACCAGTTTCAATTGCAAAAGCAATACATCAAATAGAAGTTGTGATTGATGCAGTAGTTGAAAAAATGAAAGTTGGAGGGAAGTTGTTTTATATTGGTGCTGGCACTAGCGGACGTTTAGGTATTGTGGATGCAAGCGAATGTCCTCCAACATTTGGCGTGCCTCATGAATTAGTAATAGGCATAATTGCAGGAGGCGACACTGCCATACGCAGAGCGGTTGAATTTGCCGAAGATGATACAGAACAAGGTTTTAAAGATTTGCAACAACATAATATCTGTGAAAATGATATTGTAATAGGCATTGCAGCATCGGGCACAACGCCTTATGTTATTGGCGCTTTAGAAACTTGCAACAAAAATAACATCAGCACTTGTTGTATTGTTTGCAATAGTGGTTCGCCAATGGCATCTGTTGCAAAACACCCAATTGAAGTAGTAGTTGGACCCGAATTTATTTCAGGAAGTACCCGCATGAAATCAGGTACAGCACAAAAGTTGGTGTTGAATATGATTTCAACTACAGTATTTATAAAACTAGAACGTGTGCGCGGAAATAAAATGATTGATATGCAACTTACCAATCACAAACTCATAAACAGAGGTGTAGATATGATTGCGCAGGAATTAAATATTTCTGAAAAAGAAGCCGAAAATCTGCTTAATAAACATGGAAGCGTACGCAAAGCTATTGACGAATATAATAACGGTTAAACTCTGTTATTACATTTTTTTATTTATTTGAATATCTATTTATTTACCTCCATTGAAATTGAGCATGGCTAAAAAAGAAGCAACAAGTGGCAAGAAACCTTTATGGGTTGTAATAGTTTTAAGCGTTATTACTTTCGGGTTATATCCTTTATTAAGAAAATCAGAAAAGAAAAAATCGCCTTTGCGTGAGTGGACTGACGCCATACTATTTGCAGTAATTGCTGCAACAATTATCCGTACCTTTTTTATTGAAGCATTCACCATTCCAACACCATCAATGGAAAAATCATTGTTGGTAGGCGATTTTCTTTTTGTGAGTAAAGTAAGTTATGGAGCACGTGTGCCGATGACTCCCATATCATTTCCTTTTGCACACCATACCATGCCGTTTACTGAAAGTACAAAAGCGTATTCAGAGTTGATTAAGTTGCCATATTACCGTTTGCCGGGATTGGGCGAAGTAAAACATGGCGACTGTGTAGTATTTAATTACCCAATGGAAGATTTTAGACCTACGGATAAAAAAGAAAACTACATCAAACGTTGTGTTGGTTTGCCTGGCGATACGCTGCAAGTAAAACAAGCGCAGTTATTTATTAATAGTAACGCAGCCGAAAATCCTATTAACTCGCAACTTGCATATATTGTAAAAACTAATGATGGATATTTTAATCCTGATGTGTTGCGCAAAATGAACATCAATGAATGTTACGCGATATCAAACCAAGGTGATTTTATGATGTTTCTTACCAATGAAAATGCAGAAATTATCAAAACATTTTCGAATGTAACATCGGTAGTACCCGACATTAAAAAGGAACACGAAGGAAATGTTGATATATTTCCGAACATAGCTGCATCTGATTGGAACGTTGATAATTTTGGACCATTATACATACCAAAAGCAGGTACTGTGGTGCAATTAAACATGGGCAATATTCCATTATGGAAACGACTCATAGTAATGTACGAAAACAATACATGCGAAGTAAAAGACAGTACCATTTTCATTAACGGAAAAGCAACAACATCATACACCTTTAAAAAGGATTATTATTTTATGATGGGCGACAACCGTCACAACAGTGCCGATTCGCGCTTTTGGGGCTTTGTGCCAATGGACCATATTGTGGGTAAAGCAGTTTTTATTTGGTTGAGTTTAGATGCTAATGAAACAAACATTTTCAAGAAAATTAGGTTCAGCCGTATGTTTACATTTGTGCAGGGATATAACATATCAAATTCATACTTTATTTATTTTATGATATTGATGGGTGGCATTTACGGTTTCAATTACTACCGCAAGAAAAAAGGCGCGAAACCTGCAAAAAAATAAAGCAATGTTGGTTTTACCTTTGGCTTATGCAGCGCCAATTCCATATTTCGAAAAATTAAATTCTGAGCAAAAAATATTGCTTGAAATTCATGAACATTTTCCGAAGCAAACCATACGCAACCACTGCACCATTGCAACCACGCACGGTGTAATGAAATTGACGATACCACTTGCGGGGAGAAAAAACAAAAGCCTAACAAAAGATATTAAAATAAGTTACGCCGAGCCTTGGCAAAAACTACATTTTAAAGCATTAGAAACTGCCTATAACAACAGTCCATACTTTGAATATTATAATTACCAGTTAGAACCATTCTATAAAAAAGAGTTTGAGTTTTTGGTGGACTTTAACTTACAACTCACGCACAAAATTTTGAGTTTACTTAAGCTCAATGTTGAACTCTCATTAACAGAATCATACAATGATTATGATGAAGAGAATGATTTGCGAAATTTTGATTTTACTTCTGCATCAGTAAAAGAATACTATCAAGTATTTTCTGATAAACAAGGCTTTATGCCCAACCTTAGCATCTTAGATTTGTTGTTTAACGAAGGTAACCAAATTAATTTCTAAACATCTAAACAACCCCTAAAACCTCTTGAAGCATAATAAGATTGTGCACCATTGTGGTAAGTAAAAACAGTACTATATCTAAAATCACCATACAATGCACCACCTAGTTTTCGGATGTTGGCTGGTGTTTTTATCCAGCTCGAAGTTTTTGAATCGAAGTTTCCAAGCTGCTGTAACTCGCGGTATTGCTGTTCGTTTAATAATTCAATACCCATGGCATTTGCCATATCTACCACACTATCGGCAGGCTTAAATTCTTTACGCTCCTCTAAAGCATCACGGTCGTAGCAGAGGCTACGGCGGCCTTTTGGACTTTCGGCCGAGCAATCCATAAATGTAAATTCATCGTTTTTTGAATTGTAAGCAACCACGTCTGGTTCGCCGCCAGTGGTTTCCATTAGATGCAACGACCAAAGTTTGGAAGTATTACTTTCTAACTTTGCTTTTACATTGTTCCACTCAATACCCTTGTGTCGTTTCAAGTTGTTTTCAAACCTTGCTTTTAGTGTATTAAGAAGTTCGGTGGTTTCGGCTGCTGCTAGTGCTTTTTTACTTTTATTTTCCATTTGCATTCATTAGTTCCAAAAATAACTAAAACTTTTTTATGAAGTTTTTACTAAGCTAAAGCTTTTAAAAAGGTTTCCCGCATATTACGCTAATTTCACAGAGCAATAAATTGATTTTTTTGTTGTTTTTCTTTATCCCAATTAGTTGCTTCAAAAAATAACTAATACTCTTTATTTATTTTTTATTAGCTAACGCATGCGAAAAATTATTAAGCATAAAACAAATATTTATTAATAAATCTGAGTGAATCCCTTATAACTGTGGGCTGTATAATTTACAATAAATCTAATTGAGATAACATTTATCTAATTCTAAGACCAATAAATTTGGTGTGATAATCAATGTCAAAATTATTTTTGTAATCAATCACAATAATTTGATACTTTTTGAGTTATTTGTTCTGTATGGCAATTAAAAAGTATTTGTTACTAGTATTTTCATTTTTATTATCTGTATCGACATACGCACAAACCCTAAATAAAGTGTTGTTTGTATTAAGTGATAGCTTAAGTAACGAAAATATTGATGGTGTAGTAATTACTTGCAAAACAAATGGCACAACTGCAATTACTGATGCATCTGGCAAGGCGCAGTTTCTGCTGAATTCAAACATTGCCAAAGCGGAATTTTATTTTGCTGTGTTAGGATATAAGGATCAAACTGAAATAATAAATATTTCATCTTCTGAAACTACCATCAAAACAAAACTTGCCCGAAAAATTAAAATGATTGATGCTGTGCAGATTGAAGACAAGGAAGCACGCCGCAGCAACATGATTAGGCTCGACTCTAAATTAACAGTTGTGTTACCAACCACAGGCGGCGTTGAATCATTACTAAAAACTTTGCCTGGTGTTAGTTCTAACAATGAGCTGAGTAGTCAATACAATGTGCGTGGCGGTAATTACGATGAGAATTTAATTTATGTAAATGACATTGAAATATATCGTCCGTTTTTGGTTAGAAGTGGACAACAAGAAGGTTTGAGTTTTATTAATCCTGATATGGTGAGTGGGTTGCAATTTTCAGCTGGAGGATTTGAGGCACGCTATGGCGATAAACTTTCATCTGTATTAGATATTACCTACCGCAAACCCCGCGGTTTTGAAGCATCGGCAACAGCCACCTTATTAGGTTCAACAGCGCACATAGGAGGACGAAGTAAAGATGCAAGGTTTACATACATTACGGGAGTTAGATACAGAACTAACCGCTATGTACTTGGAAGCCTCGATACGCGCGGCGATTACAGACCGTTGTTTGTGGATGGACAATGCTATTTGAATTTTGATGCCACTCCCGAATGGAGTTTTTCGTTTTTAGGAAACACAGCTTACAACCGTTATTTGTTTAGTCCAAGCGACAGAGAAACTTCTTTCGGAACCATTCAAATTGCAAAAAAAATATTTATCAAGTTTGATGGTCAAGAAAAGAATGAATACGAAACCTACATGGGGGCAGCTACTGCTACTAATAAGCCTAATGATAAACTTACTTTAAAATATATTGTTTCTGCTTTCCGTTCGTTTGAAGTAGAGCGCCAAAACGTGCAAGGACGCTATAACATTTACGATGTAAATAATGATTTGGGTAGCGATAGTTTGGGAGATACCACCAACTTAACGGGTATTGGTAGATTCTTAAATCACTCGCGCAACCGCCTAACTGCAACCGTTTTGAATGTTGAACACAAAGGAACTTATGAGAAAATAAAGTGGGGTGCAAAACTTCGAAACGAACAAATTAATGATGTGATAAGCGAATGGACTTTGCAAGATTCATCAGGCTATAGCCTACCCTACAGCGAACAGGAAATAAACTTGCAGAACGTTATCAAGCAGAAAATAAACATCAATAGTTATCGGGCGCAGGGTTATGTTCAGAACAGTTGGTTGTGGGAAGGCAGTACAGAATATTCTTTAACAACAGGCTTACGCGGAAACTATTGGAGCTTGAACAATCAGTTTGTGGTAAGTCCGCGTGCATCGTTTTCAATAAAGCCAAACTGGGAAAAAGATATGTTGTTTAGGCTGGCAAGTGGCTTGTATCAACAACCACCTTTTTACCGCGAACTACGCGATTTTACAGGAACTGTTTACACCAAAAACAAAGCACAATCATCAGCGCATTTAGTGGCTGGTAGCGATTATAATTTCACTGCTTGGAACCGTCCGTTCAAATTTACCACCGAATTATATTTCAAATATTTATATAATCTAATTCCTTACACCATTGATAATGTTAGGATAAGATATTACGCAAACCAGCGTGCTGATGGCTATGCAACAGGCATTGACTTAAAACTTAATGGTGAAATTGTAAAGGGTGCCGAAAGTTGGGTGAGCCTTAGTGTGATGAAAACTGCCGAAAATATTAGAGGTGATTACTCAATGAAATATTATAATGCAAAAGGCGAACGTGTATCAAAAACAAGTGATGAAATAGTAAGGACAACAAAAACAAACGTTGGCTTTATACCACGCCTCACCGACCAGCGCGTAAACTTTGGATTGTTTTTTCAGGACTATGTTCCAAAGTTCCCAACATTTAAAGTACATATCAATTTGCTTTTTGGTAGCGGTTTCCCTTATGGCCCAAACACATACACTCGTGCTGCCGATACATTGCGCATACCCCCGTATCGCCGTGTAGATATAGGATTTAGCAAACAACTTATTGGCGAAGGAATGAAACACAACAGGCCAAAAATTTTCAAGAACTTTAAAAGCGCTTGGATTAGTTTAGAGGTGTTTAACCTGTTGGCAATTCAAAATACCATCTCTTATTTTTGGGTAAAAGATTATGCTGATATTGTTTATCCAATCCCAAATTACCTGACCAACAGGCAAGTAAACATTAAGCTGCATGTAGAGTTTTGAGGGGAAAATCAATTCTTTGTTACTATTTTTTATCTCAATCTAATCCATCAAACTTCTTAAAAGTTCTTTGTTGAAAATTAATAGGTAGCAACAATAATGCATCTGAGTATCAAAGTACATTTACATTCTCATGTTGCGCAAAAAATCAATTGTAATTTTTCTTTTCAGTATTCTGTTTGCTATTGTAGGCATAGCTTCGGAGTATAGACTCAATGCTGATATGAGCTTTAAATATGCGTCGAACATGAAACGCAAAAAGAAAAAGAAAAAAAAGAAAAAAGTTGCAGTAAAAAAGAAAAAATCAAAACACACTGCTGTTGTTCTTAAGCCAGATACCATTTCCTATCGAAAAGAATATCCGCAACAAAACTGGGCAAAACATGTGTTTGATGACATGACGATTGAAGAAAAAATTGGTCAATTGTTTATGGTGGCAGCCTATAGTAATCGCGGACAAGAGCATGTGAATGCAATTAAAAACTTAGTACAAAATTATCACATTGGCGGTTTGATATTCTTCCAAGGCGGACCATACAGACAAGCAAACCTTACAAACTATTATCAAAACTATTCTAAAGTGCCTATGTACATTGCCATTGATGGCGAGTGGGGATTAGCTATGCGATTAGATAGCACTCAAATTTATCCCAAACAACTTACACTTGGTGCGATCCAAAACAATGAGTTGATTTATGACATGGGTGCGCAAATTGCTGCTGAATGTTCGCGGATTGGTATGCATATAAACTTTGCGCCAGTGGCTGATGTGAATAGTAATCCATTAAATCCAGTAATTGGTTACCGCAGTTTTGGTGAGAGTAAACTAAACGTAGCAGCAAAAGCTTGTGCATATATGAACGGGATGCAAGACAATGGCATAATGGCTTCAGGCAAACATTTTCCAGGGCATGGAGATACTGATGTTGACTCACATAAATCATTACCAACATTAAATTTTACACGCACACGCTTAGATAGTTTAGAATTGTTTCCGTTTAAAATGCTTATTGACAGTGGGCTGCAAAGCATGATGGTGGGACATATTAATATTCCAATACTTGATACCACAAAATTTTCTGCAGCATCCATCTCACGAAATATTGTTACAAAACTATTGCGCGATTCACTGAAATTTAAAGGATTGATATTTACTGATGCGCTTGATATGAAAGGTGTAGCAAGTAATTTTAAACCAGGTGAAGTTGATTTGAAAGCATTGCTTGCCGGTAATGACTTTTTACTTTTCCCTGAAGATGTGCCAACAGCTGTAAAAATGATTAAGGAGGCTTACGACAGTTGCCTTATTTCTGTTGAAGAAATTGATGAGCACGTAAAGAGAATTTTAGCAGCTAAAGAAGAATCTGGTTTGTTTGCTTATGAACCAATTAATACTCAAAATTTGTATGAAGATTTAAACTCGGACTCAGCAACATGGATGA
>Ga0214921_10007550_pt1 | contig 14447 bp, 12 predicted proteins | sample LL1505_MetaG_FD_177992 | JGI IMG/M metagenome (GOLD analysis project Ga0214921, IMG submission 177992) | Freshwater microbial communities from Lake Lanier, Atlanta, Georgia, United States - LL-1505 | ecosystem: Environmental > Aquatic > Freshwater > Lake | place: USA: Georgia | collected... | reverse complement strand
ATTAAAGAAATGTTATCTTCATTCTTTGAGATTAATCCAGTTGTATTATCTATTCATAGATTTCCAGAGTATCAATACACTCCAGCAGAAGTGAATCAAATTATGTTTCAAAATATTCATGATTGCGATGAAGCAATTCGTATTCTGTTAGAAAAGAGAGTTTAATTATATCGTTCTAATAGAAATTATTGAAAGATTGAATTACAAAAAATAATTATATTTTAAAAATATGTTTTTAAAATATAAGAAATGTCTTATCCTGCTATTATTCAAATGTTACCAGCTAATACATTACAACAACAAGTTCCTGATAATAGACCGAGACTTGATACTCCTTTATCAACTCAACCTTATCAACATGACAAAAAGCCTCAACTAACCGAACATATTGTTTATTTAGTAAATGTTAAGCCAAGATGGAATATAGGTCTTTGTGAATGCTGCGATAGTACTTCTGTATGTTTACAAGGAGCATTTTGTCCTTGTATTTTATATGGAAAGATGAAAAGAAATGTAGATGGTCAACCTTGTTGTGGAAATTGTTTAAAGTATATGTTTTGTGCAACTTGTGTGCATGCTGGAGCAAGAAGAAAGATTAGAACTAAATATAATTTACCAGCAAGACCTTGCAATGATTGTTGTGTGACTTTTTTTTGCAGTCAATGTGCTTTATGTCAAGAGTATCAAGAGGGATTTACAGAACATAGATGTGCAATTCCAGAAGAACAAAAAATGACCATTTAAAAAATAATATTTTAATTTTTAAAATATTATTTAGATAATAAATAATGAATAATTATACAAAGGCAAGCATAGTTGTTATTTTTGGATTTATTATTTTTGTAATAATATATTTAAATATACAAGGAAAAGTTACGACTATTATTAAAAAAATAAAAAAACCTACAGTAACTGTAGATAAAAATGTAGATGCAGAAATTTCATCCGTAATTGGAGGTAAAAATGCATCTACAGAAATTCCTTTAGACACTGCAATAGGAGGAAAGAGTAATTCAGTTCAATCGTCTATAGAAGAAGAAACTTTAATTGATGTTACTATACCAGATTCTCAGTTAACAGTTAGACAAAGAATACAAAAGAAAAAACAATTATTAAAAGCAGAGATGGAAGAAAAAAAGAGATTACAAGAACAAATAATAACACAAATACAAAATCAAACTAAAGAATGGGAGAGAATATCTGAAGAACGTAAACAACTAGAAGAACAAAAAACAATATCAGACAGTGACCTTATTATACAAAAGTCAAAAGAAAAGTTAGCAGAAGAAGAAGCAAGATTGGTAGCAGAAACAGAGCAAAGAAGATTAAAACAAGAAGAATTAACAAAAGAATTAGAGCGTTTACGTCAACAAAAATTAAAAGCAGAAGAAGAAGAATTACGTTTACAACAAGAAAAAGAATATTGTGAGCTTACAGTAAGAGCAGATGTTTGTAAAGATCCTTTAACATTTTATAATAAATGTAATAATTATAAAGATGCTGATAAATTAAAAGATCTTGCAGATTATTGTATGTTTAATAAACATATTACAAAAGATAATTATAACATTATCAAAAATAAACTAGCAGAACAAAATGTTACTATTAGAGACTTTACAGAAGTGGATTGTGGAACTGAAAGTAATTTATGTGCTAATGCAAAAGATATTGTAACTTGGTGTGGTCCTAAGTCTAGTAGAACTCCTGATTATTATAAACTTCCAGTTCAACAATGTGCTTATAATAATGAGATTTCAAACGATGACTATAATTATCTTATAAATTATTTTAAGAGTGTTGGAATTAATTTAGTTGAAAAACCTAACGTAGACTGCAAAGAAGCTACTTCTGATTATTGTAAAGACCCAATTAATTATATGAATTGTAAAGAATTACAAGGAGTTCCTCAGACTAATGATTTTTATGTCAAAATGGCAGTTAATGAATGTAAATTAAGAGGAAAAATGAATAATGAAGTTTATGCTAAAGTACAAGATTATTTTTCAAAGAAAGGTATTACATTGCCAAATTATCCTGATTATATAAACTGTACTGATAGTTATTGTACTAGTCCTTCTGACTTTTATACTTATTGCAAAGATGAGATACGCGAACTAGGATTTACAAATCCTGTTGATTATGCAGAATCTGTAAATGTATGTGGTTTGCAAGGAAAAACTTCTTTACAAGAATATGAAAAAGCAAAACAGATGTTTGCAGGATTAAATGTAGAATTATCTGAACTTCCAGAAACTTCTTATATAGGTGATGAATGCGGTGAACTTATGGGTTATCTTTTAACAAAATCTTTAAGAAGACCTATTACAACCATAGAAGAAGATTTAAATCATGCTATTTATTGTAGATTAAATGGAAAAGTATCTGATAGCGAATTTGCAAGAGCTCAACAATACTTTGCAAAGAAAGGTGTTGTCTTACCAGATCTTCCAAGTATAGATTGTGAAGAACCTGAATTATATTTTAAAAATCCAGCTGATTATATTGAATATTGTAGAAGAGTAAACCCTCAAGATATATCTTTAGAAACAGATTTAGCAAATATTAGAAGAGCAGGTGTTGACGGAAAGACTTCTCCAGAACAATATGAAAGAGCAAGACAATATTTTAGAACAAAGGGATTAGAGTTAATTGAACTTCCAGATATAACTTGTCAAGGATTTGACCCTATCAATAATATTGTTTCTTATTTTAAATATTGTAAATATATTGATTCACCTCCAACTCAAATAGATATTGAAAAAGATATGAATTCAGTTTTAAATTGGGCATTAAATGGTATAGTTACCGATGAAGAATATAAAAAGGCACAAGATTATTTTACAAGCATTGGATATACATTACAAAATAAACCACCCATTACTTGTAATCCTTCTCCTGGATTTTGTACTAATCCTACTGATATAATGACTTATTGTGGTCTTCAAGGACAGACTTTACAACAAACATTTAATGGTGTTAAAAATTGTGCAGTAGTTAATCAAATTACACCAGAAGAATATGAAAGAGCTAGACAATATTTTGCAAGTAAAGATTTATTTTTAGGACCAATGCCTGATATCAATTGTCAAACTTCTACATTCTGTGACGATCCTGCTTCTTTTTACGAATATTGTAACGATACAAATTATACTTCTTTATCAAATGACGACTTAACACGTAAAGTAAGAGAATGTGGATTGACATCAATTGCTAACGATAAATATAAAAAGGCTCAAGATTATTTTGCATCTACAAAATCTATTAATATACCAGATAAACCATCCATTGACTGTAATAATCAAACATTTGATTATTGGTGTCAAAATGCGTCTGCACAAATTAACGAATGTGGTTATTTTAAACAAACTTCTGAACCAGTTTTACAAACTGATTATGCAACTAAATTAAAATCTTGTGCAAATAATAATAAGATTACTAAAGATCAATATAATACTGCAAAAGCTCTTATTACATCGCCGCTTCCTGAATTTCCTGAACAAAGTTGTTCATTAAACTTTTGCGATGCTCCTGTGAATACAATCACTAGTTGTGATCCGTTAAATAATATTGTTCGTTCTGAGTCAGAATATATGACAAAAATTAAAGATTGTTTACTTCGTAACAGCACATCACAAAGTGAATATGATAAACTTAAACAATATTATATGATCTTAGATAAACCATTACCAGAAAAATCTGATGCTGATTGTAGTACAACAAATCTAACAAATCGTCCAGTTACACAAATGAAATACTGTGATCCTCTAAACGACGTTACAACTGATTATCAAAAGAATTTAAACATTGTTACAGTAAATGGTATTATGGGTACTACTTCTCTAGAAGAATATAACAAAGCAATTTCGTATTTTGCAGAAAAAGGTTATACTTTACCTGAACTTCCTGATGTTGATTGTAATTCTATCACATTTTGTAATGATCCTGCATCATTTAGTAAATACTGCAAACCAATTTCTTCAATTAAAAATTCTACTATTGACGATGATGTAACTCGTACTAATAACTGTACATTATATAATTATGGAGAAATGACAGCTGATAAGTTTAACAAATCAAAAACATATTTTCAAAGTAAAGGTAAAACTCTTGCTGTTAATGATTTTCCTGATGTTAATTGTGCAGATCCTAATATTACACTTTGTTCAAATCCTGCGAGTGTTATTAAATATTGTTATCCATTAAGAGGTGTTAAAGAAGATCCAATGGATACATTCCAAAAAGTTAAAATGTGTGGTATTAATAAACAAACTTCAGATGAAGAATATAAGAAAGCACAAGATTATTTCTTAGAAAAATATAATGTCGTATTACCAAATAAACCAACTATTGATTGTAGTACTACTAAATTGTGCGATAATCCTTCTGAATTTTTAACATATTGTAAAGATAAATATGAGAGAACAACTGATGCTCAAGATCGTGAAAATGTATTAAATTGTAAACGTTATAATGAAATTACAGATGATAATTACAATAAAGCATCTGATTACTTTAAAAGTCTTAATAATGGAACAGGGGAAGGATTGCCTGATTTTGAGGGTTTTGATTGTATGAAGGATGATATTTGTACTAATCCATATGTTAAAATTAAATATTGTAGACCTTTATCAACTCCTGTAAATGATACTATGGATATAACAGCTATTCAATCTTGTGGAAGAAATGATAACATTACAACTCAATCATATTCTAGAATGCAACAATATTATCAAGAAATGGGATTAAATTTACCAGATATGTTTAGTTGTAAAAGTACTCCATATTGTCAAGATCCAATTGTTCATGCAAATAATTGTTCATATCCTTGGGTAAATCAACTACCTGCTACTAAATATTGTTTACAAACTAACCAGACATCTCAAGATAAGTTTCAATCAATTAAAAATAAATATCCAAGTCCTATATTTCTTCCTACTGAATGTTTACAGTTATCGAAACTTACTCAAGATAATTTTTGTGCACCTCAAGATTGTGTTGCGGATCCTGTGGTTTGGGGTAGTTGTAATACTACTGATGGAACAAGAATTGGAACTTATAATATAAAACAACAAGCAATAGGACTTGGAACACCTTGTCCTACTTCTATTACAGATACTACTACATGTCCAATTAATTGTCAATATTCTGATTGGACTTCTGGACAATGTAATACTTCTACATTTAAACGTACATTCACAAGAACTTTAACTAACCCAGGAAGAGGTGTAACTTGCGATTCATTAATAAAAGAAGAAGATGATAATAGTTGTCAACCATCGTATTTATATAATACAGATTTAAGTGTATTAGGTGCTGGAACTAATGATTGGTCTATTCCTCTAATAATTTATTCTGATTACAGTTATGGAGGAATATCTACTAATGTTACTTTTAATACTCCAATTAAAATTGTATCTGTAAATAGTACAAGGTCTGATTATGCATCTAGAATAAGTTATGACCAAATTTTTGTAAAATCTTTTAAATCTAATCCAGGAGTAATTGTTAAAATATACGGAGAACAAACTCGTTATAATTTTAATAACAACACATTATATGGAGTAAAAACTCCAGAATATACAGTAACTATTACAAATAATTTTACAAATATTACTGATTGGTTAAAAACTATTTCTGCAACAATTTTAACTAATATTAAATTTAATGATCCTAGTTATGATAACGGTAGATGGCTATTTCATGGAAGAGGAGAACTAAGTAATTATTCTTGGTATATTGTGCCAATATCTCAAAATAAAACTTATTCTGCTCCACTTCCACCTTTTGTATTATATCCATCTATTAATTTTGTAGGAGCAGGAACTACTACTATATCTAAAACACCAATTAATATATATTATAATAACGGTAGCACATGGGGAGCAGATAGAATATATTATTATAAGTCACTAATGATTCCTCCAAATAAAACTACTACTGTTATTCTTAAAAAATTATCTAGTGGATTTTTAGAAACTTTAACTGTAAATTTAACATCAAATATTACAGATATTTCTACGTGGCTCCCTACTAAATTTACATTATTTGACTATAGTACCAGCACAATTACGATTGAAGCTACAAATATAGAAACTGATACTAAAACAGTTCCATTAGATATTACAGGAGTAGTTTATAGTCAACGAATTAAAACAAAACCAATTTCATTAATACAACGAATTTTTTCATGGCTAAATTAACAATTTAAAAAAATATCTTTTATATATTATATAAAAATGATTTCCAAAATAACTACAAAAACTGATAAAAGATGTGAAACTTGCAATGGATTTCTATATATCGTTTCTCAATCTTCTTTTATCTCTAAATCAAAATGTATTAAATTACGTTGTAGCGAATGTAATTACGAAACCATTGAAAGTCTTAATTTAAGACAAAGAATAAATACATTGTAAAATTAAATTAGTGTATTATTAAAATTAACTTTAATAATATACTTTAAATACTATTTGCATAAACACCATAAATAAACTCATGTCTAATATCTAAACAATATTTTGCTTCTTTACCGCAAACTGAACTTTCATATTTACTTCCATCATAAACAGCTATTGTAATATCTTTAAACATTCTACGAAAATCATAATTATTATGATGTTTTCCAATCATAAAACGATATTCTAAAACACTTCTTTCAATATTTTCAGTCCATCTTAAGTCTTTTGATATTTCATAAGCATCTCCTCCTTCACAGCTACAACAACCGCCCATTTTTATAATAATTATTGTTATATTTAAGTTAAAAAATCATTTTACGTTATATATAAAAAATGGACGAGAAACCTTTACTAATTCATCAAGATAGAGAAGGATTAATACAAAGACTTAAACATTTAGAAAATGAAATCGAAGAGATAAAAAAAGAACTTGGTCCACCAGAAGAACAAAAAATGAATGAAGAAAGAGGATTAAATTTTTCAGAATGTTGTCGTGATTGTGCTACTTGTTGTATATTATGTTCATTATTAGAACTATTAAATCGTCGTTAAAGTAATTTAAATAAATAATTTTTTAAGTAAAATGTCAGAATACTGTTCTTATGGAGACTTTTGTAAGGTTGATTTACAATTAAATAAAGATGATTCACAGCATCGTCATCATATTACTTGTCCGAAATGTAAAAAAATGTTAGAGCCTATTTATAGACAAGATAGCAAAGTTTATGACTGTGAATGTTTTTGTGCTGAAAATGTTCATTATTCTTGTAAATGTGGAAATACGTTTAAAAAGAGTTTTGAATGTACTGGTGGAAATTATGATGAAGACGATGAATATGAAGTTGAATATTCAAGTAGACCAAAAATTTAAAGGTAAATATTTATTATTTAAATTATTAAATAATAAATAAAAGATGAAAGAAAAACATATCAAAGCTTTTATGGAAACTGCAAAAGTCTTTGCTGAATGTTCTACTGCTAATCGTCTTCACGTTGGTTGTATCGCTGTTAAAGATAATAAAATTATTAGCATTGGTTATAATGGAACTCCAAACGGTTGGGATAATGTATGCGAAGATGAACATAATAAAACTCTTCCAGAAGTATTACACGCAGAAAGTAACATGTTAATGAAATTAGCAAGAACTACAGGAGGAGCTGAAGGTTCTTCTGTGTTTATTACTCATTCACCTTGTTTAGAATGTGCAAAGTTAATTTATCAAAGCGGAGTAATAGAAGTGTATTATGAAACAGAATATAGAAATAAAGAAGGAATCATTTTTTTAGGAAAGTGTGGAGTAAAAGTAAAACAAATTGTTAGATAAATCTTCTTGCAAAATTAGCTAAATCATTTACTCGTGTATTTATGAGTTGATTTTCTTCTTGTTTATTAATGATACGATTGAATAATGTATTTAAATTTATATTATAGTTTCTTACCATACCAGAATAAAATAAAAATTTAACTTGTTCGTTTTGATGAAGATGAGAAAGATATAATAACATAGAAATAAACATCCATATTTTTTTTTCAGACCTTTTCATTATTTATTATTAATAATGAAAAGTTTTAAATTTACTTTTGCATAACTTCTTTATAAGTAGCAAAAGCTTGGAATAAGAACATAATTAAAATAATAACAAACAAGATTCTAGAAGTATTAACTGCATTCTTTCCTGAAGTATTTCTTTGTTCTGCAGGACCAGTAGTAGTAGTAACTGCAGCAAGATTAACAATACCAATAATAAGTAAAGCTAATGCAGCAATAGTTTGGATCATAGTAGTAATAGATGGCATTTCCATGTTGACTTTTATTTTTTATAAAGAAAAAATTAAAATTTTATAAAAATTTTAATAAAACGTATACGTACACTTTATTTTCAGATTTAAAAATAAAGATATAAGTATTTTCTAGCTCTTCCTCTACTATTATTTCTTCTTCTTTTATATCTTTTCCATTATATATATAAAATTTCAAGTTAGTGCTATTCACAGAATCTTCGCTATCTCTATCTGTTGTGTTAATTCTATTTTTATTAAAATACCTTGATGTATATATTGCATTTTTTATATTTGATACTTTTTGTGCTAAAAATGTATATCCTTCCATTATATCTAAATTACTCAAGAAAAATGTGTCTTCGTTTAATGATGGTGGTAAACTAAAACTTTTATAATTTAGCGTCGGATCTATATTATATAGTGCAAGCTCTTTCTTTGTATAATAAATGGTAAAATGTTCAGATTGTTCAAAATCTTTTGAGGTGGTATAAAAGTTTGGAATATATTTTTTTGTTTTATAATTTATCACTGTATAAATATCATTTTTTGTAATAGAATATAAAGCATATAATAAACGTTTTTTCATTTCTTCATTTATAGTGATTAAATATTTTTTACTTTGAATAAACGAATCATTTTTTAAAGATAATTGTCTAACATTATTTTTATATTCGTGACCTGACTTTACTACAATAAATTTATCAAAACTAGTAACATATTCTTTTAATTTATTATTAAATTCTTCATTGTCATTGAGCTTTAATAAATTATCTAATTCTTGATTATATTGTTTTGAAAATAAATATAACATGTATGAAGTAAGTATATTTGATAATCTTATAAAATAATTATATTGTTCTAATAAAGAAATTCCAATACCTAATGGAGCTATGTATTCGTTTATTTTATTATCATAAATATTTCTTGTTATTGTATTTGTATTTTCATAGTTAGACGAGTAGATAAATCCTTTCATATCATTTTTAATAAAATAATAACCGATTAATATAGATTTGTTTTCAAAGTTTGTATAAAGAACTTTTTGAATATTTTTAATATTTTCACTTTCAAAAAACTTTTTAATTAATTCTGTAGAATATTTATCAATTGTTATAGTTGTAGTGTAGTCTGGCTTTCCTTTCTCAAAATTTTGATAATCAAATGAAGATAATGGAGAATTATATATTGTTATAATCTCATCCGATACTTTTAATTTTATTTTTCTAATTTTTCCAACACTGTCTTCAATTTGACTTGTTAATTTATTTTTTAATTTTACATTATTTGTTAAAATATTAAGGGTTGACGTATATAAACTAAATAATTTTTTAATAAAAGAACTATCGGTGTCAAATATTTTTGTAATTGAACCTTTTACTTTATCTCCACTTGATACGTCAGTTTCTAAAACAATTAATTCAGTTTGTGGAAATAATACTTTATCAACCTCAGCTCCATATGTTCTAAATAAAATAATAGTTTGGTCAAATAAGGCTTGTTTTTCATTTATAATAAAATATTTTTTAAAGTAAGGAGAGCAAAAGGAGCCAAGTTTATTTTCATTTTTATTTCTACAAAATAAAATAATGTTAACTTGAAATAAATTTTCAAGGATATTTAAGAATTGAAGGGGGTCTATATTTTCATTATTATTTAATATTTTAATAATATCTGAAGGGAATATCATATTTTGGCTTGTTAAATTATAAGGTACTAACTTCATAATCTTTGAACGAATACTTGAGACGGTTGTATCAATATCTTTTGCTTCAATTAATGACTCAATGACACTATTAATAGAATTATTTACACCTTTACGTAAAAATCGGTGAGTTCCTAATAAAGTATTAATTTCAACTGTGTTTAATAATGCAGTGATATTTGGAGGTAAAACACCATATCTATCTTTTTTCAAAATTTTATTAGTTTTAATGATATTATCAAGTTTTCTTTCACCTATACCTTTTTCATCATCATCGTCGATTTCTTGTTCAATTTTCTTTCCAGAAATATCTACAATACCTTTTTCATATTCATAACGAAGATATCCTTGATTTGTATGTGGATTTTCATAACAACAAGGTAAGATACCATATTTATCAGAATTCTGTAAATTGCTTGCTCTATAACCTACATAAGGATGTGAAGAACTTTTACAAGTATACCAAGCTTGTCTTCCTTCAGTTGCAGTTAAAGGAAAAAGCATAACGTCATTACCTTCTTTCATTTCTTTTTCAGCATCTTTTTTGTTTAATATTGCAGTTGGTTGATTTGTACAAAATCTTCCATAACCACTAACATAAATTTCAGGAAAAATATCTCTTAAATCTTCAGTTTCTTCTGCAATAATCATTTTCTTTTTTACTAGTTCTTTAATATTTGAAATGTAAGTGGTATAATAGTCAAAAAAATCCTCTTCTTTATTCATAAACATATAAACTAAGCATTGTTGAAGGGTTTCAAGAGAATGTTTTAAGAAAATTTCTGATTTTGCTTTTTTAATATCAATACGAATAATGTTATCACCCACATCAACTTTTCCTTGAAAGGTTTCAACTTCTTCTTCAGTTGGTTTTAATATTGTTTTAATATATGCTGAACAAGAGATTGAATTAAATAAAAGAAAGCGAATACCTCCTTTTATTTTTTCAATTTTAAAACTTTCATTAATGGTCATAATAGAACTGACAAGACTATTATTTATTGCATAATCATAAATAATTTCTCTAGGAAGTTTAATACCTTTAAAAATTAAATAACCTTTACCAAATGTTTCTCTAAGAGTCATATTTTCAGGAATGTCAATTGGTTTAAGATTATTAAAAAATCTAGTTAAAATTAAAGTTTCATTGATAACTAATTCTCCTCTTTCTGAAACGATACTATATTTATATTTAAAAGTGCCATCAAGTTCAGAAGTTTGGTCAACTTTTATAACAACATAATTTATAGCTTTTGGAGAAGAAAGATTAGAATCACTTTCAATTTCATCTTTAAAGATATAAAGACGAAGAGAATCAATATTTTCATCTTCAGGTTCTAGCCATTCGATAGGAGTGGTAAAATAAGTTAATATTTTATAAAATTTAGCAATTTTTACAAAAGGCATATCTCGATTTGGTATGAAGCGATTTAAAAGTTCATAAATATCTACTTTTAATTCAAATTCTCCATCATATTTGGTTTGGGTTTCTTTTACTTCAGACATATAAGCATTTTTAATTTTTGAAAGTTTATAATCTTTAAGAAGAGAGGCTTGTTTAAAGTTATCAAGTTGTGTTTTAAGACGATTTTCAGATAATAAGTAAGTTTGTTTATAATCTTCAAAGAATGATTTGTAATCAGTAGGAGTAGAATATTTGTCAAGATATGAATTTAAACCAAATAAAGAAGAATCTTCTCTGATTTCATTATAACTTGTTTCATAATCTTCTTCTTCAAATACAGAGAAATTTTCAAGGATATAAATGAAGGCAATTTGAATTTTAGAGATTTGAATTTTAGTATCTTTTACGATGTTATTATAAATGTCATCAATAGATTTAGAGAAGCCTTCGGGTGTGGTTTCATCAATGTCTGTGTTTTTAATAAAATCAGTGACGATAAAACAACGGATAGATGAATCTTCATAATAATTGACTTTATAGTCAACTTCTGAAAGAAATTTGATAGAAACATCGTTAATTGTTTTAATTTGGGTTTGAATATTGTGTTCTTTTAAAATTTTAAGTTCAGAGTATTTAGTAATGGTATGTTGTTGAGTAACATAACGATCTTTTATGGTGTCAAGTGTGTCATAGGGAAAAATTTCAAATTTTTCATCATTGATTAGAATACTCATATTTTTCTTTTATTTAAATAAAAGAAAAATATCTTTAATCATTTAATTTTCAATTGTTAAAACAGTTTGATATAATTCTAATGCAGATGATACAGTTCCTTTTCTTGCAAAACTATCATCTTCTTTTAACTTTAAAACTTCAATTTTTACTGGTAAATTTTCTGGAAGATATAAGAAATGACTTCTTTTTTCTTCTATCAAATTAACTGGATCAGTAATATTATTTTGTGTGGTAATTCTATACTGTTGAGGATAAACTTGAATTCCATTAAATTCTTTTGCAATATTTTCAGTAGTTCTTGTCTGAAAACTAACCCAACGTAATGAACTTAACATTTTTTCACTACTCATTGGAGCAGAATCTTGTGGTACAATTGCAACAATGTATCTAGAAGGACCTGCTATTAAACTATCAATTAAAGCTTTGTAGATTCCCATATCTTGATATTGACCAACTTTAGTCATTACGAAGCTGTCATATATACTGTTAACTCTTTGTCTAATTAAAGACTGAACAGAGCTAGGAGTGGAATAGTCAAAAGCATTATTTTTGATTTGATTATTTCTTTGTGAAGGAGCAAAATTATCAGCAGTGACATCTTCTATTAATTCTGCTTTGAGTTTTTTCTGTTGAGTATTCATTATTACAAATATTTATTATATCTTTAATAAATATTTTTGATTTTTTTTTAATATTTCCAGTAATAATAGCTATTACGTTGTTTTCTATTTAGTTTAATTCCATTGGTTCTTTGTAACCCACTATCAATGTCATATTTTGTCACCCAAATAGATAATTTATTATTATTGTTAATGACATCATACTCTGTCCTAATACTATTAACAACATAATTAATAGTCATTTCTTGAAGTACTTTAATATCCATCTTACTATTTTCGTACATACTGTCAGCAACAGAACGAATCATTTCATCTGGAACAATGATGTTTTTACCTTCTGGATGAACACCTTGAAGTTTTCTTGTAATTTCTGTTGACATTAATCTCATAGAAGATTGACTCATAAATGCATTATAAGTGTCTTGAGAACGAAAGAATAAATAACGATAATTATAATTAACATTTCCAAGACCTTTATAAATATCTAATGAATTATCAGTCACACTTGTAGGAGTGTATGGATCGAATGGAGTATTAGATTCTATCCAAGTTTGAGTAAAAGGATTAATAGATAAAGGGTCTATTGACGTATTTGATGGACCTAGAGAAGGATTTAATACAGTTGGTCTCCTATTATTCATTTTTCTTTATATTTAATAAATACAAAACAAATAAATATAAGAAATATTTTTTTTAAGTATAATTTAAAAAAGGGATTTACAAATTATAAAAAAATGAATAATCCAAATGAAATATTTATCATCTTTACTAGTAAATATAGCGAAAGTTGCAAACAATTTAATGATGCTATAAGTCATATCTTTCCTTACTTTAACACTAAAATAATTGACATTGATAATCCTATCATTAGAAAATCTATTATGAATGCATCTGTAAATAAAATTACAAGTGTTCCTGCTCTTATGCTTTTTATGCCTCAACGAAATGAAATTAAAATTTTTGAAAAAGAACAAGCTGTTGAAAAAATTAATCAAGCTGTCGAAGCTGTCAATGATTATATCCTTCAACAAGAACAAAAGAAAATTCAAGAACAACAAGCTAAAGCTAAAGAGATTGAACGTCAATATCCAACTGACACTTTTCAACAACCTTCTAAAGAAAGATTTGCATCTGAAGGCGACGTGTCTAGCTTAGACGATGTACTAGGAGATGAAGAAGATATTCCTCAACCACCTAAGAAAAATCCTCGTAGAAAGATTCAAAAAGGAGTTTATGCATCAAATGAATACTCTCCTATCGACGAAGAAGCTCAAATGTTAACTAGTCTTAAACCATTACCTCCAAAAGGAGAAGGTCATACTGGTATGGCAAGAACTAGTCTTCCTGAATTTAATGTTGGAGACGAAGACGTCGTTCGTTCAGCTTCTGACCGTATGATGGGTCCTGATTTTGAAAATTCTGAAGCTGCAGTTATGCCTCCTTCTGCTTTAAAAAATTCTAAGAAAGTTAAAGTAAAGACTGGCAAGAGAGTTCAAATTGTAGAAGACCTTAGTGAATCTTTAGAAGAAGAAAATTTTGGAAGACGTCCAAGTAGAATTAGAGATGATGATGGCTTTGGAAATTATGATGAACCACCAAAACCATCTGGTATGTCTTTAGAAGATATTATGGGTCCAAATGGTGTTGGAAATATTCCTATGGAAAGTAAAGAAACTTCTATGAAGAGTTCTGCAGTAAAGAATGCAGCTGAAGCTTTAATGAGACAACGTCAACAGCAAGAAGC
>Ga0214921_10007549_pt1 | contig 14447 bp, 9 predicted proteins | sample LL1505_MetaG_FD_177992 | JGI IMG/M metagenome (GOLD analysis project Ga0214921, IMG submission 177992) | Freshwater microbial communities from Lake Lanier, Atlanta, Georgia, United States - LL-1505 | ecosystem: Environmental > Aquatic > Freshwater > Lake | place: USA: Georgia | collected 2015-05-28 | reverse complement strand
CGTGGTGCTCTGCGGCCCCTAAACAAGGGCGATTTCGCAGAACGTCGACGAACTTAAAAACATATCTAAACCCCCGCCCTCTTCCAAGGACAAAGTCCTTCCCCGCTAACTCTTTCCGACCGCAATCTCCTCCACACACTCCAACCACGCATGGATCAACCATCCGTGAAGTTCCTGAATCCTGGACGTATCCTCACTGGGCACCACAACCGCATGGTCACACAGCCCTTTGGCAGGGCCGCCATCCTTTCCTAAAGCTCCTATAATCAACATTTTGCGGATTTTTGCAACTTGGATTGCTTTGAGAATATTGGGAGATTTTCCACTCGTACTGAATACAATCAAAACGTCCCCTTTCTGACCAAACGCTTCCACTTGCCTTGAAAACACATCCTCGTAAGACCAGTCGTTCGCAATGCAGGTCAGGGCTGAGCCATCGGCACAAAGGGCCAACGCAGGGAGAGCCTTCCGATTCCCCCGATATCGCCCCGTCATCTCCTCAGCCAAGTGCATCGAGTCAGCCGCACTGCCTCCATTCCCACACGTTAAGACTTTCCCCCCCGCTTTCACTCTTTCTGCCAAGGCTTTTCCCGCCGCCTCCACTGCAGGGACCAATCCGTGGCAACGCTTGACGGTTTCCTCCAAAGCAGAAAGATCGTGGGCAAGATTCATCGAGATGCTATGTCTAGATTCGCACGGAAAATGAAAATCGTCGAAAAATATCTTTGGCGCTCGGTCCTACTCCCCCTCGTCTTTGTCATTACCGCCCTGTTCGTGCTTTGGCTTATGTTTGATATTTTCGACAAATTGGGGCGTCTCGTTGAAAAAAATCCGCCTTTCCCTCTTTTGGTAAAATATTTTCTAATCCAACTTCCCGATCTGGCCCAATCGATCCTGCCCGTCGCCGTCCTTTTCGCCACTCTCTACGTCTTGGCTTACTTCTCAAGGCACCGCGAGTCGGTTGCTCTTCTCGCCTCAGGAATGAGCCCTGTGACTCTTGCGAAACCATTCCTCGTATGCAGCGTATGCCTCTCCGTCATTCTCTACTTACTCTCCTACTCTCTCTCTCCCACCGCCCAAGCAGGTCGGGAAAAGGTGAAAAAGCAGATCAAACAGGAACCTTTAGAAGAAAACACATTTCAACAGATCGTCTACCGCTCGCCCATGCTGCCGAACGCCACTCAAAGTGAAATCTGGTATATCGGTCGCATCTATTTGAATGAAAAAAAAGCGGAAAACCTGGAAGTCCTATTTCGCTCCGAACCCGAAGGCCGCGATCTCTCCAAACTATTCGCTAGCTCTGCCGTCTACCAAGGCGGGGTTTGGCACTTTCAAGGGGTTCGGCGGGCCGATTATAGCACCACCACAAACGGCCAAGAGATGCTCGGCCCCCTCCTAGACGAGCTTGTTCTACCCGAGTGTACAGCTCCGCCCGAAACGTTAGCCGCGCGTCTTCTCCCACCCGATGAACTCCCTTGGCCCGATGTCGCTCGCCTCGCCTCAGATCACTCACGCCTGAATGATCGTCTTCGCGCTCCCTACGAGACGGAGCATTGGAATCGCTTAGCCTATCCTTTGGCTTGTCCTCTCCTCTGCCTCTTTGGCATCGCGTTCGGCATGACCGATGCCAGACGGAATGTTGCCGCCACTATTTTTAGCAGTGTCTTTGTTCTTTTCGGTTTTCTCGTATGGACCCGCCTGTCAATTGCCCTTGGGCAAGGAAACCGTATTCCCTCTTTCTTGGCCGGAACCAGCTCCATCATTTTTTTTGGAGCAGGCGGCCTTTATCTCTTTGCGGAAAAAGTTGGGTGGCTGTGGGAACTTCAAGGCTGGAGCGAGCAACATCCCCGTGCCGCCGTCTGGCTTCGCAGGGTAGGACTGATCCCATGAATCACAGAATTGTTCTCATCCTAGCTTTGACTTCAATGACTGCTCTCGCCCGCGATCCCGTTGAGTCCGTCGAACCTGATCCCATGGGAGGTGGAAACCCCGTCTTAACCAACTCACCTACTTCTACTTCTGCAAAAGAAACACCTGTCGCCGATCCTATGGGAGGCGCCACTGTCCCCGCACCAGACCCAACTACGAACAAAGATCACGCAACTGTCGAGGAATCCGCCACACCTTCCGACCCAATGGGAGGCACAGCCCAAGAGTCAGCATCCAAGTCTTCAACTGAAAAAAAAGTACTCACCCCACCCAAACCTCCCCTCACACCCGAAATCGCTAATTTAAATCTTCCTTCGGAGGTCGAAGTTCCCAACGAAGATCCTGAGAAAGTTCTTTATCTGCCTGCGGGCACCTACCGACAGATTCTACAAATCCCAATCGACTCGCCAACGATGCAGTCGGCCAATCAAGTGCGGTTTCAAAGAGGTCAGGATGTAAAAGTGGCCCCTGCCCTTCCCCCAAAACTCGGACCCAACACCAAACCTTTGTGGATCCGATACGAGTCACTTGAGAAAATCAAAATAGGCGGTGAAGAGCGTCGCGGAGGAATTGACCTGCCTGTAAATAGCCCCACGGATCTCAAGCCTCGGCTCTGGTATGCCAAGTCGGAAACAGCGGACACTTGGAGTTCTCTGTTCTATTTCGTTTTCGGAGGTGCTGGATACACCGTGGCAAACTTAGCTGGCTGGTCGGCAGGCAATGTAAGAGAGATCCCCGTCGACTTCCCTTACCGGCTCGTCAGGAAATAAGACCTAGGGTGGCCCGCTGGTTGAGGCCGTGGTGGCGGCCGGAGAACCTGCCGTAGGATTCAGCGGCTGCCCACTCACATCCAAGATTCTTGGAGTCACAAAAATCAAAGTGTTCTTCTTGATCGCCTGTTCAGTTTTCCCCTGAAAGGCTCGTCCAAAAATTGGAATGTCGCCAATAATTGGCACTTTTTCATCGATCTTCTGAATGTCTTCCCTCAACAAACCTCCCAAAAGCAAAGTGTAACCATCGCTCACCTCCACAGCAGGCAACGTCAAATCACGGCGTATAAACACGGGTTGCTGGATGTTGTTTGTCATAATAGTCACGGGCGTGTTGTAGTATGAGAGTGTGTAAGCAGAATTAATTGTTGTCCCATAATTAATAAAGCCCTCAAAATCTACAAAACTTGGCTCAAGCTCCAGAAGTACCCTGCTATTATCCCCCGTAACATCTGGCTTCACTCCCATCTTAACCCCGATCGGAACAGGATCACTGATTTGAGAAGGAAATGAACCAATAACTGTTTCTGGTCCTGGGACTGAGTCTGTAGCTAGCAAAGCAGCGTTTGTATTCTGTGCAGTCGAGCTTACAAGAATAGTTCGAATAGATGACTGGGGATCGCTATACTCTTTCACGTACTTGAACTCCTGAGTGACTTCGATCACTCCTTTCTGTCCCCTCTTCAAAATGATCGATGGATTGGCCAGAACATTCGCGCTGTTTTTTTGAGATATTGCAGTAATTAATGTACTAAAAGTAATAGAGTCGAAAATTGTTCCACCAAAGTTGAGGGTATTCAACGAGTACGTGGTTGTCTGATTCGTTCCTGCTAAAACGCCCGACTGAAGAAATGACTGCAAAGTATTGTTAGGCAGAAGACCCACACCTTGAATCTGATTCAGCTGGCCATTTACCCCTCTCTGGGTCGATGCAGGCGGAGTTTGCCCTCCCCCATTTGTTTGAAGACCGGCAGGTATAGTGGAAAGCAAACTAGGTCTATTTCCACCAAACGTGGAGTTTGCTGTAATCGAATCAAGGTCAAGTTGATTAATTTCGACTAGTCGGACTCCGACCTGAATCAAGAGGGTCTGCTCTTCAGCCGCACTGATCAACTGGCCGATCATATCCAACATCTCCTGATTGTTTACCACCTTCAACTGACTTGTCTTCTGATTGTAAACAGCGTAAGCCCCAAGGGGAAAAACTACTCCAAGATCTTCCAACTTCTTCTGCTCACTTTTTCCCACAGAATCTGATCCTACAGTTGCAGAACCCCCTCCTGCCCCCCTAGGCGTAGTCGCACCAGCACCCCCCTCTTCCTTTCCGTCAGCCTCCTTGAAGAAGGAGGGACTTACCGTAAAGTTCTGAGAGTTTAATTCTGGCCTCTTCTCTACCAAAGGCCCAAAGGTGACCCCAATGTCGGTGATCCTAGCCTTCACTCCCGCAATTTGTGATATATATCGGATGACCTCCGCCAAAGAGGTCTGCCGCAAACGCAAGGTTATGGGTTGCGGATTCGTAACATCGGTGCTGACAACAAAGTTAACCCCTCCTTTAGTAGCCTCTGGATCATACGTTCTGCTGAGACTGATCAGTGCTCGACGAATCGTCTCGAGATCTGCACCCGAAAAGTCAACCTGCGGAATGACTATTTTTTGCAGCTTCTTTTCTAATGCATACGCAGGGGAAGCCGTCATAGCCCCTGTGATTTCGATTCCACCTGCCGCTGTGCCGCTTTTGGGATAAATATTGTTCCATGCCTCATGAACTTCTCTTCTTCTTTCAAGGTTGGATAGATCACGGGCTTTTTCGGCGACCAAGGCACGCTCCTCATAAATCTTCTGAATTCCCTCTGTTGCAACCTGATTAAATGGATCAGCCTCCAAAACATCCTCATACCTCTCTTCAGCTTTTGCGAGCTGCCCCGTCTCACGTAAAGCTTGAGCCTCCTCCAACCCACTTCGAACAGCCGTAAGTCTGTCAAAAAACCTCGTCGTTAGGGCAGGGTTGACCGATTCCGCGCCCGATACACCCCGCCGCAATACCTCGTCACTTTTCTGTAACTGCAGCAGAGCCACATCATTTTTAGGATCATACTGCAGAGAAGCCAAGGCTCTCCGACGAGCCTCAGGCCAGTGATTCTGCTGGGCGGCTGCCTCAGCAAGGGATGCCTGAAGCTTGCTGAGAGTCCGCTTTACATCCAAAGCAAGGGGAGCCCCCCTTAGAGCTTCAGGAAGAGTTTCATACGCTTTCTCAAGTAAATCACAGGCTTCAGAGCTTTTGCCATCTGCCACCATCTTTCGACTCACCTGATAGGCCTCTTTCAAAGGCTGTAAGAGCTGCTCCCTTTTCCCAGCTTCAACCTCAATCTGCTCTTGAAGCGTGCCTGCGCAAACAGCAAAATTTCCAGAAAATCCTAAACAAAGAGAAAAAATGAGTAGGAAAATCTTCATGGCACAGAGGGCATCATTTCAGTACTGCCACCTTGGGCAAATTCAGGATTTTCCTCATCTTCAGGAAAAACCAACGTGCCGTCAGGGTTGATGATTCTCAAAGTGCAGAAGATTACAAGATTGCTCTTAATTTTCTGAGACGACTCACTACGGAAAAGGCGACCCAACATAGGAATGTCACCCAGCATAGGAACTTTATCGTCAACCAACTGAACCGTATCCGAAATCAACCCACCCATTCCAACCGTTTCTCCATCGATCAAGCGAACACGACTCTGAAGAGACTTTTTAGAGAAAATAGGCACAAGGAATGGGGCAGCCCCGACTGTTGTGTTGAACGCTACCGTGGGATTAAGGGGCGCCGCTGAAATCAACACGCCGTAATCCACAAATCCCTCAAAATCCTCAACCAGTAAATTTGCGAAATCCAAATCCACTGCTTTGGGAATCGAAGTGGATTCACCTTTCACCTCCAAAGTTGTCCCAATATCACGATACTCAAATCCCGTCGGGTTCGAAGGCAAAATAAAGCCCGCTCCCACACCTTGATCATTATTTGGAACAGTGGGCTGTGTATAGGTCGTGGGGTAGTACATGCGACGTGCAATTACAATTTTTGACTGCTTTCCATCCGCTAATGTCACCCTGGGCGCAGCCACTAAATCCTTACCAATCGCATTTTGTAAAAGCTGGAGGACAGCTGCAAAACCCCTGCCAAATACTTGCGCATTTACACCAATCTGATTTGAAGCATCTTGCGGGTAGGTCGGATCTAAGAGTGCTTGTAAAGCGGTGATGGACCCTCCTCCCGGGTTGATCCCTGATGTGCCCCTTAAGCCGCTGGAGTTTGCCGCAACGCTTGTCACTTGGACTGGCGTAAACGGTGCTCCAGGGACTCCGGGAATCGGAATACCCCCGTTTTTAAGGGCGACGTTGTAATTAAAGGTAAAATTCTTAATGTCGTTCTCCGTAAAGGAAAGAAACTTGGTTTCTACCTCAAACTGCTTCTGGGGTGGTTCCCCCTGCGCATCCCGAATCCTTTGTTCAATCCGACTCAACTCATTAACCGTGTTCCTTGCTACTAACTTTCCTGTGTCAGCGAAACAAACAGCTGATGTTTTTTCAATATCAGTATTTACGCCTATGTTTGATAAAACAGCCGCACCCAACTGTTGCGGTGTCATTGACTTAGCATTTGTATCGGTGAGCGAACCCTTTGGACTTAAATTAGCTAGTAGGCTTGGTGGAAGATTGTAACTGCGAGTCTCTAGCTCCCCTCCCGTTTCCGTCACTGGCAAAATTAGTACCGCACTGTTCTCCACGTCGTAGCGCAACTTTTCCCCCCCTCGAATTTGCTCACACAGATATTTCAATGCCGTCTGCAGCTTAACATTTCGCAGTTCCAAACTTACCGTCGCCGCCTCAGGATCGATCCCATCCGCCGAAGGTGGTAATCGCAATACAAAATTGATTCCCCTCTTTCTCGGATCGTTCTGCTCACTTAACCTTTGCAACTCCTCCACAGCGTCCCGAAGAGGTTTTTCATTAAAAACAATCTCGGGAATCTCAATTGACGACAAAGCCTGCAAAATCTCAGCTGAATTTGACAGCCCTGCATTTCCCGTGCCACGTGTTTGCCTAGCATCAATTCGGGCAGGTGGAGGCGGTACCCAAGCCTCCGTCACCTGCGTCATCGCTTTTACGCGGCTTGCAGAGTACCTCTTGTCTGCCACGAGGAGTCGTTTCTGCTCCACAACCTCGATTTTTTTTCGGGCTGCCGAATTATAAGGGTCGATACGCAAAACATCATCCAGTTTTTGCCGTGCAGACCGATACTGTCCCGTCTCAGTCAACTGATCTGCAAATGACAGAAGCCTTTTAATCTCCTTTGTTTTTTCGACAAGATCGGCTGTCGCAGCGGGATTTCCCTCAAATGGATCTGCCCCTCTTGATGCCTCTTCCTGCATGGTAGCCGCCTGTTTGGCAACTTGGGCATTCGCAGGATCCAAATCCGCAGCTTGCTTCATCAATCCGGCAGCTTCTGCCGTCTTACCCGCTTTTTCTTGCGCCAAAGCCTGAGCGGCCAACGACTTTGCAACACCCACCCGAGCCCGACGATAAAATCCAGACGTGCTGGTTTGAGGATCTGTCTGATTCATCACTAAACGAAACTTTGCCTGCGCATGCTCCCACTCCCCCGCTAAATACAATCGCTCGGCTAAGTCCAAATTTTCATTTAAACGAAACGTAACCTCCCGGCGTCGATCAATTTCCCGCTGCGTCATCTCTGCCGATGATTGAGCACGAGGGGGCACACTTGCATCAGATGCTGAATCGACCCCCTCTTGGGCAGAGGTCGGAGCATTGCTGAAACCTAGCAGCAACAAACAACAGAACGGGAATACCTTCACAATTTTTAAAATATACCGCTTGGTCAGGCGGATGGGTCAACGCCACCCATAGCCTCTCGTGAAGAACTTACCAATGACTAGGGAGATGTTGTGAGCATCTCCTTAGGCAGGATATCTACGGACTCTCCCTCAGGTTTCATACGGAGAGACACTTTTTGTGCACTTGCACCAACCACAACGAACGTTTTCCCTGCGTACGGGAAACTTTGCCCAATCCGGAACGGGCCCATTTCCCCCTCTCCAGGCACCATCGAAATCAAACGCACGTCACCCACCCCCCACTCGACTCCCCTTGATTTTCCTCTCTCGTCAATTTTCAGGCTAATCGGCCCGTTCAGCTCATCCAACCTCTCTAAAACGATCATGGAATCATCATACTCATTTGGAGTTTTTGTTTTCTCATCCAATTTGACCCCCTTGTCATCTTTATACTCTTTTACCAAAAGCGGAATGACATGGGGACAAGCATTCGTCCCTCCCACTTTTCCTTTAATCTCATCCTCGCTTTTCGATACATCTACTCCCTTTGCTGTTGCCAGCACCCACAGCTTGTCGCCAGTCGCAACATCAACATCCGTGGGTTTTCCAACTATTTTAAACCGCAACGTGTATCGTCCAGCACTTTTCCCGGGAAAAGTTACTGCCATTTTGGCTGGATCCACTGAGGCAATTTTCAGTTTTACCCATTTCGAGGGACTACTGGTAGCGTCTTGGGGGTTGGTCTTCTTTTGATACTCCTCCAAGTTGGTGAATCCGTCCTGATCCTCATCTTGTCCGCCTACCTCTGGGTCTTCAGGAGAAAAGCCATACTTCAACTTCCAGCCAACTTGTATGCCATCCTCGGTGACCTGATCCGGATTGAGGGGTTGAACGGGTTCAGCTTCCTTGGGCAAAAACACAAGGCTTCGCGATACAAACACCCGATGCTTCTCCAACGTTTCATTGAAGGTTTTTTTCTTTTCGCCCAACTCTCTGATTTTCGTTTGAAACTCAGAAGCCTTTTGTTTCGCGTCAGCAAATGGGGATTTGCCCCCCCCTGCAGGGGTCTCTACTGGCTCCGGCCATCCTGGCTGAAAAAAACCAAAGGCTAGAGCCACCAGCCCCAAGACAACCAATGCAGAACCTCCCCCAATCCACCATGGTGAAAGCTTCATTACGTTTTTCCTTTTTCAGTAGGTTTTCCTGCCACAGGCGTTTTCCAACCTACAAAATCAATCCGCACCACAACTTTCATCCTCTCTTTACCTGCTAACACCATCAAGAGTGGAGGACGGGTCGGCGGATTTGCACTTCCTCTTGCCCCATCTGCTAAATTCCCGGTAACGACCCCATCCGAGGGCTTATTTGCATCAACAAATTTCTTGGCTATTTCACTGCGCTTAGGAAATTCTTTCAAATCATTTTCCAGACTCAAGTTCATCACAACAAAAAGCCACGGGTCCTTAGCGACTCTTTGAATAAAGCCATACAAAACTTCGGGTGAACTCTCAAACTGCAACGTATATCCCTCACGCAGAATTCCTGTTGGGCCAGTTCCTGCTTTTGCTTTTTCACTGCTCTTTTTCTCTGGGTCGGGTGCGGAAAGACCAGGGCTAACGATCGACTGTATAATGCACTGGGTTGGATACTTTTCTTTGGCCGACTTTTTTGCGTCCATCAATAATTCCACTAATTTTTCCGCAACGGAAAGTTGCAGAGCCAATTCAGGAACTTTGTCCGCAGACGGATTCTGCTGCTTGTACTCTTGCAAACCCAAATAAAAATCATCCGCCAAAATAACGCGGCTGTTGTCCCCTTTTTTTCCTGACTGCTTTTTTAAGCGGTCGTTCGTCGCAATCAAACGATCCTTCCACTGGTTAGGATCTTGGGACCAACCTTGCCCCACCCCAGAGGCTTTTTCATACCCCTCCCGCCAACTTCCAACCAACCTCTCCTCAGCTTCACTCACCTCCTCCGCTATTTTCCCAATCTCGACAGCCTCCTTGCGAGCTGCTCCCGCGCCACCTGGCTTTGTCAATATCGCCGCTAGCTCTGGCTTTAGTTTGCGCTCTGCTAAAGCCTGTGCCTGCGATTGCACCTCACCCAAAGAACTCCATCCAAAATATCCAGCAGCAGCAGCTAGTAGGAAACCTCCCCCAGCAGCAGCCAAAACCATCTGGCTCTGAGTTATCTTACCCTTCATGGATTAGCTGGCTTTTTAGCCGCCTCCACGGGCGCAACTCCACCCACAGGCCACTCCGCCCTCATGGCAAACTTGAGTGCCACCTGCTCCGTTTTTCCATCCACCCGCTCAGGGTTGTCTCGCTGGGTAGTCGTTACGTTTTGCAAAATCCCACCCTCACTCAAACCCTTGCGAAAGTCCTCCACCACTTTCGCATCCGCGGCTTCTGACTGCGTCTCAAAGAATCCACCAATTTCCAAAACGGGCGCCAAAGTCTTCCCATTGGCTGGCTTTGCAACCGCACCCTCCCCCTCCGCTCCAGAGGCGCTTTCACTCAGCTTGAGGGATGTTACCCACAATCCCGGCAAACTTTTCGACCGAATCTCCTCCAACAAGAGAGGCCATCTCATCCGCTCGCCCTCTAAAACAAGAGATTGATTTGCTAGATTCAACAGGTCATTCATCTTCCTCTGCTCGGTGCTTACCTGTGTCAATGCCCCCTCCACTTCATCCACCTCAGCAGTCTGGGGTGATATGAGTGACCCAAGGCGGACGGATTGCCAAAACCCGTGGATTCCTGGGAGGAAAAGAATGAAAGCAACCGCTACTGCCACCGCTACCATCGCAGGACGATCTTTGACACGTCCAGCAGCCATCTTTTGTGCTGACCCCAAAATATTAATTTTGCAAGGGCTGTCTGGCAGGCCCCGCAACGCAGCTCCCACCAAACCTGCCCATGCAGGGAAGTTTTTTGCGATCTCAGCGCGATTAACACCCGCTCCAATCGACATCCTTCGAAATGACTGAAAATACTCAACAGGAATCTTTAACTTATCCTGAAAGAACAGATCCGTCAGCCCCAAGGCCGCGCCACCCCCTGCCAAAAGCACACGTATCGGCCTACTCCCTGCCTGTTGGCTTCGATAAAAGGTAATCGAGCGCTCAACTTCTGTGTGCAATCTCGTCATCACTCCACGCGCCAATTTACTGATGCGTGCCGCCTGCTCCTCAGCAGGCTCCTCATACGAACCTCCCGGATGGACAAAGCCTTTGGCCTTTTTTAATACCTCTGCTCCCGCAAAGGATTCCTGCAAATCCGCAGCAATTGCCTGCGTTACACTCGCACCACCCAAAGGCACGACCCGACAAAATATCTTTTTCCCCTCAACCAGCAAAATATTGGTCGATCTTGCTCCGATCTCCAAAATTAAAGTACAAGCCTCAACTTCAGGATACTGATATCGGAAAGCGTTGATCAAGGCAGTTGGGGAAAGATCAACAATATCTGTCTTCAGCCCAGCCGCCGAAGCCGCCGCCATCGTCTCAGTGACCGTCTCAGTCTTCATCGCGACAATCAGAGCCTCCAGCTCGGCCGCTCCGGCTTGGCCTGGGGGGAAGACCTGAAAATCCCAACTTGCCTCCTCAATCGCAGGCACCGCCTGATGGGCCTCAAATCCGACCATCTGTTCAACTTGTCCCGGGTCACTCAACGGAAGCTTGATCACCCGTGTGAAAACTGAGGGTCCACCCAGACAAAGTGTGGTCAAACCCGACTTGATGCCAACTTCTTTAACCAAAGAGCCTATCGCCTGCATAACAGCTGGAAAAAATTCCGTCGGTTTCGTTGGATCTATATTAAGACTGATGGACCTCAAAAGAGTTAAAACCGGCGCACCCCGTTTGTCCGGACTGATTTCACCGATTCGAACTTCCCCAGCCCCCACATCCAGCACTACTCTTCGTGCAAAAGTTGCCATAATGAGAGCCCCTGCCTATCAAGGCTTTTTGGGCTGAGGATAACGCTTATAATCTTTCGGCCAAAAAGGGGTATCGTAAATCGGAAGCAGAACACCAGTCATCTCCTGCGCGTCGGCACTTTTATTCCAATCAGGGTCTTTCTTTCCCCCTCGTCCACTCGGTCCTTTTTCTTTCGCCTCCTGTAAATCAAAGGCACCCTGAATTGGTGCACCCGCCTCAGTTGCTTCCACCTTCAAATTCATCATTCCCTTAACCCAATCTTGCTCCCCCCCAGACTTCGTCCCAGCAAAACGTAACACCGATGCGGGAGGCAAAAAAACTCCGGCATAGTGTTTCTTGCCCCTAGGCACATCCCGATACGTAGCCTCTCCTGTGAGGACGACAAATTTTTCTTTCAACTTGCCCCCTTCGGGCTCAGGCACCCCTTCATAACCCTCTAGGTAGAATTTAAACTTCACCTCAGGCGTGAACTTATTTGTGGTTGAAAAAGGGACATCAATCCTCAACCACCTTCCTTCCTGTGTTGCTTTATTGTCATCAACAGATGGCACCGGTTTTCCGCCTGAGCCTACCGAGTCGGGAACGGATGCTAGCTCTATCTCAAGCTCCTGAATCTTTCCAAACTCTAGGTTTGGTTTTTCCTTTTTCTCCTGCGCCCCCACTCCCATAGGGACCCCTACAATCAAAACCCCAAGGCAAAGAAATTTTGAAGCACCCATCAGAATAACCTAAAGGGGCTAGGTTTACGGTCAATGGAATTGAGCCCTCCTTTCACCAACACTTTGGAAAAAACTTACTCTTTGCGATCGTATGCCAAATTAGGCCTTAGCCACCTTTCAATCTCCTCCACGGCAACTCCTTTTCTACCCGCATAGTCTTCGACCTGATCCCGACCGATCGGACCTACCGCAAAGTATCGAGCCTCGGGATGCCCAAAATACAGTCCACTCACAGAGCTCGCGGGGGTCATCGCACAATTTTCTGTGAGTTGAATTCCCACACTTGTCTCCGCATCTAATAACGCCATCAACCCCCTCTTTTCTGTATGGTCAGGGCAAGCTGGATAACCCGCAGCCGGTCGAATCCCACGATACTTCTCATCAATCAAATCTTCTTTGGATAACCCTTCCTTTTTCCCAAATCCCCAAGCAGATCGAGCCAACTCATGCATCCTCTCCGCAAACGCCTCTGCACACCGATCCGCTAAAGCCTTCAACATGATCGCCTGATAATCGTCGTTCGCTTTTTCTAAATCCTTAGCCCAATCCTCCACTCCGTGACCCGCAGTGACCGCAAATGCCCCTAAATAATCCTTCTTTCCACTGCTCACCGGCGCCAAAAAGTCCGAAAGACAACGATTGGGCTCCCCGTCGCTCCTCGCCATTTGCTGCCGCAAACCGTGAACTCTGGCTTTCACCTTTTTTCGAGAGTCATCCTCATACAGTAAAATGTCGTCCCCATCTGAATTAGCAGGGAAAAAAGCCATCACACCCCGAGCCCGGATTCTCTTTTCCTTTAAAATCTTAGCGAGGAGGATCCTCGCATCGTCATAAAGCTTTTTCGACTCCACCCCCACCACTGGATCTTCAAGGATTTTTGGAAATCGTCCCCGTAGCTCCCAAGCATGAAAGAAAGGGGACCAGTCGATATAACCAGCCAACTCTTCCAAGGGATAATTTTCGAACACCTTGACCCCCAAAAACTCAGGCTTCTCAGGATCCTTTGACCAATCGAACTTTGCCGCTCGTTTCCTTGCCTCCCCAATCGAAAGAAGCTTCTGTGCAGCCCGACGCGCCTCATAATCCTTCCGCGCCTTCTCCTGATCCGTCCGAACTTGGTTCAAGTAACCCCCGCGATTCTCAGGCGAAAGCAACTTCTGGGCCACCCCAACCACCCGAGAGGCATCAATCACGTGTACCACCGATCCTGTATACGCAGGGGCAATCTTCACTGCCGTATGAGCCGCACTGGTCGTCGCTCCACCAATCAGCAAGGGAATTTCAAATTTTTCGCGACTCATCTCCTCCGCTACCGTCACCATCTCATCCAATGAGGGTGTAATAAGCCCACTCAGCCCGATCAGATCTACACCTCGTGATTTTGCCTCAGCTAAAATCTTCTCACACGGGACCATTACGCCCAGATCCACTACCTCGTACCCGTTACAGGCTAAAACTACTCCCACAATATTCTTCCCAATGTCATGGACGTCCCCTTTGACCGTGGCCATGAGAATTTTCCCCGCTCCTTTACTCTTATCTCCAACCTTCTCCTTCTCCTTTTCCATGTAGGGTGTCAGATACGCCACTGCTTTTTTCATCACGCGGGCACTTTTTACCACTTGCGGAAGAAACATTTTTCCCGCACCGAAAAGATCTCCCACATGCCGCATTCCTCCCATCAAAGGCCCCTCGATCACTTGTAAAGGCCGTCCGTACTTCTGGCGTGCCTCCTCCGTGTCCACATCAATGAAATCAGTAATCCCCTTGAGTAGGGCGTGGAGCAATCTCTCATCGACAGAGCCTTTCCTCCACTCCTCATCCTTCACCACGGTTTTTCCACCCGCTTTGACCGTCTCCGCAAATTCCAACAAACGCTCCGTCGCGTCAGGACGACGATTCAGCAGAACATCCTCCACCCTCTCCTTAAGGTCAGCCGGAATCTCCTCATACACCGCCAATTGCCCCGCATTCACAATCGCCATATCCAACCCAGCTTGAATCGCATGATAAAGGAAACAACAGTGCATGGCCTCCCGGACCGGATTATTTCCGCGGAATGAAAAGGATATATTGCTCAATCCGCCGCTCGTTTTGCACCCAGGTAACGTCTTTTTAATCTCCCGGACCGCCTCAATGAATTCTACTGCGTAGTTGTTGTGCTCCTCAATTCCCGTGGCCACGGTTAAAATATTTACATCAAAGATGATGTCCTCAGGCGCTAATCCAGCTTTTTCGGTTAACA
>Ga0214921_10007548_pt1 | contig 14448 bp, 14 predicted proteins | sample LL1505_MetaG_FD_177992 | JGI IMG/M metagenome (GOLD analysis project Ga0214921, IMG submission 177992) | Freshwater microbial communities from Lake Lanier, Atlanta, Georgia, United States - LL-1505 | ecosystem: Environmental > Aquatic > Freshwater > Lake | place: USA: Georgia | collected... | reverse complement strand
TTTGTGTGCCATACGTACTGGTGGGCAACTACTAGCAAGATCTTTGTTGGCTTGGTAGCTCAGTTGGTACGAGCGAACGACTGAAAATCGTTAGGTCGCCGGTTCGATCCCGGCCCAAGCCACATCTGCTTTTGGTTGAAAGCTTTTTCTCATGCTTTATATCAGCAAACTTCTCGTCCTTAAATCGTAGCTATATTTTTTGCAATTCAGATTCGACCGCTTCTGCAATGATATGACCCCACGCAAGATGAATTTCTTGAACACGTGGAGTTGAACTGGAAGGTACATTCCAGACTTCCACTGAGGAAATACTTAAGTCTTTCTCTCCAGTCCATACAATTACTCTGACACCTATTTCTATGGCTTTGTCTATAGCGTGAAGAATGTTTTCTGAACTTCCAGATGTTGTAAGAGCGATCAAGACATCATCCTTAACTAGATGCGCCTCCACTTGTCTAGAAAATATTTCTCTCACTCCATAATCATTTGCAATTGCAGTGAGTGCGCTTTGAGATTCGTTTAAGCACATTGCCGGCAAAGGTCTATGGTCGAGTACGCATTTGCCTGTAAATTCTGCAGCAAGATGCATTGCTTCGGCAGCACTACCACCGTTTCCGATAAATGCTAACTTATTTCCATTTCTAAATAGTTCTAAAAGGGAATTCGAAAAAGCAGTCAACTTTATCTCTGGAAAAGTGGATTCATTAAGTGAAAGATTTCGAATTTGGGAAACACGTTTTTTTACGTTTTCTTTCACTTGATCATTCCCCGCAGTATTGCTATTTTGCAACCTAATCTCCATTCATATTTTTTTGATCCAAATCTGATACCCACGAAAGACTACATTGTATTGGCCAACATACAGTTGCAAGAAACAGTCGATACCGGGACCTGGATTTTCCAAACGAACTTTATTATTCTCCCATAAATAATCGTCAAAGACCATTAATCCATCGAGCTCTAGATGTTCAAAGGCATTTATGCCATCAATCAAAACTTGCTTAGCAGAGTGACTTCCATCTATATAGATTAAATTATAAGTCCGCGATTTCTTGCTTCTAAAAAAAGCATCACTTGTCATTTTATGAGACTTAACTTGCTTGTGAGACTTAATATTGCTTTGGTAGTACCGCAAAACGTGATTCCAGTTTTTCACTGAGTCACCTTCATCTTCCGAGCCTTGCCATGTATCCACATCATCTAAATACTCAACTACTTTATTTTCGAGTAACCATCTAGAGAAGTCACCTGCGTAGGCTCCAATTTGAAGGACTCGAAAACGAATACTGGGAAGTTGGGCTTCAAAATTTGGCTGAACATAGAAAAACCAATTTGGAATTCCTTCGCGGTCAATGTTCAAAGGCTTACTTAAAAACAATGGTACTTTGAATGGAAATCTCACAGGGTCAAATGTAGTACTAATTGGGCTCTTTTATTCTAAGATGAAGCCGTGATCAAGCTAAATTTCCACCCAATCAAGTCTAATCACTGCTGCTTGATCGTTCTTGATAGAGATAATACGTTGATTCAAGACGATGGATATGTTCATAAAATTGAAGACATCAGGTTCTTACCTGGAGTGACTCAAGGACTAAGGAATGCGACCCACCACGGTTCCGCTTTCGTGATTATCACTAACCAGGGTGGAATTGGTCTGAAGAAATATCAAGAAGCGGATTACTTGAAATTTACCAATGAAATGATCAATCAACTTGATAATCTAGGAATCTATATAAACTACGTACTCGCTTGCCCGCACCATCCAGATAGCCCGGATGTTACCAAGCAGAAATGCAAATGTAGGAAACCAAATACGGCGATGCTTCAAGAGGCAATCAGTCTGATGAAGATAGATCAAAATAGGGTGGCTGTTTTCGGAGATAGCAGAAGAGATCTGATCATGGCGGACAAGTTAGGAATTAGGAGCTATCTTGTAGATAATAACCTTGAAAATTTATTGACCTCCTGGATCAATTCTCATGAGCGCATAGAAAATGCTTCCCAAAAACCAGTTTCAAATTGACCAGGATTAGCGTCATACTCAATTCCCACTTTTTTCTTGGTAATTATTACTTTATTGAATTGCTGAGACAGCATAACTGCATCTCCAATTGCGTGAATTAAATATTCACTGTAGTTATAACTTTTAATTTGATCCACAAGACTTGGAACATCCGATACAAGAATGAATTTTTGCATACTAATGGCCAATGGAATTAATCCTGATTGGGATGCTTCGAGATATGGTAGAACAATTGCATCCGAGTTGAAAATTTCCTCTTCTAATTCCTTCTCATCAAGCCATCTATTCGTAAGAATTATTCTAGGAGAAAGTTTGGTTCTTAGTTTGCCCGATCCAATAATTTTATAAACATGATTTGGGGTATCATTAAGCTCCACTGCCTTATTAAAAACCTCAAGGCCCTTGTAGGTGCGAATTCTGCCGATGCACGAGAAGGTAATAGATTCATTATCTGGATCCTTACACCTCATGCTGGGATTCCGATTTCCAGGCAGGCGCAACTGAAGCACATTCCCTTTCAGATTCAACTCAACGGCTGCATGCGATGAAAAAACAATAAATTGATTCGCTATAGCCAAAAGAAAGTTAGTCATGAAAGCAGGAGGCCAGACGTCGCCCAAATGTCGTTTCCAGTCGTGGATTGCAACTGTAATTTTAAACTTTAAAATTTTACAAACAATAAGAGCTGGAAAATCCCACGGACTATTTTGTAAAAAGATAAAAATATCATCCTTATCTCTCAATCTGTCCGTAAGTGATATAAGAAAACTAGCCATAGTTCTAAAGTACTTAAATGCGCTAAAGAGATTTGTGGGGGTGTGAATATCCCTAATTGTTACTCCAAATGAATTAGTTGTCTCATTGTGGATAGATTTAACCACAACCCAATTCTCTCGCTCATTTTCTGGCATTTCTGAAAGAATAGAATTTAAAAGTAGGGCGCCACCGCCACGCTTTCCCAAGTAAACTATATAATTCATAAACGAAGTTGTTTGATATCGGAAATTACTTTCAATGCACCACTGCTTGAGACGAGTTGACTCAAGCCAAGACCATCTCCAAGATCTTCTCGATTATCTAGAGAAAAGATAAACTGAGGGCAGAACTTAAATAAGTCTTGATAAATCCAAGTTTGCTCATCAATTAGGATTTTTTTACCTAGAATCAAGGATTCAGCTAAGGGACCGGAGGCTGATATTTGATTCTCTTTGGAATAACCAGAGACGTATACTTCTATTTTACTGAGATTTAAGAAGAAATTACGATCAAACTCCAGTAATTGCAACTCCTCATTTTCCAATACATCTACTCTAATTTCCAGATTTCTTAATTTCTTAAGAATCAACTCCCTGCTTTGGTCAGCAGAACGGCCGGCCAATAATACTGACTTGTTTGCCCATTGTGATTGCTTCAACAGGTCAAGGAAGTAGTTGTAAGTTTTTTCTAGACGAAACTCTCCAACCAATCCAAAACTATACAATTCAGAATCACTTTTTTCTGAAACAAGGTGACTAGTAAAATATGATTGAACAAAGCTTGGGATTGGACTCCCTTTCACTTCGACACTCCAACGATTTGAAATGTCCTTAGGCCCAGAGAATCCATACATTATTAAATCCGTAAAGTATCTCTTTAACTCTGAAACTCCTTTCTCGATTTCAGGATTAGTTCTATGAATGTAACTAATTAAATAGTTTTCATCGGCCATTCTTTGAACACAGTCTCTAAATATCTTCTTATTCCAAAAAATGGAATCTCCAGTCAAGAAAACAATAATTTTTCCTTGTACGTCGAACCGTTGCATAAAGCGTTGAATTTCATTCACGACAGAGAGCGGATCTTTCCAAGGATTGTTTCTCGTTCTAAACAAAAAATTGCTTTGTATCGCGTGATACACGTACTCATAATTTCCAGGATGGTTCCCAGCAAAATCTAGAAAAATTACGGTCGATTTATCAATTTCACTCTGAGTGTATTCCCTGGGTTTGTCAGAGAAGATTTCAATGTGGTCTAAATCTGAAGTGGCAAAAGTGCTAAAGGTGCTAATTACCTTTTGAAAATTTCTAATTAACTTGAGTCGGTACTCAAACTCCAACAGATCAGTTGGAGGCGAGAGTAATTTACGTGCTTCTTCGTAGAAATTTGGAACGGCAACTTCTTCGCATGAAAGCTTGAAGTCTTTCCACTCAATTCCCTGTCCCATTGCTACATCCGATATTCCCTGCCAAGACATTCGCTCTATCATCCACTGATACGTTGACCTTTTAGGATGGAATTCGTGAAACACCTGTAAAGTTCCATCGTAAAAAATCTTTCCATCCCTCTTTAGAAGTTTCAAAAAGAAGTCCGTATCTTCGTTCGAAAGTAGCAAACTTCCCATTCGACCTAGGGACTCATTAAATCCTCCCAAATCGATAGCAAATTTTCGGTTAATTACAAAGTTTGCACCTACTCCCGGTTGACCTATTTGGAACTTTTGGTCACCTAAATCAAAATTGCACATCAAAGTTTTCCAAGTATCGCCCCCGATGGAAGGTACTTTTTCTTGGTCGAGCAAGGTAATTCTCCCAGCAAAAGCATGTGAATCTTTTGAACTCAGGATGATGTCTCGAAGCGATTTGACGTATCCAATTGAACAGACAACGTCATCATCCAAGAAGGCAATCCAATCCTCGGTGAGGTCACTTAAAGCTTTATTTCTTGCTCCACTAAGAGAGTTTTTACGTGAGTCAAGTTTACTGATGACTAAATTCAAATACATTTGGTTGTCTAAAACATAATTTTTTTCGTCTCCATTGTAGAGAATTGTGACTTTGACTACCTCAGTCACATCTTGTGCTGACTCATTTAAAGAATCCAAGGTGTCCTTAAGCTGAAAGAACTCCCTATTTGTCGGAATGCATACTGCAAAATTAGACATGGGATGAGACCTTCTTTATTAATCTTCGCAGACCAAATGGCAACTTAGACCAAATTGGATAAAGGGTGGAATGGTATTTAACAAAAATTCTTGTGCTTAAACTACCCTTTTGATTCGTTGTATATCCGCCAATACTAATTAGATTAGTATGGTCGTTCTTATATAATTCTTGTTCGAAAACTTCTGGGTGAATTAAAGTAGTGAATACGAAATCCACCTCTTGATGGTTTTCTAACTTTTCAAAAAGAAAGATGCCACTTTTATTTGCGTTCCTGATGCGTTGATCGTTCCAAAAATCACTGGATAGATTTCTCATTTTATATGAATAACATCCCACTATTTCAGTTAAAATTTTGTTTGGTAGGTATGGCTTATTCAGATTCGGAAAAGCAATCAGTAAAATGTCTGTCTGCGATTTATTTAGTTCTTTAATCAACAAGCGGGTGGCCTCTTCGTTCATCGAATAAATCAGCAATACCGACAGTTCCTTCAAATCATTTAGATTGTTCAAACGCAAAACAAAGTTAGCCCCGATTTGTTCGCAACTACCGAAACTTTCAAATTCATACCCTCTGCTCTTCTCCAGCCCGCCAAGGATTATCTCAATTTCGATTCTGGCAAGATCTTCCATCAAATACTCTCACTTAAAATTGATCCTGATGACGTCAAACGAGGACGAAAAGTGAATCCTAATTTTCCTGATTTGACTGCTTTAGAAATTTTATCGGGGTCACCCATAAAAAACAAAAACCCTCTATCGCCACCACCGAGAATCTTAAACGAATCTAGTCCGTACATCTTCGCCTGTTCAATTAGAAATTTTGTATTTTCTGTTATTTCTATCGAAGAGAAAATTTTCTTCATTTCCCAATTTTCTTTTATTGCGGGTTCCATAATTCCTAAAAATTTATCTACCGTGATCTCCGAGCAGCTAATTAATTGATTGGCTGTTACTCGTGATAGTTCAGCGTTCCTAGAAAGGAATTTGATCGACAGATCTCTACGTAATCCTTCTTGAGTTCTCTTTGCACTAAGGCTTGAATGAGACTCATTCCCAATCCAAACCAATAAATGGCAATCTGAAATCAAGTCAAGATCTTTCTGTTCTGGAATTACGACCTGGTTCTTTATTCTATTTTTTTCAAAACGATATTCACTAAATCCGCCCCATGCCGCGTGACACTGATCCTGCCATCCGCCTTCTTCGCCCAATATTTCACGTTCTATTTTTATGGCTAACTTGGTCAGAGCTTCCTCATCAATTGCGACGCCGGCAATGTAATGAAGTGCTTTCAACAGGCCAACAGCGAAAGAGGAAGAAGAGCCCAACCCTGTGCCTCCTTGGACACTTGACATTGTGGCAATATTTAATGATTCTTTCCATTTCAAGATTCTCAATGATTCGCGCACTGTTGGATGTTCAATGTCATCCAACTCGTTGACACTCTCAGTTTGTCGGTAAGTGATTCTGAAGTTTTCCCGCGAAACAGGTGGTAATTTCATTACATCTACTCTAACGAACCAATCGAATGTACATCCAAGGACCGAACCGTGATGCTCCTCGAAGAAGTCCTTATAATCTGAACCCCCGCCTAGATAGCTAATTCTTAGGGGAGTTTTAGTATGGACCGTACTTCGACCTTGGAAAAAATTATCGTTCACTTAACCCTCGCTTGGATTTTCCAGGTTCCCAAAGGGAATCGAAGATTGGTTTTGACGACGTAGTGAATCCTGGTCACTCTTATATTGATTGAGATATGGAATTTTTTCTGCAGGAAAACTTACTCTCTCATCTTTTGGCGAACCATTGATATTTTCACTCATTTCAGCAATTCGCCGTTTTCTAATGACGAATTCGATAGCACTTTCAGAATTTGGCATTCTAGTTTGATCAAAACGGGGCCACTCATAATGATTAAAAATATCTAACTTTTGGATTCTAACAAGCTCTGCTGCCTCACCGAGAGACTCGACTAAATCCAGCACAGAAATTGATTTATTGCTCCATGAATTTTTTTTGTTAATTGTAAAAGTCCATTTGTGATCCTTATTCAAAGAACTGGGAAAGACTCCCTGTTCATACAAATCTTCTTCTGGGACCACGACGACTAGGTGACCATTGGGCTTCACAATTCTTAGCCAGTTTTTCAAGCCCTCATATGGGTCCACCAAATGTTCCAAGCAATGAGATGAATTTACAAAATCAAAATTACCATCTAAGACGCTTCCCATAAACTGTGCGTCTCCTTGCTCCCAATCCCATGTCTGGACCGACTCGAGTAGCGGAAAGACATCTACGTAAAGCAATAATGGATCCGGAAAGCCTCCAATGTCTACTCCTTTACCCACAAAATACTTGTTCATGAAGTACGGATCGTGAATTCGCCGTGGAATCGACTTGGATAATTCTCTCAACTTTGCCTCCATTCGCAATTTGACTAAGAATTGCAAGTATTTCATACTCTGTGGTGTTGAAGTATGTCAAAAAATTACTTGGTTGTTGCAAATATCCTCAAGTTCGCGATTAGCGTCGCAAGATTTAGATTCAAGAATCCATCTAAAATTGTCTGGTCATAAGGGAGAATGACCGCATTCCGTTTGATGTCAGCATAAGTTTTTCCTTCCTGAGTAACTGCGGCGCCTGGAAAGGATGATTTATTTATTACAAGATATTGTGGCTCAGTTGCTGGGTTCATGATCAAACTCGTCATGGGGGATACCCAATCAACATGGCATTCCCCGAACTTACTAACCTGCTCAACTGTGGAAAAGCCATTCCCTGAAACATATTCGTTTGAGCTCGTCCAACATTCCTGATAGCTCCGACCATAATTTGCAAGAAGTAAGACTCCCAAAATTTGACATGCAACTACTATCATTCCAATTACTTTACTTGGATCCCTATTTAAAGGATTTCTAATGATGTTTACCAATACCAAGAAAAAAGAAAATGTGAAAAAGAGTGTGAAATCGTTTCTTATCAAGTAACCTACCCAATAATTTGAACTCTCAAGATTTGAAGTTAAGTAATAAGACCCGAATAAGGAGATCAAAGCGATCGTGAAAATTAGAGGCACTATGATGGATTTAGGTTTGACTAACGAGAAATAAAACAAAATTAAGAAGAATAAAAAACTGAGTGAATACAACGAGTATTGAAGATTACCCGGATTCAAGATTCCTAGTGATTTAATTTGACTCAAAGTCGAATATTGACCTGCATGTGAGACGAAATTGATTAGGCTGATTAAAAAAGCAAGTGACGTAACACCTGTCTTGATCAAGAGCACAGACCAAGGCAACCTCCTCTTAAGCGAAAGCAAGATACCGGAGGCTAGGTAGCCAAAGAAATACAACATGGTGAATTCATGCAAACCAGATAATAGAAAGGAAGTTAGTCCAAAGAATACCCAAGATCTTTTGTTGTTACGAGTATCAAACAGATTAACGAAGTGCAGTGCATAAATTGGATATGCCCAAACGATTCCCGCATCTAAGTACATGGAAACCACAGGAAACAGAATGAGCAATGGAAGAAAAAGCAGAAAGGTTGAATTGGGACCTAATCTTCGGGACGAAACTTTATAGAGTCCGAAATAAAGGAATAAAAGTCCAAGAATTTGTAAAAAACTATTAACTTTGAGAAGTGTTTGAAAATTTGCAGAAGCCAAACCAGCAATAAGAAGTATTGCTTGTCTATAATTATCTATCCAAATACGATTCGTAAAATAGTTTATAGGATCAAAAGAGAACTGATTTCGTTGATTACTCAGAGTATCTGTGAAAAATCTAAAGGATCCATCACTGGTGTAAAGCAAGTTCCAATTAACAATAAAAACTACTTGTAAAGATAAGCAAAATAGAAATACTAATTTAATTACATGCGGTTTTGTTTCTTTCAATTTCAATTTCCAATCCTTTTTTCAAAATCTGACAATGAGACTCTAAAAAGGATTGAAATGTAGGATTTTACTAATGCCATAATCACTGCCCCCTTGACTTGTGCTAGATTTAAGTGAGCAGGCACACCGACAAATTGCCAACCTTGAGCACCCGATTTTGAAGAAAAACTATCTATTTCTTCCGCAAAACAATTTATAATTCTGTAATTTATTTCATCAAACAAACCAAAAAAGTCTTGTTCGCCGTACCCGTAAAGCGAGGCAGTCTGCTCGAGCCCATTCTCAAATAAGATCACTGGGCAATCGTCTTGCAGAAGACTGGTCCCACCTTTCATTGCATAATATTCTCCACCCTCCAGATCCAACTTTATGAATTTTATGGGAACTTGGCGATCGGACAAAAGATTATCGATATTATCGAGCCGTACCTTTATCTTTACTTCAGAATGTTTACCAGGGATATCGTCTCTTTGCTTGAGCCCGCTATAGCCTGAATTTTCTGGAATTAAAAAAAATGTTCCTTCACCTTGTTTATTTGTGAGAGCAACCTGAAATATTTTAATGTTCTCTCGTCGGAGATCTTCCAACTGTTTGGATAATTCGGGGATGGGTTCAATTGCATAGACGGTGCCTCCCGTGCCCACGAGTTCGGACAAAGTTTTCGAATGCCGTCCATAAGAGGCTCCACCATCGATTACATGATCACCAGAATCAATATAGTGCTTGAATAGATAGCTAATCTGCCGTTCGAACAATTCACCTGCGAATTTTCCATGAGTATGATTACGAATGAAAAAATTTTTTATCGCGCTATTCATCTATACCTCGCATATTAAGTCGTCGTAATTGTACTTACAAATATGGCACCGAACTGTATCTGACTGATCATTTCATCAGAGAGATTCGGTACAAATTACATCCAAATTTATTGCCCTTGCGAAGTGGATCGCATTTTTTCACGCTATTTCCAGTCAACACGAATGATGTTTAAATTTGCTGTATGAGTCGAGTTCCTCTGGGGTTCCAAAACTTTGAAAATTGCCCTCTATAATTTTAAATTTCGCTCCTGATTCGATCCCCTTTTGGAAGGTATTAGAAATATAAAATTCTGGCTGACCTTCGTTTATTCCTAAATCTATACACTCCTTACCAAATTTAATAAAATTTCCAGCGGTCTTCCAATAATAAGCTCCAACCAAGGCATGAGATGAAATTACTTTCTTTTCCCTTACTTCAACTGCTATACCGCCCTTAGATTTAACGTAACTATAACGAGGATCCTCAGACTTAAATGTTAGTAGGAGCCCGTCCTCACGTATATTCTCACCCTGATTGATTAAGTATAAGAATCGATCGGACTCGAAAAATAAATCGCAATCCAAAATAAGAAGTGGAGCTTCAAGATTAAGCATTCCTTCTAACGACATAACACTTTCAGTTGCACCACGCGTATTTATATCTAAAATCCTTATCCGCGCTTCCGGATAATGTTTTAGTATTTTCTCAGTTAAGTTGAATTCTCTTTCCGCATCACTCCTAATAATTAAATATAGTTCACATTCAATCCCACCAACTGAATCCAAGGCACGTAGAAACATTGGTTTTCCGTCGACCTTGATCAAGGGTTTTGGAACTTTGTATCCTGCATCGCGATATCTCTGCCCACGACCGGCCATCGGCATAACTACTTGCAATTTACCCATTTTGATTCAAATCAATTTGGTAGATTCTGCCATTGTTTGAAGTGGGCTTTCTCATATGTAATTTGTTCATCAATAGAATATGGATTCCGGACAGAAAAATACTAAAATTTTTGGCGTTTGAAACTTGGTCAACTTCTCTCCACTCTATAGGAACAAATTCAAATGGCACATCTGAGTCAATCATTGCCAAGAGTAGCTCGTAATTAAAGGTGAGGGAGTCGCCAAAACCCATGTAATCAATGCTTCGAAGATCTACAACTCTATACAGATTTAGTCCAGAACCAAGGTCTGTCAATAATTTTAGTTTGAAAGTGGAATAAATAAAATTTAAGACAATGTTTCCAAAAAATCGCTTCCTTGAATATCCAACTAAGTTTGATTTTCTTGAAAATCTAGAACCAAGATAAGACTTCACGTTTCCATCTTTTCGGGCACGATTTATAATGTTTACGAGGTCGCTATACCTTGCTTGGTTATCACCATGCAGTATCGCAATGTAATCATAGGATTGACTTATAACTTCATTAAAGCCGATTTTGTGTGTTCCACCTAGATTGTTGTTCTGCATAGATTGGAAAGAGTAGATAGTTTTACATTTATTGGTGTTGATGAATTCGGTTGTTACTTCAAAAGTTCCATCAGTGCTCAAGTTATCAATAAACCAAAAGCAGGTACTATCCGGTAGTGGCTGTAAATGTATATCTCTGAGTAACTCTATAACCTGTTTGTGACAATTGTATGTTGGTATGACCACTAAGACTCTATTCATCGCCACAATCAACTTCCTCAAAAAATTCGTTCAGGTACCGAATAGAAACTGCCACATACTTGTACATTGTTTTCTCATTAATGAGGATTCTGTGTGTGAGCATTCTGCTATAAAAGATTCCGACATGGAATTTGACAGCTTTTATTTCATTTTCAGTCAATTTTTTAGGTAGAACATCTTCAAACAACCAATTAGATAAGACACCGTATTTATTAGAGTTTAAATCATGAAAGTCAATATGTATTTTGGATTGATCAAATATGAGGTTTACTTCGGATGTATCCTGGTTCAGAAACTCGTATCCTCCAAGAAGTGATTGCATGAGTCTTGAAATATCAATGAGTGGACCTTTAAGTAAATTATCATCAGAGGGATCGATGAGTATTGGTAAACCCGTTTCGGTGCGAACCAAAATATTATCAACCGTAAGATCCCCGTGGCATCTCTCGGTCGATTTCATCCTAGAAAGCACCTGACGGCACTCCTCACTTGCTTGAATTTTCTCAAAAATTGTTTGTAAGTCGTAATAGAGCTCTCCATTGATATATATTGGATTTCTCGAATTTACAAACTTTTGAAACTTGGGTGATTGTTTAGTGACCGCATCGATTCTTTCATAAAAGCAATTTGTCAGATATTGCTGTAAGTCGGGAGTAACTTCTTTTAGTATGATGTCCCCGTAGACATCTAGTTCAAGAATATCCAGGGCATTTAAAATCACTTTCTTGCTTGATTCTATTGAATTAGTGTGTATGTAGTCGAAGAGTGAAGTAGAGTCAGCTATATACTCTAATTCCAATTGGAAATCTTCACCGCTAGAATTTGAGTCTAATACTTTCACAATGCCCTCTGATTCTACGTCCTGCAACCACTCTTGCTGCGCTTTAAGTTGCTTTAAACCCTTTGGGCCAGAAACTTTTTGAACTATCTTTATTGATGATTTCTGCACCAACATTGTCACCGCGTCAGAACCACCTTTGAAATATTCAATCACTTGAAAGTTTTCAGTGACAGATCTCCTGTGGATACTTTCTATTATTTTTTCTTTGGTGAAAAATGAGTCCAAAAAACTTGAAGGAGCCGTGAGTTTACTTAACTCCTTAGATATTGGATCTGACTTCAGTTTAAATCTTCTAGAAAGTTTTTTACGTACTAAAATTTGAATCATAGCAAGTAGGCCAAAGATTAGATATGGAAAGGTCAATAGAAGCCAACTCAAACTTGAGAACACCTCTATAAAATTATCTGCGAACTGGTATGGAGATATTAAATTAGTTAATTTCTCAAGATTTAATGAGTATGCAGAGAAGTAATCATTACCATTTAAGATGATAAAAGATATAAACGGAATAGATCCAGTAATTTTTAACTCCTGGTCAACTATGTCTTGAGTACTTGCGACTAGGAGAAGTATGGCTGAGTATGTAAAAATCCAAGATAGGAATACGACAAAAAGATATCGCCGAAGCAATCTTCGGTTTTGTAAAATCTGCTGAAAAATAAGAATTAGTCCCCAAAAGGAGGTCCTTAATCTATTGTTAATCTTTTCGTTAAAAACTCCAGAGAAATTTTGAATTCCCAAAAGAAGAAGTTTGGCCCGTAAGATCGCGGCAATGAAAATAATGAAAATCAAAGTTCCAGTTGCAATCACCGTTAGTTCGGATTTGGAGAAGATATCTATGCTTTCCATCCCATTTAAGCCATAATGCCCAATTAGTGACGTGAAAATCATGACTAAGTCCAACCCACGGTCGAGGGCGATTGCCCCAACAGTAAATCCAAGACTTATTCCAATATACCTCGAAAGAAAGTAAGCCCGGGCTATTTCTCCAAGTCTGAAAGGCAGCAATAAATTAGCTACGTAGCCTATTGAAGAACCTTGAAGGTTTCCTATTAGCGAGTTAGGTTTTAAGACACTAATCAGTATTTGCGTTCTCTTTAATCTCAAGATGACGCTAAAAACAAATAGAATCAAAGCCGCCAGCACTTTGAAATTATCTAGCTGACTAATTTGTAACTTGAGATCCCTAAATCCGAAGCCCAATCTTATTGCAATTAAGAACATTAAAGAAATTATTACGGAAAGCAAGACAATTTTTTTACTCTTCATGTACAAATCCGTTTGAAACTCTAAAAACCTGCAGGCCTGCGGCAATCGCAGAATCGCAACCAACCTGTGAATCTTCGAATACTAAAATCTGCGCTGGAGGTAAATCAAAAATTTCAATTGCCTTTAGGTACGGGTCTGGACTTGGTTTTGGGTTTACAATGTCGTCTCCAGTTACAATTACATCAAATTTTTCTCTGATGGCATGAAACTCCAAGATTTCGAAGACATTTAATTTCTTGCCAGTAGTGACAATTCCAAGACGTTTGTCTCCTACAGAGCTATTAATTAAGTTAATGATAGTCTTATCTAAAAAAGTGTTTGAGAAAAATTTGTGATAAACGGAAGCTTTAATCTCTCGAATCTTATCGATTTCAGCATTTGTTAGATGAGGGAAGATCTCTGCAAGGAACTTACGTGAATCCATCCCGTTTATCGACTTAAACTCTTCGGATTTGAATCCCAATCCATACTCGAGCAATGCAAAATTATATGCTTTAAGATTCGCTTCCTGAGTATGAACAAGTGTTCCGTCTAAATCAAATAAGAGTCCCTGAATTTCCAAGATTCTCTCTTTTCATTTATGTGAGTGGATCAGCATTCCTAGAGTATCAAAGTGTCCTTCAAATCCTTGTTACTTGACCATACAAAAGAATCCGTATGCCATAGGTTCGCGACTTTCTTAATCCAAGCGTACAACACCACTAGGCGTCTTCAAATGCACCGCAACAATCCCCGACTCACCATCATTTGTAGACGGATCAATAAACTCAATATCTGTCCCATTTAATCCAGCAAGAATCTCTGTCTTAAACCATGAGTCTGATAGTTGCTCAGTATCAGCAATCGTAATCTTCTCAATTGCAGCAACAGCCTTTCCATCTTGTGATGGGTGATCTGCGGTTAACCATTGAATAAAGAAAGGAAGTTCACGAGAGTCAGTGATCTCATTGACTCCAATTTGCTTCCACTTAAGATCGGTGCCATCTGGGCGTGTGCGGTGACCTTCGATTGCAGGGCGTCC
>Ga0214921_10007547_pt1 | contig 14449 bp, 14 predicted proteins | sample LL1505_MetaG_FD_177992 | JGI IMG/M metagenome (GOLD analysis project Ga0214921, IMG submission 177992) | Freshwater microbial communities from Lake Lanier, Atlanta, Georgia, United States - LL-1505 | ecosystem: Environmental > Aquatic > Freshwater > Lake | place: USA: Georgia | collected... | reverse complement strand
AGTCAACGCAAGTACACCGAGCGGAGTCGATGCGCTGCATTTGATTTCGGACACGCCCGCGCGTCCGGTGGCGAGCGCATCGAGCGCGAGTGGTGGGCGGCCGGTGGTCGATCTGTCGACCAAGACGCAGGCTCTTCTCGCAATGGATGCGACGGGTCCAATCGAAGATGAAGCCTTAATCGCCGAAATCCGGGACCGGATTTCCTCGGGTCGGTTCGAGATTGACTACGCGAGAATTGCAGATTCGATGCTGGCCGCAGGGCAGCTTGGCTGAAGCCCGCGCATCCATGATTGCGTTCGATCAAATCCTGATGCGTGACAACGCGATCAACGGAGCCTTGATCGACGCAACTCGGGTGCGGGCCAATGCGCTCGGAGCCTTGTTGGTCTCCGGGGGGTCCATTGCCGTCTACGGTGAGCGGGGGTGTCTGCATGGTTCGGTCCTCGGTACCCGGCTCACGCGGACGGCCTGAACGGGCCTCGGTGACTCAGAAAACCTGGGGCGCCCACATGCCGCTGAAACTTCGCCCGTATAGTTTTTTGGCGCCCGGACTCAAGGCCGGTGCTGCAAGCAAGCGAGCCCGTGTCGTTAACGCGTTGGCATTCCTGCTGATTGCTGCGGCCGGCGCGGTGGCGGGTTATTCGTTTGGCCTTGGGCCGAGCGTGGCGAACGTAGGAATCCAGCCCCCCGTTGCTCTGGTGGCGAGTGCCGATGCGGCAATCGTCCCCCTGGTTTCCGGAGCCGCCGGGCTCTCTGAAAGTGATGCTTTGCGCTCTGAACTGAAGGCTCTCAATGCGGAGAACGCCCGACTGGTGGCAGAGCAAGGCGCCTACCAGGCGCTGCTTGACCCCAAGACCGGGATCGGTCGGGAGGTCTCCGTGTCATCCCTGACGGTTCGCCCATCGACCGGGGGCTGGAAGTACTTTGCGTTGGTGTCCGGGGGGGCGGAACCAAGCTCTGCGTTTAAGGGGAACGCGGTTGTTGAGCTCGCTGGCGCCGTTCGTGGGGAAGAGGAACGTGTTCTGACGGATGTTCCAGAGCGCAGTTTTCGACTTGAGTACCGCAATGGGCAACTCATTTCTGGTGAGGTGGCGGCTGCTGGTGCGCCAGCCAGCGCCTTGCGCGTCCTTGTCGTAGACGAGGCCGGCCGTACCAGAGCGACGCAGCGGGTCGCTTTGCCCTGATGAAGTTTGGAAGGATCCTGATTCTCGTGCCCAAGCGTTTTTCCCTTCCCGCGCTCAAACTGCCGAAGACCTCTGTCCTGTTCTCTCGCTTTTTCGAACGTTCAAAACGGCCGAACGGAGAGGAGTCGATTGACTCCGTGATTTCCAAGGGCATGGTTATTCGTGGCGACATCGCATTCACCGGGGTGCTGCGGGTCGATGGCTATATTGAGGGACGCTTGGAAGCGCAAAGCGAACAAGCCCTCCTTGTTGTCGGGGAAACAGCGACTCTTCGCGGCGATGTGTCTGCCGTCGACGCCGTGATTTGTGGTTTGGTCGAAGGCAACGTGGTGATCCAGCGGTTTCTGGAGCTGCGACCTGGCGCGCGCGTAATCGGTGATGTCACGTATTCCCAGATCGAAATGCATGTCGGCGCCAGCGTGGACGGCCGCATGGTGCATGCTGACGACCATACCGTTCAAGCGCTGGTCGTGCCGAGTTTTGCGCGCGCGTGAGGTCAGAGCTCTGTGTCCGCTGGGTCGTTCGTGCAATGACCGTGGTGTCGGTGCTGCTTGGAACGGATAGGGGAACGGAGAGAGGGGCCGGCATCAGCCTAGGAGGCCGATCAGTGCTAGCCCAGGTCGCTGATCTATCGACTCAGGATCCCGTTCGGCAAGCCTCCGAAGCACTGATGCAGTGGCGCCGAGACTGGGAGAATCGCGATTTTGAGCGCTTTGCGGCGCATTATTCCGATGCCTATCGTAGCGGCGGCCTTGATCGCATCACATACCTCGAACGCAAGCGGGTGATTTTCGAGAAGCGCCCGTGGCAACGGGTGCGAATCAACGAGGTGCTCTGGGTTGCTGAGCATGGGTCACCGGACTCGATTTTGGTGCGATTCCTCGAGGAATACGACTCGCCGCAAGGGGGAGAACGCAGCCGCAAGGAGCAGCGATGGATTCGAACCAATCAGCGCTGGCAACTGGCCAGTGAAAGTGAACTGCCATCGTCCGAAATCGACACCACCAAGGCGAAACCGAGATCTGGGACAGGGGGGGCCTCGAAGTGAAGCTTCATCGAAAGATTGCGGCAGGGGCCGCGCCATAGCGAACCCGCTCTAAACGGCGTCGCAGGCTTGGGTTTACAGAATCACCAGAATGTCGCTGGCGCTCGGGGCTAAGGCCCCTACCAATTCAATCTTCGCGAAGGGGATGGGCGTGCCGCGTAGCGAACCGTCCCCGTCGTAACTGAGCGTTCCGGCCGTCGTGTCCCAAATCAGATAATCGTCTCGGTCCCCCGCTTTTTCCCCGGGGCCAACAACGAGGTTGTTGGCTGCGATGGGGCTACCCGCAGCAGATCCTTTGAAGTTCTTGTGAAAGGTCGCCGAAAGAACTATTTTGTCGGTGCCCGGGGTGAAATCGCGGATGCTGTCAACGTTGCTTTTCCCACGGATCGAGTCAAAGATGAACCAATCGGCGCCATCGCCGCCGATCAGGGTATCCAGACCAGGTCCGCCTGAGAGCGAATCGTTCCCCAATCCGCCCGATAATTCATCGTTTGCGATTCCGCCACTGAGGCTGTCTGCGCCCGCGCCGCCCGCGATAGAGTCCTTGCCAAATCCACCTACGATCGTATCCCCCAGTGCGGATCCGGTGAGGCTCGCGGCGCCTCCAGTATTTAGAATTTTCACTCCGTTCAAGGCGCTCAATGCGGCGAGATCCATCGCTTTGCCGGGTGTGTTGAAGTTCATCGTGCCGGCATTCATCGATTCTGAAGTCGCGGTCCATGGGGCCCGCAGATAGACGACCGCTGTCGCACCTTTACTGACCCGCAGAACCTCTTGCCCACTCGGCGCAGGTTTGCCGCGCCAGTCGATGTTTGCGCCCAAGTAGTTGAAGTCGATAATCGTGTCAGTACCGCTGGTGACAAGGAACGTATCGAGACAATCACCACCTGCTAATTGGTCGTTGCGAGGCGTGTCCTGAAAGGTTTGCAAGTAGCCAGAGCGTCCTTGGATGATTTGCGTATTGGTCGAGGTGCCTTGTGAGATATAAACCTCTTGAATTTGTACCTGGAGGTTTTTCCCTGATATTACTTTGCCATCTTTGTATGAGGTAACCGTAACTTCATAGGTATTGTCTTTGCCCTGATCGTAAGGCAATTCATAGTCGGGTGCCTTGACGAACATCAAGGTCCCTCCAGGGGTGATCGTGAACAAGGCCCGGTCCGGGCCAGAAAGTCTGTGCGTCGTCAGAGCGCCAAATTCAGCAACTCTTTCAAACTGCTCATTAAATCCTATGGTTTGCAGTGGCGGGGGCGATATGAGAGGAGTTGTATTGACTGCGAACGTTACCGAGTTATTGGCGTCAATTCCATCCACATTAAATAGGCCCGGCGTATTAGAAAACCGGTTGTTGGTGACGCTCACCACGGCCGGCATCGTAGTATTTGGATTGGGCGTGAACGTTGCAGTGTAGTTGGTGTCACTGCCAGTAAAGTTACTAAGCGTTCCGCGGAAAACCGAGATATCGCTTGCGGTAAAGTCAGTCGATTTCGAGCTGAGTTTGAATGTGAGCGTCGCTGTCTCGCCTGCCCTCAGGGCCGTTTTATTGCTGGTAATCGCGATGGTGGGTGCGCGAGGAACGGTGTCAACTGCGATGGTGAGGGTGTTATTCTTATCTGCTCCGTCGACGTTAAAGTTTCCAGCTGCATCTGAGAACTTATTGTTCGCGACGCTGATGATCGCGCTGGTCGTTTTGTTTAAATCCGGCGTGAAGGTCGCCGTGTACTCGCTGCCACCGCCGCTCAAAGGGCCAAGCTTTCCGCCACCCGATACATCAATATCGATATCGATGAAGTCGGTGACGTCTTCGCTAAACTTGAACGTCAAGAGGGCTGTTTCCCCCCAAGACAAGCCTGTTTCGTTGCAACTGATTGCAATGGTCGGTGGTGTAGTGTCGGGAATCGTGTTGACCGACATGGTCACGGTGTTGTTAGGTTCAGCCCCGTCGGCGTTAAAGTTTCCCGCAGCGTCGGAGAACTTATTACTTGCGACATGGACTATGCCGTTGGCCGTGCTGTTGAAGTTCGGTGTAAAGATCGCGGTGTAGGTCGTGCCGCTACCGCTGAGGGGTCCGAGGGTGCCGCCGGTGTAGGCGATATCGCCATAGACGAAGTTGGTGGACGGCTCGCTCAGGGTGAAAGTCAGGGTCGCCGTTTGACCGACCCCAAGATCGCCTTGATCGCTTGTGATTGCAATCGTGGGCAGAGTGCTGTCTTGGAAGATCGTTACATTGATGTCGCTGACGGCCGGTGTGCCGCCGGACAAGCTTGCAGTGTCCGCTGCAACCAATCGTATATTTCGGGTGTCGGTGCTAGCGTTGAGCGGCGACTCGAACGCAAGATGACGTGCAATATTGGAGGCGACTGCATCCGTTACAGAAAGGTTCCCAGTGCGCACGTTGTCAATAAATAGCTGGGCCCCGGCCAACGTTCCGCCTGACCAATCATAGGTTCCGGAGACGAAAATAAACCGCCAGTTACCAGTTACTGGAATTTCAACGAGCGCTTTTGACCACTGCGTTTCAGCACCGGTACTCGTACCAGTTTCATTAAGAATAATTTGTTGTTGGCCAGTGCTGACCTCTTGCACCCAACCAATGACGTCGAAGGCATCGTCGCTGCCTTTCGCGCGCCAGTCAAAGGTAAGGGTTTCACCTGCTACCGCTGCAAATGGATCGCTGTAGATCCAGGGGCCATGTACGATGTCATAATTGGCGCTGGTGGTAATTCCTAAAGACGTTAACCGCAGAGAACTTGAGCCGCTTGTGGATTGAACCGAGTCGATGGCATGGCTATAGGTGCCAAGGCTCTGAGGCGCATTGCCATCCCCACGGGACGATTGGCCGTATCCTATTCTCGCGGCAGTACCACCAAGATTGATAGGAATAGTCGGGTCATTTGGTGTCGGAACCCCCAGTATCGAATCAAGCCCATTCAGCCGGATTATCCCATCCGTGATCGTCCATCCCTGGATTGCGGCCCCACCCTCAAAATCGCCATTGGGTGATAGGGACCAACTGAAGTTGATTCGAAGGGGTTGACCATTTGCGCCGTTGCGAATCGAGTCAATCGATCCGATCAGAGTTCTGCTGCTTCCATTACCGAGATAAACATCGCTCCCAACCGCGGAGATCGCCCCCGCCGCGTTCGGGTTCGCATCCGAGCGGAATGAGAGCAAATCCCCTGGCTTGAAATTTTGCTGAACGAACTCAAGATAACCCCCGCTCCATTTGTTTCCGCTTGAAGTAACTGTGACGTCACTATCAACGAGAACGGGACCAGCCCCGAGGTTGTAACCGCGAGAGTCAAAACTTCCGATCAAAGGCATTGTTCAACCTATGGCAATCTTTGATGTTCTTTAAAAAATCTAAAGCTGAAGCGCGGACTGCGAGTCAGCGATCTGCGCATCGCTTGGGATGAGGAGAAGTTCAATTCGGGGGCAAGTCGCATCGCAACCCTAGAAGCTCTAGTTCAAATCTCCCCGACATTCTTTATCATAAGATAGAACTTGTTTCAAGAATTTTATTTTTTCTGTTACGTAGCGCTTCGATTCGCTTTGTCCGTCAAGAGTGCAGAGCATGCCTGTCGGCGGGGGGGGCATCACTCGGGTAAACCGCGCTCTGCGGGTAAGATCCGGTTGGCTTCAGCATCCGCTCGGACCGCCAACTCGTGGAACAGACTCAAGACAACCGGCTTTTTCGCTGGTTTCTTCAGCGCTACAGGGGCGACACGGTTCGGGTGCCCATGGCCCCATCGAACAACCGCGAGCGCCCATCGCGGCCCGAAGGACGGGGGGCGCATTCTTGGCTTTTCTGCTCCCAGCCCGGGGAACCAGGTGGCGCAAGCACTTTGTTCGAACTGGCCCGCAAATCGATGACAAAAATGTTACTGAAACCGAAGCGACTCATCGTCCACCACCATTTAGGCGTTGGAGACCATTTAATTTGCAATGGCCTGGTCAATTATGTACTCGAAGCCTTCGCGTTGGAGTGCTTGTATCTCGTTTGCACCAAGACCAATGCACCAACGGTTCGGTTTTTGTATTCGGACGAACCCCGAATAACAATCCTAGAATTCAATTGGCCGAAGCTTTCCCAGCAAGATTTTGTTTATCTGGCAAGTAACCAGTTGGGTGTTCCGGTGCTGACTGTTGTTGCCCGCGCGTCGAATAATTTCGATGTCGAATTCTATCAATCATTGGGCGTGCCATTTGACGTTCGATGGAGCCACTTTCGTTTGCCTGCGGTGATGACTTCCGCGCAGGATTTTTATCGACAGCATATCCGGCACGAGCGCTACTGCCTCGTTGCCGCGAAATCGCGCGTCAGTGAGCACGACCTTAAAGTCGATACGACGCTACCGATTTACTTCGTCGAGCCCTTAACAGATTCGATGTTGGATTGGGTCGAAGTGATCAAGCATGCCAGCGAAATACACTGTATCGATTCGGGCTTTATGCATTTGGTGAACAGCTTCGATCTCACCGGGACAAAGCTCTATTACCATGACGTAGGTCGAGGGGCGACCTTTGTAACCCGTCATGAATGGGTTCATGTGCAACAGCGCGGCCCTGGTTAGACGTAGGGCACACATTACCCAAAGGTCTTGGGGGGCCTTTGCGCCCTTCGTCCCTGCAGCCCTGCTGCACGTGGTCGCGCAGGGCAATTCAGAGTTCCGGCATCCCCGTGCGTGTGCGCTCGATTACCGCTAGCCCCAGCCTCGTGACGCGAACTTGCTGCTGACCATCCATCGACAGCTGAGTCCTACGCTTGGTTTGTCTTAGATAGATACGACAGTTGTCATCGTTGATCAGTTATCCTTTCACCGTTTTAAGAGCTTGCGCAAACCTTCACGTTAGGAACCAGTCCGTTGCTGCCGCGGCAATTCGAATTTTTCGTCCAATTTACGGTTCAACCCACCCGTTGGCCGGACGTGCGCTTACGTGCCTATTTGCCTCCGGGGCCCGTGCGCGCCAATGTGGTCCTGTTACATGATCTCGGTGCCGATTCGTTGTCGCTGGCGGCGTTCGCCACTCACTGGGCTGAACACGGCTATCGAGTCCTGACGCCCGATTTGCCGGGGCACGGCGCAACCGCGGCGAGCCTGCCGCGTGGTTGTCGCGATTTTTCCGAACTCGTTGAGGCCCTGCTGGCGGGCTCTTATCGACCGAGCTCGGCGAATGCGATGGCACCCGAGGCGTTCGCGGCCGAGCCGGGATCGATTCCCCAATTTGTGGGCGGCTTGGGATGGGGCGCTTCGGCCGCACTCAATGTTGCTGCCGGCGCCGGCGGTGCAGGGCTGAGCGGCTTGCTCATGATCGAGCCGGTACTGGCAGAAATTCCGGCCATGTTGCGGCCGACCGCACGGGCGGCTGTTGGGCACGCGCAACGTTTGGAATCCGCCGAGGCTGTTCTCGCCGCGTGGCGTCTGGACTGGTTGTTGGGCGCATTGCCGGTGAATCTGCCGGTGGTTCATTCGTCGTCGGCACACGCCTTGGCGGCGCTGCCATATCGTTTTTATCGACCGTTTAGTCGCGGGCCCAATGGTCTGGAGCGGACGTTTTGGTGCGAATGCCCGGTGCTGGCGATGTTGCCGCGCGCCAGTGCGTGTATCGACGTTGAACGAGCTGCGACGCAGCTCGAATCGTTCGGAACCAGTTTTGAGGTTCGCCGGTTCGAGAGCGGGGAAACAGAACTCGCCGAATTTGCGCTTTCGGTCGCGGCCTGGTCAGACGATATTTTGCTTAACCCCGTGCGTGAAGCGCCACAACCCATCTATCCTCCGGGCCTGCCCAGTCACCCTTCTCATCGAAAACCCACATGGATTGGTTGATATTGCATCGCGCAGGCGCTGAATTTTCCTTGCCCTTGCCGGCGATCGATCGGATCGTCTCATGGTCTGCCGATATGACTTGGATTGGTCGTGGGAAACCCTCTGGCTTCGTCCTCGGCGAGGGGCCGCCGATGCTTGTGCATGATCCAGCGCCGCCGGTGGAGCCGCAGCCGACAGCAACGGATGGCGGTGAGCCGCGCTTTGTGGTTCTGCGCGAGCAGCGCAATGGGGATTGTGGAATTGCAATCCTTGCAGATCGAGTTGATTTAGCTCCGCAGTCGCACGGTACGCCGATCGCACTCACTTCGATTTTCTAGACTTGTGACCCTTCCGATGAAAAATACCAAGTCCAAGACCTCTTCTTCGCCTGGCGCGCTGATCCTTCGATATCTGCCGCCTGTTTTGATCGCGATTACGATTGGGCTGCTGCTCACCACCGCATTGGCGCATTTATCCGCGCGCCAGGCCGATGAGCGCAATCGGAAGATTGTCGAGGCAGGGCTGCAATTCCATCTGGCCTTGCAGCGTTTGACGGCCACGCTTGATCCCGAGTATGACCCCGCGCGGGCTGATTTTGCTGCCCTGGCGCAAGCGTCGAAGAAGTTCTCGGCTTCGCTCGAATCGATGCAGCGCGATCTGGTTTTGGGCACCAATGCCGATAGTCTTCCGCGCCGCCTGCGTGATGCGATTCAGCGCATTACTGAGAAGCAGCGAGCGGTCGATGCGGTGACCGCGCAGGCCGAGAAGTTGGGTTCGGTTAGGAAGACGCTTGAGGGTGCGAGCGATAACTTTGGCTCTTTGATCACCGAGACACAGCGGCAGGCCGAGGGCTACGATGCGCTTGCCCGAAGCGTTTCGCAGCTTAACCCGAAATCCTTGCCGCAATCCCAAGCCCTCTCGCTCGGCGCGGCTTTTTTGGCAGCGGATGGCGCGTTGCGGGCGGCAGTCGAAAAATTGCGTGCTGAGCCCGCAAACGCCCAATTGCAGGCGGATGCACGCGCCGCATTGAAGCCCGTAGTCACCGCGGCCAGAGCGATTGCGCAGAAGTACGGAGAATTCCCGTCGACAAAGGATGCGCAGGCGCTCAATCGCCAGTTTGCCGCGGTTGCCGAGGCCGCTGAGCGCTCGGCTGGTGAGGGTGTGAACGCGGCACCCGTGGCACCCGACGTGGACCACGCCAAGATCCGCGCTGAGTTGCGCCGTGCGCGCGCCGAGTTGCTCACGATCGGCCAGCAGTTGCCGGTTGTTAATGAGTATTTTGAGCGCTTTCTCGATCGCCCTCCGGTCGCGTCTTTGGCCGAGTTGCTGTTCCTGGTGGGCGGTGGTTTTGCGCTGATTTCGCTTGGGTTTGCCTGGCGCTCGGCAGCGGTCACGCCAGTTGCGCCAGAGCCCCAGCCAGCGGCCCGTGCGTTGGCGGTAGAGGCCCGCGAGCCAGCGATGGGTGCCCAGCCACTGGCGCCCCTGGCGCCGCTTGGCGCGTTTGAGTCTGAAGCGGCAAGCGCGAGCAAGGATCCGTTTGCGAGTGATCCATTCACCGCGGGTCCGTTTAATAGCGATCCGTTCGCCAAGGATTCGTTTTCAGCTGACCCGTTTGCTGCTAGCGATCCGTTTGCTGGCGATGGCTTTGAAAAGGCGGCCGAGTCCAATTCGTCCGCGTCGACGGATGCCGCCTTGGAGCCAGCCGCCCAAACGGTCTGGAGTACGCCGGTTGAAACACCGGCTGGATGGGATTCTGGCGCAGCCCCTGGCGATGATTCGGTCGCGACTGCCGAGGCTGAGGTGCTACGCGAATTGCTGACGGATGTCGACCGGCGCTTGGGCGACATCGCTTCGCGCGCCGAAGAAGATTCGCGCCATGTTGAAGAATTACTCTCCGCGCTTGGGCAGTCGTGGCAAGTGGTCGAGCAGGCGGCGCGCATCCAAACGGAGATGTCTGACGCTGCGCAGTCGCTACAGTCGCGCGCCGCGGAAATGCGCGATACCTTGCCCGCGCAGGGTGCCATGGTTCGTCAAGTTCGCGAAGCGCTGATCAACTATGCGGCCGCGAGTTCGCCTTCGCAGTCAGCTGGCGAAATCCTCTATTCCTTGCTCGATCGTTTGCAGGTGATGGAGAAAACGGCTGATCTGGTCGACGTTCAACTTCATGTTGGCATTGAGCGTCTTGCCAAGCTGCCTGAAGGATTCGGATCCTTGCGGACCAAGGCCACGACCCTGCTAGAGGGCGCGCGTCAGCTGGAACACGCGCATGATGCGGCCCTGATGGCGGTCGGCGGGTGGCGCGATGAGATCGTCGCCATCCGGACGCGTCTGGCGGAGGCGGTTCATGCCTGACTATGATCTCGGTCTGCTGTCCGATACCGGGCGGGAGCTCTACGTTGCGGATGCAATTAACGACCTCACCCGCCTGCGCCTGGAACTAGCGTCCGAATCCTTGGAGGGCATATCCGAGCGCCCGGAGTGGGGCGGGATTTCGGCAAGTTTGCGCGCGCTCGGCGAAGATCACCAGGCCACCGTGGTCGATGCCTTTGCTGGCGCTTTGGTGGCGGTTGGCGAAGTGAGTCATGCCGGTGAGGACCACGAGTTCGTCGCCAACGGAATTGATACGGTGGACATGCTCCTTCGAACGGGGGCAGATCTCGACAGGACCCGCTTGCAGCAGTTCGTCGAACGGATCGAGCGCTTCGCAGCCGATCGTCAGGTGCCGATTCCCGAGATCGCGGGAGCGATCCTGGCGGGTGATGTGTTGCGGCCACGCTCGCGTGCGCCAAAGCAAGGGGCTACTGACGGGTTCGAGTTACCGCCGATCGATCCGCCGACGTGGGAGTTCGAGCAGGCAGTAGCGCTCGCCCGTGTGTTAGAAGCTGCTCCGGTTGAACCTTCGGAGCCGGCACTGAATGTCCCGCCTGAGGCAGCGAGCGATGTTTCGTCGCCCCCCGATCCGCAGGGCGCACAGGTGCCATTGCAGAGTGCCGCCGAAAAGTCGGCGGGTGGCAAAGCCGTGAATTTCCTGCCGCTGTTTGATCAACGCTTGCCGCCGAATTTGCAAGGCGGGATCAGTTCCGAAGAAGCGCTTGTGGACGTGGCTGCGACGCCCGTGTCTGCGCCGAGCACGGAGACCGTTCTGGCTGAGCTGCCCATCGCGGCAGAGGCTGTCGTGTTACCGGTGATCGAACCGGGTACCGAAGGCGTTGGGGTGAGTGAACTCGCCGCGGCCCTTGATTCGGTACCTGTGCCTGGCGCCGACCGTCCGGGCGCAATGACTCGACTTTTCACTCGGGCGAAGGCGCTCGCGCAATCCTCCCTGTGGCTGAGCGAGCAGCTCAAGCCGATGGCGGTGCAGCCCTCGGGGGCTTCGGCTGCGCTCGACGCGGTGCGTCGTGATGCGCTCTCGCTGTTGGCGGTCGATCAGCTTGTGAGCGCGGGAGGCGTACGCCGCAAAGTACAGGTTGGTGAAGCAACGGCGGCCCAGCTACGGGCGCTGCAAGACGAAATTGGAAGTTTCGAGGCGTTTAGCATCGAGGGAGAATGGTGCCGGGTATCGCTTTCCGAGGCAGCCGCAGCGCAACTTCGGCGCCGCCAACTGCTCGATCGGATGGTACTCGCCATAGCGCCAGTGGATTCCTTGAGCGTTTGGCTGCCGATGCAGTCGCAGCGCTTGTCGGTGTGGGTTGCGAACGCGGACGACGGTTCGATGTGTGCGGTGCCCGATTTGCGGGTTGCCGAGGCGCCTTCAATGCCACCGCCGCGGCTGCTGTCGGTGGGGCCAGGCGCAATGCCGGTGTTACAGACTGGGCCGCCGGCAGACGCGCAATCGATGCCGCTGATTCAGCTTCATTCGGGCGTCGTTGCAATCGATCCGGCCAAGTGGCGAAGGCAGCGCGCGACGTGTTTTGTGGCGGCAACCCCGGTGTTGGGTTTGGAATGGTTGGCTGGAGCAGCGCTTTGTGGCGGTCAGTCGGCAGTTTTGATCGACCCGAGCCGGTTCTGAGCCGCGCTGCGCTCTCGGCCGTTGGGCTGACCGCGCGGTTTGCGACAGCGCTTTGCTGTCTGCTCCCCGCTTTCATTTACGCGCAAGCCGGACTGCCTGAAGCTACGGTGTCTCCTCAGGCGGCTCCTGCTGCTTACCAAGGTCCAGCTGCTGCTCCTGCCGCTGCCCAGGTGCCGGCTGACGAAGCATCTTCGGGGGCGGTTTCGGGGGCTGTTACTGCGCCGGCGCCCCCAACGGCGGGGGCTTTGTTGATGCCGCAGTTGCGGCAACTGGTTGAGCGCCAGCTACAGGAAGTGGGATATTCGCTGCCAGTGGGCGCGCGGATCGAGATTTTTTTGCCCCCGGGGCTCACGTTGCCTCAAAAGTGTTTGTTGCCGGTCGTCGAGGTGCTCCCTAATCGGCGCCCGCCCGGCCCCATGGTCCCTTACATTGTGCGGTGTGCGCCCACCAGCGCGGGCGTGCTGGGAGCTTCCGTGGCAATTAGTGTCCGGATTGCGGTGATTCAGCGAGTGGTGGTGGCGGCGAGAACGCTGTCCGCGAATGTACCCATCGCCATGACTGACCTGAGTTTGGCGGACGCCGACATCAGTACCATCGGGACCGACGCACTGCTCGCGACCGGGGACGTGGTGGGGCGGGTGCTGAGTCGCTCGTTTCCAGCAGGCGCTATATTGCTGCGATCCACGGTGCGTAACCCGGTGGCTATACGCACCGGAGATTCTGTCCGTTTAGAGATCATAGGGAGCGGATTTACCGTTTCCTCTGAGTCAGTTGCGTTACAAAACGCTTCGACGGGTGATATGATTCGAGTGCGGAACTCCGAGGGTCAAACTGTCTCAGGACGACTTGATCCAAGGGGGGTGGTTGTGATCGATATTCGTAGGTCTGAGTAGAGGACATCATGAAAGTCAACGGAAGTTCTCCCGGAGGAGTTGATGCGCTGCATCTGATCTCTGAGGTTCAGTCCCGTCCGGTTTCGACGGCCAAAGCGACCTCCTCGGAACATCCGGTGGTGGACGTTTCCTTGAAGACGCAGGCTTTGCTCTCGATCGATCAAACGGGTCCCATTGACGATGACGGTCTGATTGCTGAAATTCGCCAGCGCATCTCAGAAGGCCGGTTCGGAATCGATTACGCTCGGATCGCCGAGGCCATGACCGCTGCCGGGCATCGCGTCAATTAAAAACCAGACTGAGGCCGCGGTGGCGGACTTTGCTAGCGTGATGGACCGGCTCGAGGCCGTCCGCGTATTGCTTCTAGAGGAGCGCGCGCTGCTCGAACAATCGGACATCGGGGGCCTGGAATCTTTACTCGTTCGCAAAGAGGCTGCGATGCGGCTTTTGGCCGGGAAGGGCCTTACCGACGAGGGGTTGCCAGCTGACAGTAGCGCCGACGAGGGCGATTTGAGCGAGCACGAAAAAAACCAGCTGCAGGAGCGGTTTGCGGTGCTGCGGCGTGAAAACGAAATCAACGGTGTCCTGATCGAGGCTGCGGTCCAGCGCTCAAGGACGCTCGGGTCTCTGGTTGCAGCAACATCGGCGACATCGGTCTACGGTGAGCGCGGTCGTATGCGTGGCCCGAGTGCGGGCGCCCGTCTCACCCGTACGGCCTAGCCGCTGTCTTGCGCGCCTGCGACAGGAGGCGTTGAAGTGGGTCTGAAATTACGCGAATACAGCTTCTTGCGCCCCGCCTCAGTCACTGGCAGTACCGCCACGCGTAGTGGGCGATTTGGAATCCTGGCAATTTTATTATTCGCGTCGGCGGTTGGGCTGGTTGGCTACGCCTTTGGAGTCTCGGTTCATGGTGGGCAATTTTTGGGGCTCCCGGGATCGGTTGCGTTTGCTGCTGCCAGCGACACGGCCCCCGTGTCTGGCACGTCGCTTGGGCGGACGTCTGCGCCGCAGGTCAATGAGGTGCGCGAAGACCTTACGGCCCTCAACGCCGAGAATGCCCGCTTGGTGGAAGAGCGGAAAGCCTTTCAATTTTTATACGAAAACAAGTCTGGAGCGGGTCCCGAGGTTTCGATTTCGGCCGTCACTGCCCGTCCTGTCGCGGGTGGCTGGCGCTACTTCGCCCTCGTCTCGGGTGGCGCGCAGGCGAGTGGGCCTTTTCGTGGCAACGCCGTGGTTGAACTGGCCGGATCGGTCGGTGGCTCCGGCGAGCGCGTGTTGGCCGAGGTGCCGGTGCGCAGCGAGCGGCTGGAATATCGCAATGGACAAATTCTGGCGGGCGAGGTCACGGCTGCGGATGTACCTGTGACCGCCTTGCGTATTTTGGTGGTGGACGAGGAAGGTCGCACGCGAGCAGTTCAGCGCCTCGCCTTGCCCTGAGCCGATGAAGCTCACTGTTCTGTCGAGCCCCATTCTCTCAGTCACCCAACGCTTGCGAGCAGCAGCGTCCGCG
>Ga0214921_10007546_pt1 | contig 14450 bp, 12 predicted proteins | sample LL1505_MetaG_FD_177992 | JGI IMG/M metagenome (GOLD analysis project Ga0214921, IMG submission 177992) | Freshwater microbial communities from Lake Lanier, Atlanta, Georgia, United States - LL-1505 | ecosystem: Environmental > Aquatic > Freshwater > Lake | place: USA: Georgia | collected... | reverse complement strand
ATCAAACGTGAGGTCAGGGTTTCCAGTTCGCTGGGCTTGGCTTCGCGCTTGAAAAAGCTGCCGGGGATCTTGCCGGCTGCATAGGCCTTCTCGATGTAATCCACGGTCAAGGGGAAAAAATCTTGGCCCGGCTTGGATGACTTGGAACCGACCACGGTGGCCAGCACCACGGTGTCGTCGATGTTGACCAGCACAGCGCCGGTGGCTTGGCGGGCAATTTCGCCGGTTTCCAAGGTGACCGTGTGTTGGCCCCACTGGAAGGTTTTGGTGACTTTATTAAAAATAGACATGTGTCTCTCCTGAGGTTGATGGGAGGTATGGGCCACCTCCACAAAGCCCGGAAATATCGTCACAGAACACGATGCCATTCCATGAAACACCCCCCACGGGGGTCATTTGATGGAATGACACAGCTTCGCTCTGTTCTCGAGATCTCCATGTGGCAAGGCCACCGAGTTACCGAAATAACATCAGTGGCCGAGCATTCATGCGTTGAACAAAATTACTTGCGCAGACCGAGTTTGGCGATCAACGCGGTGTAGCGATCGGCATCTTTGGACTTGAGGTAATCCAGCAGTTTGCGACGACGGCTGACCATGCGCAACAAACCACGGCGGCCGTGGTGATCTTTGGCATGGGTTTTGAAATGGGGGGTGAGTTCGTTGATGCGGGCGGTCAAAATAGCTACCTGCACTTCGGGACTGCCAGTATCGTTGGCGCTGCGGGCATTGGCTTTGACTACCTCTGCCTTGTTAAGCGTGGTCATGGTGTTTCCTTAAAGTTTGACTTGCGCTGGGCACTGGAACTGCGCCTAGCGTGCGTTCGAAAAATCCCGAACCCGACGATTATAGCCTGATCCAACCCCGCAAGCGTTCCACCCCCAAGCGCAATCGTTGCGGGTCTTGGGAAGCAAAACACCAGCGCAGCCAACCCGCGGCTTCTGGCCCAAAGGCCTCACCTGGGGCCAAGCCCAAACCCGCCTCCGTGACCAATCGTTTGGCCGTGGCCAGGCCATCATCATGCCCGGGCAGGCGGAAAAAGGCGTACATCCCTCCCAGCGGAAGGCTGAGCTCCAAGCCAGGCAAGGTCTGCAAACCGCCCACCAAGGTGTCCCGGCAGATTTTCAGGTGGGCCACCACCCGGGGGGTGATTTCTTGGCGGCGCTGCAAGGCCGCCAAACCAGCGCGTTGGGCAAACACGCTGCAACAGGAGGTGTTGAACTCAATCAGCTTGCCCATCGCGTCGGTCATCTCTGGCGGCATGACCAACCAACCCAGGCGCCAACCGGTCATCAAAAAACTTTTGGAAAAGCTATGCACCACGACCAAACGGTCTTGCGGGTCGGCGACATCCAAAAAACTGGGGGCGCAAGCATTTTCAGTGGGTGCGTAATAAAGTGCTTCATACACTTCATCGGCCAAGATCCATGTGCCCGTCTCACGGCAGCGCTGCAAAATGGCCTGTTGCTCTTCTCGGGTCAAGGTCCAACCGGTTGGGTTATTGGGCGCGTTCAAAATCAACAGCTTTGTTTGGGGCCCAATGGCAGCGATCAATGCACCCAAGTCCAGCTGCCAGCCACCATTGACCACCTGCAACGACAAGGTGCGCAAATGGGCACCCATGATGCGGGGCTGGGCCACCAAATTGGGCCACACCGGCGTGATGGCCAGCACCTCGTCGCCGGGGTTGACCAAGGCCTGCACCGCCAACATCAAGGCATTCACACCGCCCGCAGTCACAGCCACACGATCCAATGAAACCCCCTGCCTATGCGGCCCAGGGTGGTTTTCGCTCATATGGATAGAAATGGCCTGGCGCAAAGCTGGCAAACCCAAGTTGTGTGCGTAGTAGGTTTCACCTTGTTGCAAAGAGTCAATGGCCGCTTGGCGCACAAAGTCAGGCGTGACCTCATCGCCTTCGCCAAACCAAAAGGCCAATACGTCGTCGCGGCCCAAGCCCGCATTGGCCACTTCGCGGATTTTCGAGGCCTCTAAGTCCATGATGGCGGTGCGCAAGGTCTGTCTCCTGGTTCAGCGACGCAGTTCGGTGCTGGGGGTCAAAGGCGGTCGGGTCATTCGACAACGGCTGGGCAACTCGGCCTGTCGGGCAGTCAATGTTTTGATCACGCGAAAACCATAGCCAGACCCTTCACTGTCGTGCTTAACACCACGCTGACCCAGCTTGTCCATCAACCCCACCACCAAATTTTGCTGCAATTGATGATCAGTCTCACGCATTTGCGCTGGATGCCCAAAGATGTCCAGTTGCGAGCGCTCCAACTGCAAGGCCACAGCCAGCGCTTCGGTGCTGCCCGCAGTTTCGACAGCGCGAACCCACATCTCCATCATGACTTGCATGCGCATGTGCACGTAATCGTCTTGCGGCTGAGGAAAACGCTGCTTGAAAGCCGCATAAAAAGCCGCCGATTCGGACCCCGACACATTGGGCATCCATTCGGCCACCGCAAACACCTTACCCACACCGGCCTCACCCATGGCCTGCGGTGCGCCCAAGGCATTGCCATAAAAGGTGAAGAAATAGCCGTTGTATCCGGCGTCTCGAGCGGCCTTGACCAACAAGCTCAGGTCCTGGCCCCAATTTCCAGTGATGACCGCCTGAGCACCACTGGCCTTGATTTTTTGCACATACGGCATGAAGTCTTTGACCCGACCCATGGGGTGCAGTTCTTCGCCCACCACTTTGGGTGCTTGCGGCATCAGCGCCATCTGTCGCTTGGCTTCACGCACAAATGCCTGACCAAAGCTGTAGTCTTGGGCGATCAAATAAACGCGCTCAATCAATGGGTCTGCTTGCATGACCTCCATCAAGGCCTTCATCCGCATGTCTGCATGGGCATCAAACCTGAAGTGCCAAAAATTGCAGCGCTCCTGGGTCAAAGCAGGATCGACCGCCGAATAGTTCAGGAAAAGCACCTGGCGAGAAGGGTCACGATCATTGTGCTTTTGCGTCGCCTCCATCAATGCAGCGGCAATTGCCGAACTATTGCCTTGCAATATCACCCGAGCACCGCCATCGATGGCAGAGCGCATCGCTGCCAGCGCCTCCTCCACTTGCCCTTTGCTGTCAAAGCGCTCCAAGAGCAGAGGTCGTTGACCACCGGCCAGCTTGACACCGCCGCGCTGGGCAACACGCTCGACGGCCCAAGATAGGTTTCGCCACACGGCTTCGCCAGTGTTGGCAAAGGGCCCACTGAACGACTCGATCATCGCCACCTTGATCGGTGCAGGCGCGACCGGCTGGGCATGAACCCACAAAGCAGCATTGAAAAACAGGCCTGCAAATAGCACCCAGCGCGCCCATTTCAAGACCCATGTTGAAAAAAGATACATGCCCGAATGCCCTTGAATGTCGACACCTTGGTCGCAACTGATGATGACTGCAGAAACAGCCGCGCAGTGTACCCCCCACAAGGAGAAAACCATGTTCTTTACCCCCATCGCCCCTGCCACTTACCGCACCAATGCCCGACTGGGCCTCGAGCGCTTTTTGCAGGAGGTGGCACGCCCCCAGCACGCCCCGCCCACGCAATTTGAACAAGACGAACACCAATACCGCTTGAGCATGGATATGCCCGGTGTGTCCAAGGATCATTTGTTGGTTCAAATCGAGGAGCAAATGGTGCAAATCAACACCACGGCCGAAGCCAATCGGGTCTACAAAGCACAGTTTGAATTGCCCATGCCCGTAGATGTCGCCACCAGCAGCGCCAAACTGGAAAACGGCATTTTGAATTTGGTGCTGGTGAAAAAACTGCCGCAAAGCAAAGCCCAAGCTTTGCCGGTTCAGTGATGGTTTGACAGTTCCTGCAAAGGCCATCGAGGGCGCACGTCGAAGGCCCCATCGCGGTCCATGCGCAAGCCAGGCACGGCCTGGATGCGCATGGCAGCGGCCATGGCAATCATGGCGCCGTTATCGGTGCACAAATGCAACTCGGGGTAGTGAACCTGCACGCCCAAGGCTAGGCATTGGGCATTGAGTTGGCTGCGCAAGGCGCTGTTGGCGCCCACGCCGCCAGCGACCACCAAGCGTTTGAGCCCCGTTAGCGCCAATGCGCGCATGGATTTTTTGACCAATACCTCAACAATGGCGGCCTGGGTGCTGGCAGCCACATCGGCCACCCGCGCTGGCAAGTCGGTGCCCAATCGCTGGACCTGGGTCAACACAGCCGTTTTAAGGCCGGCAAACGAAAAATCCAAATTGCCACTGTTCAACAGTGGCCGGGGCAAAGCAAATGCTTTGGGGTTGCCCTGCTCGGCCAAGCGCGATAAACCAGGCCCCCCGGGGTAAGGCAGGCCCAATAATTTGGCCGATTTGTCAAAGGCCTCACCCGCGGCATCGTCAATGGTCTCGCCCAACAAAGCGTAGTTCCCCACCGCGTTGACTTGCATGAGCTGGGTGTGCCCACCAGACACCAGCAAGGCCACGAAAGGAAAGGTGGGTGGGTCTTGGCTCAAAAAAGGCGACAACAAATGCCCCTCTAAGTGGTGCACGCCCAGCAAGGGCTTGTGCCAAGCTGCGGCCAAGCCAGCGGCCACCCCAGCACCGACCAACAAAGCACCCGCCAATCCGGGGCCGCGCGTGAACGCCACCACGTCAATCTCAGCGGCTTGAACACCCGCTTGGTCCAAAACGGACTGGGTCAAAGGGATGACCCGGCGAATGTGGTCTCGGCTGGCCAACTCGGGCACCACCCCGCCATAGGCTTGGTGCATTTCAATTTGAGAGTGAAGGGCTTGGGCCAGCAAAACAGGCCAAGTTGGGGCTGGACCTGGGGAACCCTCAGCCGTTTTGACCAAGGCCACACCGGTTTCATCGCAAGAAGATTCAATGCCCAAAACAATCATGGCCGCAGTGTAGCCCTGGCATGCGAGACAATCGGTGCATGGGCATCAGCGCATACATCAAAGAAATTGGCCGGGGAAAAGATGGCGCACGCGCGCTGACCCGCGCCCAAGCCGCCGACTTGATGGGGCAATTGCTCGATGGCCAAGTCAGCGACCTGGAAATCGGCGCGTTTTGCTTGGCCATGCGCATCAAAGGTGAAACCCCAGAAGAGATGGCGGGGTTTTTAGATGCCACACAACAAAGGCTGCACCATTTTGAAAGCCCCGCCAACCAACCCTCGGTGGTCATCCCCAGCTACAACGGTTCGCGCAAGCTGCCCCTGCTCACACCCTTGTTGGCGGGGCTGATGGCGCGTGAGGGCTTTGCGGTGTTGGTTCACGGCAGCACCACCGAAGACACACGGGTCACCAGTGAGCAGGTATTTGCGGCCATGGGGACCGCCGCTTTGGATCGCCCCACCCGACTGGAACCCGGACGCGTTTTTTTTGCCCCCACCCAAGTGCTCTCACCGGCTTTGCAAAAGTTGTTGGATGTGCGGCGTGTGGTGGGTTTGCGCAACCCAGCCCACAGCCTGGTGAAAATGCTCAACCCCGTGCAAGGCCGTGCACTTTTGGTGTGCAGCCACACCCACCCCGAATATGCGCAGTCCATGACCCACACCTTGAGCCTGATTCAGGCCAATGCCTTGCTGTTGCGCGGCACTGAAGGCGAGCCCGTGGCCGATTCGCGGCGCACCCCGGCCATGACGGGATTTATCGCTGGACAGGCCACGCCCATGTGCGAGCAACAAGCCGGCAGCTTGACCGACCTGCCAGCTTTGCCGATGGACAACAGCGCCCTGGCCACGGCCGCGTTCATCCAAAGCGCACTGGACGGTCAAATCCCCGTCCCTGCACCGCTGGCCCAGCAGGTTTCGGTGCTGTGCCGATTGGCCCAACACATGGGCGCGACTTCCACAGCGCCTTCACTGCCATGACCAACCGCGTCACCCATCCCCAAGTCACCCTGGTCGGCGCCGGTCCCGGCGACCCGGATTTGCTGACCCTGAAGGCCCTCAAAGCCTTGCAATCGGCCAGCGTCATCTTGGTGGACGATTTGGTCAGCGACGCCATCGTCGCATTGGCCCACCCAGCCGCCAGGGTGATATGGGTCGGCAAGCGCGGCGGTTGTCGCTCCACCCCGCAAGCCTTCATCCACAAACTCATGATTCAAGCCGCTCTGGATGGTGAACGCGTGGTGCGCCTCAAAGGGGGCGATCCGCTGATTTTTGGCCGTGGTGGCGAAGAGGTCGATCACCTGCGCGCTGCGGGCATTGAGGTCGAAATCATCAACGGCGTCACATCGGCCTTGGCGGGCATGGCGTCCATCCAAACCGCCCTCACCCACCGTGACCATGCCCAAGGGGTGATTTTCATCACGGGTCACCGCCAGAAGGAAGGCCTGGGCACACCTTGGGCCGAGCTGGCCCAAACGGCACACCAAGCCCAATTGACCTTGGTCATTTACATGGGTCTGGCACAAGTCACGCACATCCAATCGCAATTGCTCATGGGCTTGCCCGCCCAAACCCCCGTGGCTTTGCTGCAAGACATCAGCTTGCCGCAACAGCGCCAAGCGCTCACCACCTTGGGTGATTTGGCCCAATGCGTGAGCCTCCAGGGTTTTGCCAGCCCCACCGTGATGGTGGTCGGCCAAGTTGTGGCGGGCATGCAAGCCCTGGGCATCTTCGCGGATATGCCCAAATCGTCGGCAATGAATCAACCCTGAACCAATGCTGTGTGGGGTGCAAACCCTCGCCAAGCAGATCAAGCCCCACCCGCGTGCGAAAATCGCCGCATTCAAACCTCAGACGGACACACGCACATGGAAGCAGAACGCATCAACCAAATTGGCAATCAGTTGCAAGACCTCAGCGCTCGCACCGTCGAGTTGCGGAGGTATCTTTGACTACGATGCCAAATTTGAACGCCTGAGAACCGTCAACGCTTCGCTGGAAGACCCCAGCGTTTGGAACGAACCCAAGAAAGCCCAGGAGCTGGGCCGCGAAAAAAAATCGCTGGAAGACATCGTGCTGGTTCTGGGCCGCTTGACCCAAGAACTGTCGGACAACCTGGAGTTGTTTGACATGAGCAAAGAAGAGAACGATGAAGCGGGTCTGATCACCATCGACAACGAGGCCAACGGCCTGGCCGCCGACATCGAAAAGCTCGAATTTCGGCGCATGTTCAATAACCCGGCCGATCCCAACAATGCTTTTTTGGACATCCAAGCGGGTGCTGGCGGCACTGAGGCCTGTGACTGGGCCAGCATGTTGTTGCGCCAGTACCTCAAATATGCCGAGCGCAAAGGCTTCAAGGCCACTTTGGAAGACGAGTCCCCTGGGGACGTGGCCGGCATCAAAGGCGCCACCTTGAAGATCGAGGGCGAATACGCTTTTGGTTTGTTGCGCACCGAAACCGGCGTGCACCGTTTGGTGCGCAAATCGCCGTTTGACTCGTCCGGTGGGCGACACACCAGTTTTGCCAGCATCTTTGTCTATCCCGAGGTGGACGATTCCATCGAGATCGACATCAACCCCGCCGATGTGCGCACCGATACCTTTCGCGCCAGTGGCGCGGGTGGCCAGCACATCAACAAAACCGACTCTGCGGTGCGCTTGACCCACATACCCACCGGCATCGTGGTCCAGTGTCAAGACGGCCGCAGCCAGCACAGCAACCGGGATGTGGCTTGGAAGCGTTTGCGCTCACGCCTGTATGACCACGAGATGCGCATCCGCATGGAAGCCCAGCAAAAGCTCGAAGACACCAAAACCGATGTGGGCTGGGGTCACCAAATTCGCAGCTATGTGCTGGACCAAAGCCGCATCAAAGATTTGCGCACCAACGTCGAGATCAGCAACACCCAAAAAGTGCTGGATGGAGACTTGGACACCTTCATCGAAGCCTCGCTCAAGCAAGGCGTTTGAACACCCCTTGCCGTTCACTTTTCACAGGAATCTGACATGTTAGAAGGCGCCGCCACGTTGATTTGCCGCGAAGACCACATGCCCCCGGCATATTGGATTGACGCCGTCGACCTCACCATTGACCTCGACCCCCTGAAGACCCGTGTGCTCAACAAAATGCAGGTGCGTCGAAACCCCGACGTTGTGGCACAACCACTGCGCTTGGATGGCGAAGAATTGAACCTGGCCCGCGTCATGGTCAACGGCCAAGGCACCAGTTTCAAAATGGACCAAGGGCAATTGGTGTTGGAAAACCTGCCCGAAGGCCATGACAGCTTTGAATTGGAAATTTTCACCACCTGCTCACCGCAAAAAAACACCCAGCTCTCGGGCTTGTACATGAGCCAAGATGCCTTTTTCACCCAGTGTGAAGCACAAGGTTTCAGGCGCATCACGTATTTCCTGGACCGCCCCGATGTGATGTCGCTGTACCAAGTCAGCTTGCGTGCCGACAAAGCCGCTTACCCCGTGCTGTTGTCCAACGGCAATTTGGTCGAACAAACCGACCTGCCCGAAGGCCGCCACTTGGCCAAATGGGTGGACCCGCACAAAAAACCCAGCTATTTGTTTGCCCTGGTGGCGGGCAAATTGGTCTGCCGAGAGCAGCGCATCACGGCCCGCTCAGGCCGAGAGCATGTGCTGCAGGTTTATGTGCGATCGGGTGATTTGGACAAAACCGACCATGCCATGCAATCCTTGATGTCCAGCATTGCCTGGGATGAAGCCCGCTTCGGTTTGAGCTTGGACTTAGACCGTTTCATGATCGTGGCCACGTCCGACTTCAACATGGGGGCCATGGAAAACAAAGGCCTGAACATTTTCAACACCAAATACGTGCTGGCCAGCCAGGCCACAGCCACCGATGTCGACTACGCCAACATCGAAAGCGTCGTCGGTCACGAATACTTTCACAACTGGACGGGCAACCGCATCACATGCCGCGATTGGTTTCAGCTCTCGCTCAAAGAGGGCTTGACCGTGTTTCGCGACCAAGAGTTCAGCCAAGACCTGGCTGGCTCTCCATCGGCTCGCGCGGTCAAGCGCATTGAAGACGTGCGCTTGCTGCGCAATGTGCAATTTGCCGAAGATGCAGGCCCCATGGCGCACCCGGTGCGCCCCGACAGCTACCAAGAAATCAACAACTTCTACACCGTCACCGTCTACGAAAAAGGGGCCGAGGTGGTGCGCATGATGCAAACCCTGCTCTCGCAACCCCAAGACGAGTTGGGCCGCGCTGGTTTTGCCCGGGGCATGGCCTTGTACTTTGAGCGCCATGACGGGCAAGCTGTCACCTGCGATGACTTCGCACAAGCCATTGCCGACGCCAATCCGGGCTCTGCCTTGGCTCAACACTTGGGGGCTTTCAAACGCTGGTACTCCCAGGCGGGCACGCCCCAGGTCCATGCCAGCGGTGTGCACGACCCTGCAAACCAGCGCTACACCCTCACTCTGCGCCAAAGCTGCGCCCCCACCCCAGGTCAAGACAGCAAAGCGCCCTTTGTCATTCCAATCATGGTGGGGCTGCTCGATGAACAAGGCCATGCCCTGCCGCACAACCAGTTGTGCGTGCTGCATGAGGCTGAACAGCAATGGGTCTTTGACGGCATTGCCCAAGCGCCAGTGCCCTCTTTGCTGCGCGGCTTCAGTGCCCCTGTGGTTTTGCATGTTGAATACAGCCAGGCCAAATTGCTGACCCTGCTGGCACACGACAGCGACCCCTTCAACCAATGGGAGGCCGGTCAGCGTTTGGCGACCCGTGCCGCCTTGTCGGCCATCGAAGGCCAGTCACCAGCAGGCCCCATTCTGCACCCCGAAGTGGTGCAAGCCTTTGGCCAGGTTTTACAAAATCCACAGCTGGACCCCGCCTTCATCGAACTGGTGCTCACCTTGCCCAGTGAAACCTATCTGGCCGAACAACTGAGAGTGGTGGACCCTTTGCGCATCCACCAAGTGCGGCAAGCCATGCGCATGCAACTGGCACGTGAACTGCAACCGATTTGGGAACAGGTTTACGCCACTCACCGCACCCGTGGCACGTTCAGCATCAGCGTCCAGGCCATGGGGCAACGCGCATTGGCCAACTTGGCCTTGCAACACCTGTGTCTGAGCGCCGTCGGCAACCCCGAATCTGATTGGCCAGATCAAGCTTTGCATGCGTTCAGCCGTGCCACCAACATGACAGATCGTATGGGCGCATTGCAAGCCTTGGTGCATGCCCAGCATCCCCATGCCGACCAAGCGTTGTCACAGTTCCACCAACTTTTTGTGCACGACGAGTTGGTCATTGACAAATGGTTTGCCCTGCAAGCCAGCGCACCCGACCAAGATGGCTCGGTCCTGGCCCAAGTGAAACAACTGATGCGACACCCCGACTTTCAGCTGCGCAACCCCAACCGCGCGCGCAGCCTGATTTCCACCTTTTGCCAAGGCAACCCTGCCGCCTTTCACCGGTCGGACGCATCGGGTTATGTGTTTTGGAGCGAACGGGTGATTGAAATTGACGCCATCAACCCCCAGGTGGCAGCCCGATTGGCCCGCGCCATGGACCGCTGGCGCAAACTGACCCAACCCTACCAAGATGCGGCCCGCGAAGCCATCAAACGCGTCGCCGCCAAGGCCGATTTGAGCAAAGACGTGCGTGAGGTGGTGACCCGCGCCTTGCAGGAGACAAAACCATGAGCGTTTCACTGTCACGCTATTTGGTCGAAGAGCAACGGGCCAAAGGCAAAATTCCACCTGAATTGCGTTTGCTGCTCGAAGTGGTGGCGCGCGCTTGCAAAGGCATCAGCCACTCAGTCAACAAAGGGGCCTTGGGAGGGGTGTTAGGCAGCGCTGGGTCTGAAAACGTGCAAGGTGAAGTCCAAAAAAAGCTCGACATCATTGCCAACGAGGTGCTGATCGAAGCCAACGAATGGGGCGGTCACTTGGCGGCCATGGCCTCGGAAGAAATGGACAGCATCCACCTCGTGCCCAACCGCTACCCGCAAGGCGAATACCTGCTGCTGTTTGACCCGCTCGATGGCTCCAGCAACATCGACGTCAACGTCAGCATTGGCACGATCTTCAGCGTGTTGCGCAAACCCGACGGCCCGGATGGTGTGAGCGAAGCCGACTTCTTGCAAGCCGGGCATCTACAAGTCGCCGCCGGTTATTGCGTCTACGGCCCCCAAACCACTTTGGTGTTGACGGTGGGCGATGGCGTGGCCATGTTCACCCTGGACCGCGAGCAAGGCTCGTTTGTGTTGACGCAAGAAAAAGTGCAGATCCCCGCCGACACCAAAGAGTTTGCCATCAACATGAGCAACATGCGCCATTGGGATGAGCCGGTCAAACGCTACATTGACGAGTGCTTGCAAGGCAAAGAAGGCCCCCGCGGCAAAGACTTCAATATGCGCTGGATCGCCAGCATGGTGGCCGATGTGCACCGCATCCTCACCCGTGGCGGTGTGTTCATGTACCCCTGGGACAAGCGCGAGCCACACAAACCCGGCAAACTGCGCCTGATGTACGAGGCCAACCCCATGTCGTGGTTGATCGAGCAAGCCGGTGGCGCCGCCACCAATGGCCGACAGCGGATTTTGGACATCCAACCCACTCAGTTGCACGAGCGCGTCAGCGTGATCTTGGGCTCGAAAAACGAAGTCGATCGTGTGACCCAGTACCACCAAGGCGTCGCACACTGAGCCGAGCTTTATAATTTTCACCAAGCCGGAATAGCTCAGTTGGTAGAGCAGCTCATTCGTAATGAGAAGGTCGGGGGTTCGATTCCTCTTTCCGGCACCAACAGGTTGTACCCCGCAATGGGATTTCCCTCACATCAACAAGGCCTGTCAATGAACTCCTTTGCAAAAATTATTTCTGCCATTTCCGTGGCCGCATTGCTCACCGCTTGTCCGGGTAGCGGCGGAGATTCGAGTTCCACCGCGACCACCTCCACATATATTTTTGGACTTGCATACGACGCCACTAACAACAAACTGTATATCGCCAACGCAGGTCGCAGCACAATTCAGTCATTTGATCCTGCAACCAACGCTTTGGATACATTGGCCGGAGGTGACAACGTGACGGGCACCACCAACGGTAACGGTACTGCTGCGCGGTTTTATAGTCCCTTGGGTATCGTTATGAGCAATGCAACGCTGATTGTTGCCGACACATTTAATAATGCCTTGCGGAAAATAACAGCCTTGACTGGAGTTAAAACCGTAGCCAGTTATGCGACAGCAGGAGGTTTTAATCAACCAACTGAAATGGCCGCATCTTTGACTGACGTTTATGTGGCTGACTCTAACAATCACGCAATCAAAAAAATCTCGCTTGCCGATGAATCTGTTGTGACATGGGCAGGTTTACCCGGAACAGCAGACACCACAACAAACGTAGCCAGACTGAATGCAAGGTTCAATTTACCTATGGGTATAGCAATCGACGCTGCAGTACCGCCCAATATTTATGTAAGCGACTCAAACAACCATACCATTAGAAAAATAGACGCGGCCGGCAATGTGACCACCATCGCTGGTACTGGAGTCGCTGGCTACAAAAATTCCGCCGGTGCAACTGCACAATTTAATTTCCCAACTACGATGGTTCTATCTGGAACCTTTCTTTATGTGACCGACACCAACAATCATGCTATTAGGGTCATCAATCTGACCGACAACTCTGTCGATACATTTGCTGGTTTCGGCACAAACGTCCTTAACACTTCCTTGACGGCCACGTCAGGAAGCATTGATGGAACTGGCGCAGTGGCCCGTTTTTCCTATCCTAGAGGCATTACTTTAGATAACGTAAATAATGTTTTTTACGTCGGCGATCAAAGCCAGACGAAGCTGCGCAAAATAACTGCTGGCGCAACTGTCTCAAGTTTCACCAAAACCTTCTAAGTCAAGCCCTTAATGGGTGCTCAAAGCCCCAAAACCCGCTCGGCATTGCCGTGCATGATTTTCTCCATCACTTCGTCTTTGTAGCCGAGTTCGTTCCACTCTTTAAAAATGCGCTCATAGGGCAAGCTGGGGTAGTCGCTGCCAAACATGATTTTGTCTTGCAAGCGGCCGCGGATGTCGACTTTCAAATTGCCCGGAAAGTGCTTGGGCGCCCAGCCTGACATTTCCCAGTAGACATTGCCTTTGTGCAAGGCCACGGCAGTGGTTTCTTCCACCCAGGGCCAACCGGGGTGGGCCATGATGATTTTCAGGTTCGGAAAGTCGGCCGCCAAATCGTCGATGTGCGAAGGGTGGGCGTGGCGCACCCGCGCGCCGTTGCCGCCGGGCATGCCGGCCCCCATGCCGGTGGTGCCCACATCAATCATCACCGCGGCACCCAAGCCATTGATCACCTCGAACAGGTCGTAGTGACGCCGGTCGTTGACCGCAAAGTGCTGCATGATGGGGTGAAAGTGAAAGCCAATGAAGCCCAACTCGTTCACCGCTTTTTGCACTTGGCGAATGGCGATTTCGCCTTTGGCAGGCTCGACCGCGCCCCAGCACTGGATGACCCGCTCGGGGTGGCGCTTCCACATGCCGTGCACATACTCGTTGGTGCACGGAGGTGTGGCCACGGTGGTCTCTAAGTCCAAGGCCACCAAGCAGGCGTCCACACCTGCACCGGTGAACTCGGCAATCACCTCGTCTTCGGTTTTGGCGACCCAGTCGCGCTTCCAATAGGTGGCCAAGGCTTCGGGGTATGGGCCTTGGGAGTCGATCCAGGTTTGGGTACCGGGGTAGCAGTGCAAGTCGATCACGCGCATTTTTGATTCCTTTAATTCTTGGCCGCGAGTTTGTCCGCCACCATCTCACCCAAGGCTTTTTTGGACACCTTGCCAAAGGTGGACACCGGGAAGTCGGGCAGGATTTCCAGTCGCTCGGGCAATTTGAACTTGGCGATTTCTTGCTCGGCCAAAAACGCCACCAATTCGCCCAAGTTCAAAGTGTGGCCGGCCTTCAAGATGACACAGGCGCACATTTTTTCACCCATGGCCGGGTCCGGCATGGGCACGCACGCCACGTTTTGAACGGCGGGGTGCATGAGGATGAGGTTTTCAATTTCTTCGGCGCTGATCTTTTCGCCGCCGCGGTTGATCAGGTCTTTTTTACGCCCCTCGACCACATAGTTGCCGCTGGGATGTTTGCGCATCAAATCGCCCGAGCGGTAAAAACCATCGGGGGTGAATTGGCGCGCGTTGTACTCGGGCACGCCGTAATAACCGCGCAAGGTGTAAGGGCCACGGCAAGCGAGTTCACCCACCTCACCATCGAGCACTTCGCGGCCTTCGTCGTCAATGAGCATCACCTCGTCATCGGCACACACGGGTCGGCCACAGGTTTCGAGCAACACCTCCTCGGGGTCACCCGCGCGCACAAACATCAGCAGGCCTTCGCTCATGCCAAAGTTTTCTTGCACAAAGGCATTGCGAAACAGTTGTCGGGTGCGCAAGCGCACCTCGGGCTGCATGCGCTGGCCGCCGCTTTGGATCAGCTTCACCGAATCCAGTTGGTGATCGGTGATGGACGGGTCATTGATCAAGCGAATCAACAAAGCCGGCACCACCTTGATGTGGGTCACCCCATGG
>Ga0214921_10007545_pt1 | contig 14453 bp, 11 predicted proteins | sample LL1505_MetaG_FD_177992 | JGI IMG/M metagenome (GOLD analysis project Ga0214921, IMG submission 177992) | Freshwater microbial communities from Lake Lanier, Atlanta, Georgia, United States - LL-1505 | ecosystem: Environmental > Aquatic > Freshwater > Lake | place: USA: Georgia | collected... | reverse complement strand
CGCATCCCCGCGTTGCCGCCGATCGCCGCCGCCATCGCTTCGATGCCGCAGGGCACGGCACGCCTGCGCCAACTCGTACTCGCGGATGAGCGCGTCGTGTTGTCGCTGACGGTGGCCGATCGCGCCGCACTCGATGCGACCGTCGCCGCACTCGTCGCGCGCGGCTACGCCGCGACGCCCGGTGCCGCGCGTCAAAACGAGGGCAGCCTCGAAGCCGACGTGACGCTCACGACACGCAAACGGGTCGGCACATGAACCGCATCCTGATCCTCGCGTCGGTCGCCGCAGTGGCACTGGTCGCCGGTGGCGCGGCGTACTGGTCGGCCGCGCACAGCGCGGCTCGCACCGCCGAAAAAACCGCATTGCTGGCCGACGTGCGCGCCGGGCGCGCCGACACCAGCACGCGACTGCAGCGCGCGGTGGGCGAGACGGGGCTCGCCGAACGCACCCGCGCCATCGGCGACGCACCCAACGGCATTCTGCGCTTGCGCATCGAGTCGGCGTCGTTCGATGCCGTGATGACGCTGCTCGCACGACTCGACGAACGCGAAGCCTTGCGACCGAGCGGCGTCGCGATCACAGCCGGGTCCGAATCGGGCCGCGTCGATGCGACGCTGGATTTCGCCGGCGTCACACGCTGAGCGCGTGATATGCGTCGCGCCACGCTCATCGCCCTTACGATCGGTTTGCTGGGCGGCCTGATCGTCTGGCTTCCGGCGCGCTGGATCGCACCGTTGCTCCCTGCGACGGTGCAATGCGGCGCCTGGCACGGCACCGTATGGCGTGGCGAATGCGCTGCCTTGACGCTCGCCAACGCCCCCTTGGGTCGGGCCGCGTGGAGCCTCGAACTCGCACCGCTGTGGCGCGCGCAGCTCGCGCTCGACGTCGGGCTCGTGGCGGAACGCAGCGCGCTCTCGGCCCGCATCGAGACGTCGATCTTCGACACCGCTCGCCTCGACCTCCAAGCGTTGCGTCTGCAAGCTACGATCGTCGACTTGCGCCGCATGCTGCCGCAACTGCCGTGGCCCGCGGGCGTCGATGCGACGCTCGACGTCGACCTGCCGCAACTCGTGTTGATCAACGGCGTGCCGAGCGCGGCGCGCGGCGGCGGCGCGATCAACGGGCTGCGCCTGCCCGCGCCGCTCGATCGCTTGCCGACCAACTACGAATGGCACGTTCAACCGGCCAACGGTGATCAACCACCGACGCTCGAACTTGCCGATCGCGGCGGTGAGGTCGAAGTGCGCGCCACGCTGCGCTACACCCGCCCGCGCGGCTACGAATTGCAGGCACGCTTGCGACCGCGCAGCGACGATCCGCAACTGCAAACCTGGCTGGCGCCGCTCGGCGCGCGTGCCCCCGATGGGACCTACCAGTACGCGTTGGCGGCAACGTACTGAGTCGTACCCTCCACCGATCCGGACGACGGACCCGCGCTAGCGACTCGCATCGGCGATTTCGACGAACGCGCCGAGCAACGGGAAATACAGCGCCGTCCGTACGGGCTCGGGGCCCAGGTGGCGCGCGAATTCGGCATATCGACGCAACTGCGCCGCATATCGCTCGCGCTGCGCATCCAGAAACGCCTCGAGGTTCGCGCCCTCGTGCGCGCTCGTCTTGTAGTCGATCACCCAGCGCACACCCTCGTGCACGAACGAACGATCGATCACGATGCTGCTGATCACGCCCTCGTAACTGCCCGTCAACGCCAGCTCGAAGTGATCTTCGACGTGCCGCGACAAGATCCATCGCCCGCGCTCGTCGCTCACCGTGCGTTGCAGCGCGCCGATCACGCGCGCGACGCCCGCTGCGAGTTCTGCGCGCGACACGCCCTCGGCTCGCAAGGCGGCGGCATACGCGGCGCTGCGTTCTTGGATCTGTTCCGGCGTCGGCAGCGACGCGCGACCACCCCAACGCTCGAGCTCGCGATGCACGACGACGCCTGCGGCCCGCGCGAGCTCGCTCGCGACCGCGAAGTCGAGCACGCGCTCACCGACGAGCTCACCGCTGCTCACCGGCAGACGCGCCGTCGCGATGTTCTTCGGCCACACCGTGCGCACTCGCGCGGCCGGCAGACGGCGCAAGCTGCGCCCGACCGAGCGCTCGACTGTCTTGGCTTTCGCGCCCGCCGCGGCTGCATCGCCCCCGTTGGCGTGCCAGGACGCCACGGCATCGACCTCGATCGCCGGCCACAACAACTGCAAGGCCGAGCGTTTGCCGGCGACGAGCTCGCCATCTTTGAACTGCAGCGCACCGAGACAATGCAACTGTGATCGCGCGCGCGTCGCGGCGACGTAGAGCACGCGCATGCGCTCGCGCAACTCGCGACGTTTTTTGAAGCCTTTCACGAAGCGTGCGATCGCCGGCGGCGGCGCATCGGCGGCGCGCACCGGCGCAAGCAGCAAACGACGCTGACCTGGCGTATCGGTCCCGTCCTGCGTGACACACTCGACGAAGTCGAGCAACGGCGACGGATCGCTGCGCGGCACGCGGCCCATCCCGGCAAGGATCACGCCGTCGAATTCCAGGCCCTTCGAGCGGTGGATGGTCATCACCTGCACCGCATCGTCCGCGGCGTCGCTCGCGGCATACAAGCCGCCGAGCATCCAGTCAAAATCTTCCGGCCCCTGCCAGTCGCCGGCGTCGATCTCCGCCGCGAGCGCATCGAAGTATCGCCGCGCGTCGGCGAGCGTCGCGACATCGTCGTGACAGGACGGACCATCGAGCCGCAGCCAGGCGGCTTCGACGCGGGTCGCGAGACTCGCGTCGCCGAGCGGATCCCGTCGGCTCTCGTCACCCCAAGGTTCGAACGCCGCAATGAAGCGTTCGAGCGCGGCGCGTCCCTCGCTCGACAACCGTGCGCGTCGCTCGGCGTCGCACCACAGATCGCGCACTGCCGCCTTCGGCGCGCCATCGACCAACAGCGTGAGGTCGGCGAGACTCAATCCGCACCACGGCGCACGCAACACGGCGAGCCACGCCACGCGGTCGCTCGCGCTGTGCAAAGCACGCGTGAGCGCGATCAAATCCTGCACCACCGAGGTTTCGACCAAGGGCACGAGATCCACGCCCTGCACCGCGATGCCCGCCGCGCGCAGCCCAAGCACTAGTTCGCGCGCATGCGCACGCGCAGCTACCAGCACGGCAATGCTCGCGCGCGGCTGCTCGCGCCGCAGGTCGCGTACGGCCTCGAGCACCGCCGCCGCTTCGCGCGCCGGATAGTCGGCATCATCCGCAAAAACGTGCCAGTGCACGCCGGCACGCGGCACCTCGGTCGGCGCGGCGGCCGCCACGCAGGGCAGATACCGCACCGCCCCTTCGACCGGCGCATCCTGCAACGGGAACACGCGCGCAAACGTGCGATTCACGAAATCCACGATGGCCGGTTGCGAACGGAAGTTGTGGGTCAATTCGAGCCGACGGAACCGGATCGCACCCAAACCCTTGTCGCGCACTTCCAGAAACAACCCGACCTCGGCTTCGCGAAACTGATAGATCGACTGCATCGGATCACCGACCACGAACAGCGTTCGACCGTCGCCCGCCGCCCAGTCGCGCGTGAGACCGTGCAGCAACTCCAATTGATCGAGCGACGTGTCCTGGAACTCGTCGACCAGCAAGTGACGCAAGGTCTCGCCTTGATGAAGGATCATCTCCGACCCCGGCTCCCCGCTGCTCACCAGCGTGCGCGCGGCCGTGGCGATCTCGATGTAATCGGCGCGCCCGGTCTCGTTGAACCGATGCACCAACTGAACCGCCGTGTAACGCAACAACTGCAGCAAAGAATCGAGTGTCGCCGCGCCTTCGGCGTCCAGAGTTTCGTCGGGCAAATCACGCAGCGCGAGCAAGACTTCATGGACCTGCGGCGCCTCGCGCAACGACTTCAGCCAGGCTTCCATGCGCAACTTCGGTTCGGTTTTCGCGACGAAGCCCATGCGTATGTCCACGCGCGCACGGATCACCGGATCGGAGGCGTCTTTCGTCAATGCAAAGCGCGCCAGGGCGCGCAAACTTTTGGGTGTGGTCGATGCCTCGGCACCGGCGATGTACTCGGCCTCCCGGTCGCGCCCGTCGTTGCGCAACTGGGTGATGGCGTGCGCCGCGAGCGCCTGACCCGCGGCGATGCGAACCGCCCCCAACACCTGCACGGCCGCAGCCGCCGTCTCGTCGCACACGGCGCGCAGATTGCGCTCGACCAGCGCCTGCAACTCCGGCGGGCCGTGCTTGATGAGCGGACGCAACCAACGCGCGCGCGTCGCGAGCATCTCGGCGAGCAATTGTTCGGCGCGCTCCCAGGAATTGCCGAGGTGTCGCAGCACCCGATCGCTGTGCGCGCACAACTCGGAGTCGTCTTCGGCATCGAGCAAGGCAGCACGCGCTGCCTCGCGATGCAGGCGCTGCGGATGTTCGGCGACGTCCATCGCACCCAAACCCCGCGCGCCGATCGGCGCAGCCACCGCGAACTGCCGATTCAGACCGTCTATGGTCATGATCCGCAAACGCGACGGATTGTCGCGCAGCTGCCAACCGCGCGCCTCGGCATGCGCGGCCGCGGCGCGTGCGAACTCGCGCGTCGCGGCATGCACGGCGTCACGCGGTGCGTTCTCGGCCTCGGCATCGGCGAGTGCGGCGACGATGCGCGTGCGCATTTCGGCCGCCGCTTTGCGCGTGAAGGTCAGCGCGAGCACGGCCTCGGGCGCATCCACCGTCGCCAGCAGTGCGAGAAAGCGTTGCGTGAGGATGGTCGTCTTGCCCGAGCCCGCGGGCGCCTGCAAGACGATCGACTCGCGCACGTCGAGCGCCGCGCGTCGCGCTTCGGCGTCGGACAGACTCACTCGAACTCCTCCGCGTCCTCGTCGTCGGACGCCTCGAGCGGTACGGATTCGAGTCGTCGACACAGCGCCGTGAGCTCGCAGTGCTCGCAGGCTTTTTTGAGCGGGTCGACGGCGGCCTCGCCTTGCGCGAGCGCATGAGCGAGGCGCTGCAAGTGCGCGGTGTACTGGGCGCGAAATTCTTCCCAGTCACCCACGTCCTCACGCGCGCCGAAGATGCCGTCTTGCGCCGCGACGGCACGATAACCCGGGTGACGTTCCGAATAATGCAGGTTGCCGAAGCCCGCGACCTGCTCTCCCCCTTGCTCGAGGGCGAGCGCATAGGTGAAGAGCTGCACGGCGTCGGCACGTTCACCCGAAAAGTCGAGCTTCTTGTTCTGCGACGATTTGTAGTCGATCACGACGTACCGACCGTCGTCGAGCCGGTCGATGCGATCGATGCGCAACGACAAAGAAATTCCGGCGATCGTGAGCTCGCGTACGCGCTCGACCGCCGCCACGGTGAAGGCGCCGCGCGCCAGTTCGGCCGACATGCAGCCCAGGATCAAACTGCCAAGTCGCGCGCGCTCGCGCAGCAAGGCACGCGCGGCGAGCGGATCGCGCACCGAAGCCGAACCGAGACGGACGCTCTCGAGTGCCGCATCGAGCTTGCGCTGCAACTCCGCCGGATCGAGCCTCGCCAAGTCGGCGGAGCCGCCGATCGAAGGCCAAAAATTCTCCAACACGCCGTGCAACAGCCGGCCACGCTCGAGCGCACTGACTCCCGGCTCCCAACTCTCGCGCGGCTCTCGCGCAAGCCGCGTGCGCACGTAGGATTGGAACGGACAGGCGTTCTGGCGTTCGAGCGCACGCGAGCCGCCGGACAAGGGCGTGCTCGCAGCCCAGGCAAGACCACGCTCGTCGACGCAGCGCTCGAAATGCAACGGCTGCTGCGCCCGCAACGACTGCGCGAGATGCGGCGCATCGCTCAGCGCACGAGGTCGAGGTTCGTCGATGGTGAGCAATACCGAAGGCGCGAGCGTCGTCTCGCCATCCGCGCGCTGCCAGGAGTACACCACGTCAGTTGCGCTCTGCCGCAGCACGCGCATGAAATCACGCGCCGCGGCGAGCCTCGCGACCGGATTCGCCGCCGCGACGCCCGCACTGCGCTGCAGAGGCCAAGGCACGAACGGGTCGAGTCGCGCAGGCTCCGGCCATCGATCCGTTTGCAGGCTCGCGAACCAGATGCCGTCGTAGAGGGCAACCGGATGATCGAGTGACGACGTGACCGTCACCGCGACGTCGCCGAGCGAAGGCGCAAAATATTCGCGCCGCGCAAGCGCCGTCAGCACATCGACGAGTTCGATGACCGACTCGCGCGTACCACGCCCGCGCGTACCGAGCACGGCAGGCAACGACTCGAGCAAACGCGCGAATGCCGCTCTCGCCTGCTGCGCCGCCGAATCGTCACGACCACCGGCGTCCCAACCGGCGGCCGCAAGTGCCGCCGCGATGCGCAACGAAGGCGGCGCGTCGCGATGCAAGGCTTCGTGCGCCGCCGCAAGACGCGCGAGACTCGCGGTCAACGCTGCAAAATCGCCACTCTCGCCCGCGGCCGCCTGCAGCGTGCGCACGATGTCCCCCGAGTCGATGCGCACGATCGAACCCCGGCGCAGTTCATCGGCGACGCGATTGCGGGCGCTGGTCGCATCCGGCCAGTACGCGGCTTCGAACATGCGCGCGATCTGCGTACGCTCGGTCGGTCGCGACAGGCACTGCAGCAAATCGAGCGCGGCGGCGACCTCGGCCGCATCGGCCAACGGCTGCCCGCCTTCGAACGCATGCACCGCGACGCCCGCCTCGCCGGCCAACACGCGCGGCTGCAATCGTTCGCGCAAGCTGCGCTCCAAAGCATGTCGCACCGCGGCGCCCGGCGGCACGATGACCAGCAGACGCGCCGACGGATCGCGCGTGAGCCAAGCCGCCGACCAGCTCGCGATGTCGGCGTACTCGCCCGCCGGATCGTCGGCGGCATGCAGGCGCGGTGTCGCCGCCGCACCGGACGGCACGCCATCGACACTCAAGCCTAGCGCGTGCAAGGCGGGGCTGATCTCGACGCCGACGATCAAAGGGCGCTGCGCCGGTGCCCAGCCCGCCGTCACGAGACGCGCGGCCACGTCGAAACTCGCCATCGCATCCTGCGCGGCGGCGCGCCGGCGCAGTTCGACGATCCCCTCGGCCAGCCACTGCGACTCCAGCGCCACATCGTCGGCGATCGCCGCTTCGGAAATTCGATAGTCGGCCACCAAAGCCGCGGCGCGCTGCAACGCATCGGCGAGCGCGTCGGCCGACAGGTCCGCGCGTTCGACACACCACGTGGCTGCGATGTCACGCCACAGCAACCACTCTTCGTGGGGCGACAGCACGCGCGGCAGGCCGGCTTCGATGGCTCCGCGCGCGAGCCAGGCCGACACCGACAAGACGCTCGGGGTGCGCCAAACGCGCTGCGTCGCATGCTTGCGCGCCGCGACAGCCAGACGCACGGCCGCGGCACGTTGACGCGTCGGCACGAGCACGGTGCCGCCCGCTTCGAGGAATGAACTTATTTCTTCAGAAAGAGTTATCAATCAATGGATTGCATTGATTACTTGAATTATTTTCTGAAGCGCTGGCCGGCTTCCACCACCGTGCCGGCCCGAGCCGGTCGGCTCGCGTATTCGCTCAACAACTCGCCCATGCGCGCGAACACGGTCTTGAGCGTCGCCGCGTCGGGCAAGTTGGTGATGCGGAAATGGTCGTTGTAACCGACGTTGAAGCTGACGCCCGGCGCGACCAGCACGTGCTTGCGCTCGAGCAGTTCGAGCGCGAATTCCTGGTCGTCGAACGCCGGCACGCGTTCACGGTCGATACCCACGAACGCGTACAACGCGCCGTCGGGTTTCTGCAGCCGAAACGCCGGGTTGCTCGCGACGCTCTCGAGGATCACCCGCCGCGATTCGTACAAACGTCCGCCGGGCGCGGTCAGCTCGCGAATACTTTGATAACCCCCGAGCGCGGTCTGCACGGCCCATTGGCCGGCGACGTTGCTGCACAGACGCAGCGAGGCGAGCAGCTCGAGGCCTTCCAGAAATTCGCGCGCCACCGACAATTTGCCAGAGATGACGGCCCAACCGACGCGATATCCGCAGGCGCGATACACCTTCGAAAGTCCCGCCATGGTCACGCACATCGTGTCGTGCACCAAGGTCGCCATCGGCACGAACTGCGCGCCGTCGTAGACGATCTGATCGTAGATTTCGTCCGCGAACACGACCAGGCCGTGCCGCTCTGCGAGTCGGGCCATGGCTTCCAGAACGGGTCGCGGATACACCGCGCCGGTGGGATTGTTGGGGTTCACTACCACGATCGCACGGGTGCGCGGCGTGATGAGCGCGGCGAGCTCTTCGGGGTCCGGAACGAAACCGTTCTCGGGACGGCAGGGATAATGCACCGCACGACCGCGATTGAGATTCACCGCCGCCGTCCACAATGGGTAGTCGGGGCTCGGCACGAGCACCTCGTCGCCCGGGTTCAACAAGGCGCGCAGCGACATGTCGATCAACTCGCTCACGCCGTTGCCGATGAACACTTCTTCGGCGGTGACGCCGCTCACGCCCCGCGCCTGCTGCTGCATCACCACCGCTTCGCGCGCCGGGAAGATGCCCTTCTGGTGCACGTAGCCTTCGCTGGCCTCGAAGTTCTCGATGATGGCGCGACGCATGGTCTCGGGCGTCCGAAAACCGAACACCGCCGGGTTGCCGATGTTGAGCGAGATGATCTCGAAGCCCTTGCGGGCAAGCTCATGGGCGCGACGGGCGAGCTTGCCACGAATCTCGTAGCGCACATTGTGCAAGGTCTCGCTGGTCACCATCATGCGATCGACGCTCATCGCTCGAATCCTCGGCGGCCGAAATGGCCGATTTGCCGTGCAGGATACCGCTTTTCCGGCCTGAAAACGAAAGACCCGCCGAAGCGGGTCTTCCGTCGCTGCGCTGCACGCAAAAGAAACTCAGCGCCGACGGCGCGGCTTCTTCTTGTGCTTGTGCTCGACCTGGCCATCACCGTGGTGATGCGCGACGTCGCCGTGCGCATGCCCGTGGTCGAAGTCGAAATCGACCGGATGGTTGTGGCCGTGATTGTTGACCCACTTGTAGAGCTCCGGATTGCGGTGCAGCAGACGGCTTGCAGCGCGCTCGCGGTTCTCTTCGATGTTGGTCCAAGGATTGAAGTGGAAGTGGTTGTAGAGTTGCGTGTCGGTACGGCCGATCGCGAGCGTACCGAGCTTGCAACCGAACGCGCCGTGGTTGATGTACGGCGGACGGTAGAAGTAGCCGCCGGTCGGCAGATCGCCGAACTGCATCATCCAGCTCGTGCCCCAGATGTGGTACGCCTCTTCGACGCAATCGTGGTACGAGATGTTGTCCTGCCAGAAGTTCGGCGTCATGCAGTACATGAACGTGAACCCGAAGGTGCGCGGATCGAAGTGCAGGATCTTCACGAAGCAACCGGGCGCCGTCGCCGGGAAGAAGTTCGTCGAGCTCCACTGCAGATCGTCATAAGCGTTCACGGTCGAGAAGCGATTGCGCTCGGCACGCGGGTGGTCGGAGTCCGACTCGACGAACGACGGTTCGCCGTGGTTGTAGAACAGCAGACCGGTGGCGCCACGGCTCGAGGTGAGCGCGCCGATGGTGACGCCGGCGGGCACGAAGAAGTAACTGCCGGGGCCATAGACCTTGTCACCGACGGTGATCGAACCGTTCATGATGAACAGTTCGTATTCGGTGTAGCTCATGCCGGGGGGCTGCTTGTAGCCGGGCTCGAAGAGCACGGTCATCGAGCAGGCACCGTTGTCGGTGTCCAGGGAGAGCATCTTGTACTGCATGCCTTTCGGGAATCCCGGAAGGTTCAGTTTCTTGAACGAGACGTCGCGATCGACGAACGGTTCGATATGCGGGCGTGCCATGTTGGGTATCTCCTACGCGGCGAGATTTAGAATACGACTCGGAATTTGCGCTTGGGCTTGGTCGGAATTTCTTCCGGACTCACCTTGCGCATCTGGTCGTAGTGCACGTGCGTGCCGCGCGTCTGGATGCGCGCGAGAAAATCCGCGACCCACTTGTTGCGCTTGGGCTCGAGAGCGTCCTGCTCCTTGACGATCTTGCGGTAGCGCTTTTTTTGCTCCGCGTCTTCTTTGCGCAACCAGGCCTCGACCTCGCGGCTACGCTTGTGGGGAATCAACTTCATGAACCTTCCTCCGAATCGCAGGACCCTGGACCCCTCGACCGATTATCACCCACGCGCCCGGGCTTTGGCGCGCCCCGGCCGCCGCCCCGCGGCCTTGCGTAAACCGCTGACCACTGTGCGACCTTGGCGCAGCTGGGTGCCGCCGAACAAGGCCTCGCGGGCTTTCGCATCGGGATTGCCGATTTTCATGCGCTGCGCAAGCAAGGCGACCCCCCGCTGCACGGCCGGGCGCGCCCCGACCGCCGCATACCAGCGCGCAACCTGCGGGAACTCGGCCAGCTCGATATGGTGCAACCAGCGCACATGGACCCACGGCCAGGTCGCCATGTCGGCGATCGAGTAATCCCCGCCCAGATACTCGACTTGGGCCAGGCGCCGATCCATCACGCCGTACAACCGCAAGGTTTCGTTGCGATAGCGGTCGATGGCGTAGCGGATCTTGCGCGGCGCATACCCCATGAAGTGCCCGCATTGTCCGAACATCGGGCCGACGTTCGCGACCTGGAACGTCAGCCACTGCAGCACTTCGTACCGGCGGCGGCGTTCGCGGGGCAGGAACCGGCCGGTCTTCTCGGCCAGGTACTGCAGAATCGCGCCCGACTCGAACAAAGCCATGGGCCGACCACCGGGCCCGTCGCGATCGACGATGGCGGGAATCTTGTTGTTCGGATTGATGCGCAGGAAGGCGGGCTCGAACTGCTCGCCGCGCAGCATGTTCACCGGCTTCACGCGGTACGGCAGCCCGCATTCCTCGAGCATGATGGGAATCTTGTGCCCGTTGGGCGTCGGCCAGTAGTAGAGGTCGATCATGCGTTGCTCCGTTACACTCGATGTCGATCCTAACCGCCCATGATTCGGAGTCCCCATGCTGAGCGCGATTCTTGCCGTCACTCTCGTCGTTCCCGACCTCCCCACGGCCGAACGGGCCTACAACGAGTGGCTCGGCTATCGCACCGTCGCAAGCGGTACGCTCGATGCGGCGCAAGCGGCCGGCTGGCAGGCGCCGCGCACCGAAGGCCGTCGCTATGCGCTCCTGCAACCGGCGAGCGGCGCGACGACCTATCTGCGCCTCGTGCAAAGCCCGGCGACGCCCGGCTATGCCCCGATGCTCACCCACGGCTGGAATTCGAACGAAATCCTGGTCGAGGACCCGGTCGCCCTCGCCGCCAAGTTCGGCACTGATGCGCCATTCAAAGTCATCGGCGTGCCGCGTCCACTGACCATGAGCCCATCGGTGATCGCGATGCAGGCTTTGGGGCCGGCCGGCGAACTCAATTACTTCACGCGCATTCCGCCCGAAGGCACCGGCTTCCTGAAGGCCTCGGCAAAATCGTTCGTCGATCGCACCTTCATCGTGGTGCTCGGCGGACCTTCGATGGACGCGATGATCGCGTTCTACCGCGATCGGCTCGGACTCGTCGTGACGCCGCCCGCGCCGGCAAAAGTCAACGTATTGCAGCAAGCCTGGGGCGTGGGCGCAGAGGCGACCGTGCCGCTCGCGATCGCCAAAGTATCGGATCGATTTTTGATCGAACTCGATGGCTACGATGCGCACACGACGCCGCGCCCGCAGCGCGAAGGCGACCTGCCGCCGGGGCTGGCGATGGTGAGCTTCGAAACCGACGACCTCGACGCGCGCGCGCTCGACTGGCTGGTCGCGCCGCGACGCCGTGACGATGCGCCCTATTCCGGTCGACGCGCCGGATTGTTGCGCGGCGCAGCCGGCGAACTGGTCGAACTCGTCGAAACGTCGCGCAAGGACAAATAACGCGACACGTTCACCCCGCGCACGTTGTCCACCCAGCCTGCGATGCGTGGCGAGACGAGTTTGCGACTGACGTAGACGTACAGCGGCGCGATCGGCTGGTCGCGCACCGCGGTCAGCTCGGCGCGAGTCATCAGCGACATTCTTCGAGGCGCGTCGGCGGTGCCGTCGGCCTCGCTCAGCAGACGATCGACTTCAGGGTTCGCATAACCCGACACGTTCACGCCGCTGCCGCGTCCATCGACCAGCGCGAGATACGACATCGCATCGCGATCCTCGGCGTACCATGCGCCGCGCGCGACGTCGAAATCCCCCTGCAAGACCGCCTGCTGATGCGACTTCATGTCGGCGCCGATCAACTCGAGACGTACGCCGAGCGGCTGCCACATCGCACTCACCGCAAGCCCGATGCGTCGCTGGGTGTCGGTGTTGTTGAGCCGATAACGCAGCACGAGCGGACGCGCGGCGTCATACCCGGCTTCGGCCAACAGGCGACGCGCCTCGGCCACGCGCCGTGGCTGCGTCCAGGTCGAATAATCGGCGCAATCGGTTTGCGGATGACCGGGAATGTCGGGCGGCACGATGCAATGCGTCACGGGTTCGCCCGCACGCAGTACGCGCGCGCTGAGCAGCGCACGATCGATGGCCATCGACAGCGCCCGTCGCACGCGCGCATCGCGCGTCGGGCCGCTGCGCACGTTGAAGGCCAGATACTCGAGCCCGATCTGGCGCGTCAGATGCAATTGCGGGCCGTACTCGCGTCGCAACTCGTCGATCTGCTCCGAGGGCAAGGACATCACCAGATCGAGTTCGCCAGCGCGATAACGCAGCAGCGCGATTTTGGGATCTTCGATGGGGATGTGATACACCGCATCCAGTTTCACCGTCGACGCGGCATGAAAGCGCGGATTGCGCAGCAACTTCACGTACGCGCCGGGTCGCCACTCGGCGAACGTGAACGGACCGTTGGTGACGATGTTGCCGGGCCGGGTCCATTCACGGCCGAATTTTTCCACCACGTGCCGCGGCACCGGCATCGCGCGATGCACGGCGATTTCCGTGAAGTACGGCGCCGGATGCTCGAGTACGACGACGACCGTGCGCGCATCGGGTGCACGGACGCCGATCGCTTCGGGCGGCATGCGACCCTGCGCCACCTCGCGTGCGTTCTTCACGACATAGAGCAATGAAGCCGACGCCGACGCCGTCGCCGGCGCAAACAAGCGCCGGAACGAATAGACGAAGTCGGCGCTGGTGATCGGCACGCCGTCCGACCACGCGAGGTTCGGCCGCAACTTGAAGGTGTAGGTGCGGCCGTCGGGCGACACCGTCCACGACTCGGCTTGACCCGGCACCGTGCGCGCCGCGGCGTCGACGGTGGTGAGCCCCTGGAAAAGATCCTGGACTACGTTGCCGTCTTGACCATACACCCAAAGCTGCGGATCGACGGTTTGCAGATCACCCGTGCTGAGGCGACGCAGCACGAGCTCCGCGTGCGCACTCGCGTGCACGGTGCCGATGCCGACCAGCACCAGCAAAGCGCAGATTCGACCGCGCGCGCGCAGGCGTGCGCCGATCACGGTTGCGCTTCGATGCACTCGTATTCGACCAGTTCGTAACGCGTCATCATGTAACCCGTCACGTAGGCGAGCAGACACACCCGATCGCCGTCGGCCGTGCACCACAGATCGTAGGGCGGATGTTTTCCCGGCTCGTTGCGGGTCTCGCCGCTGCCGTCGTCGGTGGACTCCGCGAAACGGTAATGCAGCGCATCGAACGTACCGGCCTTGACGGTGATGCGCTCCTCGCCGATCAGTTTCAACTGGACGCCGCGCGGATGCAGCATCAAAAACGGCCCCGACGCGCCGCGGTGATCAAGCGAGCACATCAAAATGTCGTCATACACGCCCGGCCGCGTCGATCGACCTTTGCCGACCACCGCCGTCATCCACGCATCGGCCTGGATCGGGTGCGTACCGAAACCGTCGATGTGGCGCTCGGTCGGATAGCGCTGCGAGATCCGACCTTCGGCCACCGTGTAACCCTCGCACTGCGCCTCGTGCTCGGTGAATCTGAACCAACTCGAGCCCATGAATTCATCGCCGACGGAGATGCGCACGAAGGCGTCCGAGGGTTTCCAGTCGGGCCGCAGACTCAAGGTGACGTCGCGCATCACGTTCGGCGCGTCGTCGATCTCGGTGTAGGCGCGCAGCGTGCGCCGGCCGTCACCGTTGACCGTGATGGTGAAGTACTCGCGACCGCGCTCGACGCCTTTGCGGCCCGGCTTGTCGCTCGTGTAGTGAAGTTTGCCGCGTATGCGGCGATGCGGAATCGGCATGGCTCACTCCATCTTGATCAAAGGTTCACGAAATATCTTGCGACGCGACATCGACTTGAACCAGGCCGCAAGCGCCGGGCGGCCGGCGAACGGATCGTAGCGCGGATCGAGATCGACGCCCGCCTCGCCCACCTGCTTCATCTTGAGTCGCAGAAACTGCAATGCACCGACCGTACGCAACTGGCCGATGTCCAGGCGTGCGTAACCCGCGACATCACGCTCCATCTGATCGAGGATCGCGACCACTTTGCCGAAG
>Ga0214921_10007544_pt1 | contig 14455 bp, 22 predicted proteins | sample LL1505_MetaG_FD_177992 | JGI IMG/M metagenome (GOLD analysis project Ga0214921, IMG submission 177992) | Freshwater microbial communities from Lake Lanier, Atlanta, Georgia, United States - LL-1505 | ecosystem: Environmental > Aquatic > Freshwater > Lake | place: USA: Georgia | collected... | reverse complement strand
GATCACGATCAAAAGAAAATTTACCTGTCTTTTCTACTAGACCTTCATAAGTTTCTTCTGTGCATCCAGCCATTTCAGTAAATGGTGCGATTACTGCAAAGATTCCAAAAGCACCGATTGTTGCTGCGCTTGAAATTGGACGAACAAATACTAAATCTCCAGCAGATAAGAAACCATCTGCTACTGGTGTAGATTCGTCTTGGGTAGTTGTATCAGCTAGCCCTAAAGAAGCCGAGAATAGTGCGATTAATGCTAGTGTTTTAATTTTATTCATAATATATTATATAGTTTACTTTAGCAGATGTCTAATAAATTTCGGGGCGAGTAGGATTCGAACCTACGAATGGATTTCTCCATCGGCAGTTTAGTAAACTGCTGTTTTAAACCGCTCAACCATCGCCCCAAACTACAAAACTCCCAAACTAGGATTTGAACCTAGAACAGCCTCGTTAACAGCGAGGTACTCTACCGTTGAGTTATTTGGGAAAATTAAACATTATCTTTATTTATTATTATAATGTCTTGTTTCCATTTTTCAAGTATATTTGTCATACTGTCATAACTTACTTCATCTTCGGATATTAATATAAATTTCCTCTTATTGCTTTTGATTTGAGATGCTATTTCTTTTATAATTTTATTTGCTTGTTTTTCGTCTTTGGCTGTATAGGAATAATTTACGCTTTCCATTTCTGTATCTTCACAACCAGTTATAAAATAAGTTATTAAATAATCTTTGTTGTCAACTTTATTTCCAATAATTAAAATATTATAATATAACTCTTTATCTTTTAAATCATTTTCAAATGAACATTTAAATAAATAAATACCAAAAAATTTAGTTTTATTATTTATCATCAATCTTTGGTTGCTTATACTTGTAAAAAAGTTTATGCATACCCGTAAAAGGACATCCTTTAACATCTATGCCATCCCTATAATGATGCATTCTTACTGGGTTTTCTTTGTATTCTTCTAGATTTTTCTTTCTAGCATTGTGCCACTGAACTTGTTTGGTATGTAATTCTGGATTATCATTTAATAATTTAAAATTAAATTTATCATTTAAATTAAGTTGGAAAGGAACGATTCTGCAAATAGGATGATATTTTGGAATTTTTATTACATGATTTGGTCTAGTTATTTTATAATTCATAGTAAATGTAAAAGGGGCCCAATTTGTTTCTACTAAACCTTCTAAAGCGAATATACCATCTATAAAAGTATTTGAAGCTCCACCAACCCATAAGCCCCATCCAGCAGGAGTTTGAAATAACATTGGAATGTTAAAAGTTAAAATACCAGAACCGAAATGGCTTGAAATTAAATTATAATTTTTGCCTTCTGTATAATCTTTTATTGTGATATCATCTGCTGAAACTCCTCCATTCCATTCAACTTCTATATCTTGGCTATTTAAAATCCACCATCCAAAACTATTTGCACAAACTATTGGTATACAATTATATATAAATTTTGTAGGAGGTTCATTCATCCAATCCCTAGTAGATTTTGCTCTAATTATAAAATCTTTATAATATTCTTTATCTGCTTCTGATTTGTATAAAAACCAACCATTAATATCTAAATCGTTTTTTATAATTGAATTTTCTTGATTTAAATTATGATTCACAATATGAGTATAGATTATTTATACAATAAAGTCAATATTTATTATAAACTATAATAGTAATCAATTTGATCTTTAAAAAGTTTCTCTAAATCTTTTCTTCTATAATAGTTTCCAACATAAGATTTTATCTTAATTTCTTGTGGAAAATTAATATTTGTATTAAATATTTCACTCATTTTTTTATAACATTTATCTAAATTCGAAAGTGTCCCAATGTAATTTAATTGTTTAGGGTTGTATCCAAAAATTATTTCATCAATTATTTTATATTTTATTGAATCGCAGTAAATATTAATTGCTTGTTCTTCTAAGAACAAATCAATGAACTCTTTCTCAGATAGTATTTTGTTTTCTTTAGCGATTTTTATAGTTTCTTTTCCAAAAGAAGATTTGCATGTCCAATTATTAGGAATATAATTTTGGTTTATAATGTAGTTTTTATAATAATCATTATACTCTGAAATCAAACGACTTCTTCTTGCATAAAGCTCATATATATTATCTACTGGATGATTAATGATGGAAAAAATAAAATCATTTTCTTTTGTGTTTAGATGCTGGGAATCAAATGCTCCATATAAAAATCCATTAAATCTATTGTGTTTAAGATTAGGGGGCACTATTTCTTCTATTAGTTTTTTATTATAATCAATATGTTTTTCTGGTTTTAATATAGACCAAAATTCTTGATTTTTAATATTTGTTGATGTTAGTATAGAATCAATTAATCTTGGATAAGACGTAAACGGGATTACTCTATATATTATCACTATATATGATATATAGTGATTATAGTATATTCTATATTATTTCTTTTTTAAACTTTGGCAGTGGGCTCTTTGAGAAAAGCCTTTTGGATTATTGCAATCTATGCTATCTTTGTATTCTTTTGTCCATTTTGCTTCACTAATTTTTTGAAGTTGTACTTCTGTTTTACCAAGCATATCGCCAGCTTTCCAAGTTGATCCATTATTTGAACATTCGTATACAACTCCATAACCCATATCTTTTGGAAGTTGGCGAATTTCTTTGACTGTGCCTTCGCTACCATAATGCTTACACATAGCATTAATATTTCTAACTTTGTCTCCAACATTAAACATACAATGATGATCCATTGGGCCATTCATCATTTCTTGTGCTTGAGCTTCTTCTTTATTAAACATTACATAATTATGAATTGTAATCATATAGTCTTCTGCAAGAGCGGCCATTTGTTGTAAGAATGGTTCTGTTAAATTTTCTTGCACCATCGGATCATTTAATTTGTTTAAAATATTTTGTGCGTGAACTTGAATTGAAGTAATTGAACCAACGATCATACCATAAAAATCTTCTTTATAATCTTGTAGTTCTTCTTCTGGAGAATCAACTTCTTCTACATTATTTAATTCTGGACCAATTAAATCAGCTTGATTAAATTCTGTTTCGCCATCCCATTCATATTCTTCATTAAAATAATCTTCTGCTTGAGCTTTTTTAAGTGCTTCTGGAGTTGGGCGATCTGGAGATCCTGGTTTTGCTGGGCGATAATTTTTACCCATTCTTTTTTTCTTTTGTTGAATGTTATACCAAAGACCTTTATTTTTAGCTTGAATGTCTGCTTCTAAAGTAACTTCTTCTTCACTTCCAGTAATTTTGCTAACTGGTTTTGCGCTCCACATTTTGCAACTCCAATAATTAGCTTTATATTTTGGTCCAGGATTATCGCAACCATGTCTTGCTCTATAAGATTTGCGTCTTTCTGGATTATCTCTTTTGATAGACATATTTGGATCACCAAAAGTAACTTTTACAATATTGCCTTTATCATTTTTAACGTAAACACCAAATTTCTTTTTGCTTCCAGCTGGAAGTCTAAATGGTTTATTAAGTGGAGCTTTGCCCTTTTTCTTTTCTGCTAAACTAGAAGTGAAATCAATTTCTAAATTTTTCATATATTATGATGTTCCAGATTCAACGTAATAAAATAAAGAAACAGCATCATTTGTTGTAGTAAAAATATGATTATTTCCAGCAACTGCTATTGTACATGGAAAACTATTATTGCCAGCTGCAACATAAGCTATTACTGCTCCGTTATTATTGTTTTGTTTTAAAGTAGTATTTGCATGAGCATTTGCTCCTAATAAATAAATTGTAGTATTTGCTCCTTGTCCAGATAATACTACTCCAGATAAAAGTGTATTAGCCACTTGAGCTACGCTTTCAAAACCTGCATCTCTAAAAAATACTGTCATAATATTATTATTACACCTTTAAGCTTCATCTATATAATAAAAAAGAGTTACTCCAGCGCTTGCACTTGCCACAAGCCAAACTCCTGTATTTTCTCTTACTTTTATTGTAGATGGAAAATCGGACATTCCTCCACCCATATTTACTATATTTGCTCCAGAGCCATTTGTTTCATGTAATCTGATATCATCAAAAGTAGAAGCTCCAAGTAAGTATATACTCAATCCTACTCCAGGTGCAGCTATAATTAATGATCCATTTATAGAAGAGCTTGCTGTTAATGCAACATTTTCAAATCCATCGTATCTATATAGTCTTGGCATGACTATTATTACACGAAAAAAAGCTTAATTAATGTACTTTATGTATCTTAACAAACTCGACTACAGTAGAGGCTCCTTGGTTACTTTTGCTTATAACTTTATAGTTCAATTTATCTAATTGAGTTTTTAAATCTTCAAAGTATTTTTCATCAACTAAAACGAGTATACTTTTTTCTGATTCTTTATAATGAATCTTATTTGAGAACTCTTGACAAATTGCTATTTCTGCTTTCACATAATAATTTACACTATTGGGCTATATAATATTATTTTTCTTGTATATAGAAATTTTTATGGTTTTTTGGTGAAATTTTCTGTATGTAGGTTTTCGCCTCTTTATATCCTTCTTTTGATAGGGGAAATACTCCATGAAGAAAATTATCGTTCTTTGATAAGATTGCGTAATATTTTTTTCTTTTGGTTTTGGGCATATTATTTTTTCTTTTGAAGGACTCTTAATTCTTTTTCTAGGTTATCCATTGTTTGCATTTCTTTGTCGCTTTTATTTAATAAGTATTTTAATTCTTTCATGTACTCTTCAAATTTTTTATTGTAAGATGAGCAAAATTTATCGTTATCTAGTTCATCTAGTTTAGACAAGATATTGAAAGCTTTATTGGCAATCCACTCACAAGTGGCAATACAATAATTCGATCTATCTGTAAAATCTTTTACTTTATGAGCTTTTTTCTTTTTCATATTGTTCTAGTAAGGTTCTTAATAATTTTAAATGATGTACATCCCAATTATCGCCAGTAGTATCTTTATCTTTACTCATATTATCTTCCCAAATATTTTTTTCAATAATTTGATCTAATAAAGTATATATCTTTTCCATACTACTATTATACATAAAATATTGATAAAAGTCAAAATCTAATGTAATATAGATTATAGTTCTTTAACATTGGGCCCGTAATGGTTTCGATTTTAAGAAAATAAATTGAAATGCAAGTGGAGGTTGAATCGAGGACTCCTTAAAAAGTTTCAATTATATTAACTGCCAAAACAGCTAAATATAAAGGTCATATTTCTGCAAGAGTTTCTCTTGTTGAGATGACCGAATCTGTAGCCTAAGTTACAGCGTGATATCCACGACACATCTACTGGAATATTGCGTTATTAGATGTATTCTTATATAATCCTTTTCATTTGATTTTTTATAAGAATTATTAGGGATGAATTTGACCAAGGTTAAATTTATTATTAAATGAATAGCTAAAAACCAATTGTTTATTCGACTCTTTAGCGAACTAACGGAATAAAATAAACTTGTAGTATTTTAATTTAGATTTTTAAAAGACAGAGGTTCAATTCCTCTCGGGTCCAAGTAAACGAATCCCTGTGTCTGCATTTTTATTAGACAATACCATAAGATTCATGTATGATATTTATATGAAGATAAAAAAGACAAAAATAATTTGCGCAGAATGCGGTAAGGAGCATGAAATCAGGCAAGGTGATTATAATAGAAAAATTAAAACTGGCCAAAAAAAATTTTATTGTAGTTTAAAGTGTTCTGGAAAAGCTGATCATAAAAACAATCCAAGTAAATTAGCAAAAAATAAAGGTAACATTAGTCTACTAAAGGGTTATGAAGCTAATAGATTAGATCAATATAGTCCTTTTAAGTATTCTTTAAATAAAGCTAGATCAAGAAGCAAAGAAAGGGGAGAGGAAACGGATTTGACCTTGGAATATCTTAAAGAAGTATATGATAATCAAAATGGTTTATGCACATATACAGGAATAAAAATGGAAATACCAAGATCTTCTCAAGACGAAGATATTAAAAAAAGTCCAACAAAATTAAGTCTCGACAGAGTGCATTCTCATACTGGTTATTTCAAAGGAAATGTTGAATTCGTTTGCTACTGCGTTAATGTTATGAAAAACGACTTTAGTAAAGATCAGATGCTAGATTTTATAGAATTAATTATTAAAAATAATGTTAAAATTTGATAAAATATTAACTGAAGATCAGTCTAGCATATACTCATCAAGAGTACTTAACTGTAAAGATATATTTAATAATTACGGAGATAATAAGTTTAGTATTTTAGGTGCAGCGAGTTATGCTAATTCACTTAATGAATATATTTTAATTAGAAATAAAAGTAATTCAGTAATAGAATATAATTTTATTGATTTACTTCATAAAGTCAAAGAGTATATTGAATCTCAAGTAAACGAGGAATGTATATTCAATGAAGATTTAAGTTATCCAGGTTTTCATATATTTTATGCTAATCATGAAACCTCATTATTGCCATTGACTTCTTTGCATGTAGATACTCCTTATGAATTACATAGGAATTATTTTAGTAAAAAATATAATACAGTTGATTTTGATTTTCCTTTAACTTTTACGTTAGCGTTGCAATTACCAAAAAGTGGAGGAGCATTGTATTATTGGGATAAAAAAGATTGGGAAAAACAAACAGAAGAAAAAAATTATGAATTTTATTCTGATATCTATAATAGATATGAAAAGATATTTCAATCGAGTGTTCCTTCAACAGAAGATTATGAAAAATTCTTAGAACCTAAAATTTTGAATTATCAGATTGGCAATATGGTTTTATTCAAAGGAAATTTATTACATCAGATTGCTCCATTTTTTGAGCCAGTCTGTGAAAATGAATTAAGGATAACTCTGCAAGGACACGGTTTGAAATGTGATGGTAAATGGATACTTTATTTTTAAATAATATTCTTATTTCCAGAAAATACAACTTCAATATAGTCATTTAATGAATGATTTAAATAAGCTTTGATAAAAGATTGCATACCTTGTAAAGTATTAAATTTATATAAATCATTATTTTGATATACCTTATAAGTATTGATTTGCTCTAGCACATCACATTTATTAATTATAAGTTTAGTCACCCCAGAGATTTTGACTGCATCGACAAGTTTATTTAAATTGAGCCAATTAACTATTCTTTTTCTGCCAGTCGTAGACCCAAATTCTTGTCCAATATCAATAATCATGTTAAGTTCTGCTTCTTCCCAAAGACTTTCTGGAAATAATGGATCTACTCCACTTTTTGTATCATAAATTTTTGCTACTCCAATTATCTCTCTTATTTTTTTGGGACTAAAGCCTAAAGAACAAGCAGAGTATGGTAGAGTCTCGCTACTTGTAACATATGGATAATCTCCATAATTTAAATCTAACCAAAAGCTTTGCGCTCCTTCACAAAGAATTTCTCCATAAAGCTCCCCATCCCAAAGATACTGTTTATCTAAATAATTTCCAGCAAGTTTACCAGTTCGTAAAGCTTTATCAGCATAAGCTGGGGCAATTCCTTGTCCAGTAGTTCCGAGTTTAGGTTTTAAGAATTTAAGATCGTACTGAATATGCTTTTCAGTAATAATATGAGCTTTAGGACTTACCTTAATTAAGGATGTGTCAAATCCCTCTCTTTTTAGATATTCTATCTCATCAAAGAATTTATCAATATTGATAACACAATTTGGGCCAATGACGCTAAGTTTATTTTGAAAAACACCACAAGGAATGAGATGAGTTTTATATTTTTTATCATTAAGATAAACTGTGTGACCTGCATTGGGACCACCATTCCAGCGACAAACAATATCATAATTTTTAGATATTGCATTGCTTATCTTGCCTTTACCTTCATCACCCCAAGCTAATCCGAAAATAATATCAACTGCTTTGATCATTTTTTGTTAATTGTTCTTGAGCTTTTTGAAGTTCATTCAAATAATCGCCAAGAAGTTTTTTACAAAAATTGCTTCCGTCTGCACCACAGCATTTTTTAAATTTTTTATTATTGATTTGGCAAAGGTCATTTCTTTGCATTTTTGGAGCTAATCTTCGGATTGGTCCTCTAAAATAAGGCTGAACATATAGTCCAACTTCAGCCGATTCTTGTTGATTATCTTGCTCCATTACAACTCTTGCGCTGGATTTCTAATATCAAAAATTGAAACTTTGGAATCTTCATTTCTATCGCTTTTTACTACAACATTAGTTTCATCAATTACCTCTAATACTTCCCCATAAAAATGGTCAAGAGTATTATAATTTGTTATAACCGCTACTCTTTTTCCTAGCATTCTTTTGAGAACATTTAGTTTTTGTGTATTTTTTTGTTTCATCTTCAAAGATTATATACTATATATGATTGAATATCAAGCTTTTTTAGCTAAAACTTCGTCTAAAATTTTGATTGCAGCATCACATTGTTGTTTATTTATGCATAAAGGTGGCATAAATATTAGAGTTTTATTATCCCAAGAAGTACATAGAACTAAACCATTTTTCGCACAATCAAAAAGTATTCTTCCTATTAAAAATAAATTAGGTAATCCTTCTTTGTTAATAAGATCCACTCCTATAACTAATCCAGAACTTCTTATTTCAAATAGGCCTGAATTGAAATATTTTTTAAATGTGTCTTCTATAAGATTTTTTAAATAATTTCCAATAATTAATGAATTTTCGCATAAAGAATCTTCTTCTATTATATCTATATTGTATTTAGCAATCGCACAAGAAAAAGGAGTCCATGAAAAAGTCGCAGAAACATCTGCAAACTTGTAATCTTTTAGATGTTCTTCTTTTACTAAGACCGCTCCAATCGTAGAGTATCCTGATGAAATACCTTTAGCTAGAACAATTGCGTCAGGATTTATTCCTAAATAATTTGAATAAAACATGTGTCCAGTTCTACCAAAAGCAGTTATAGCTTCATCAAATATGAAATAAATACCTTTATTTTTACAGAGATTATATAAATTGTTCCAAAATGCTTTTGAAGGAATTATCACGCCACCACTTACTAGGATTGGTTCGGCTATGAATATTTTAATATTTGGATTTTTATTAAAAATTTCTTCTATATATTCTACTGAATCACTAATGGGTAGTTCGATTTTAACAGACTCAAATCCTTTTTTAATACTTGGAAATTTAAACTTATCGCTTTCGCTCATTCCAATTGTTGCTTGACTCCAACCATGATAAGACCTATTAAAAGTTGCAATTTCTCCTTTTGTTTTGTTGTAAAAAATAGACAACACCATTTCATTTGCGTTTGCACCACCAGTTGCCCTTAAACATTTATAATTTTCATTAGGAAAAAATGTTTTTAATTTCTCTGCTAAATCATTTGCTTCATTTGTTGGCATCCAAGGGGGAGCATAATTTGAAATTGAAATTTGCTCGATTTGTTTTTTTATCATTTTTTTATTTTGCCAACCTATATTAACAACCCCATAACCAGAGGTGAAGTCAATGTATTTATTTGATTCAATATCCTCTAAATAAATTCCTTCTGAAGTTCTAAAAGTAATTGGAGAAAAATAAACACACCCCATATTAGATTTTATTTTTTTATAGAGTTCTTTATTTTTCATTGATTGAATCTCCCGACGTAATTAACTAAATTAAAATGTCCTTTTCTTAAACCCTCTATTTTAGATACTTGATGATCGTTTTGATGTAGAATTAAATTGTCTTCCAGTAGTAACCCACCAAAAGTTGGGATTTTCTCATATTTACTTTTTAAAATTAAAACGTCGTAAATTTTTAATTCATCTATACTCTTGGGTTTTGGAGATACTTTTGTTGCATTCATGGACTCGATCCATTCCTTTCGATCAGCCCAATCCCACGACAATATTTGGTCTGGCTTGTCTAATCTTGATGGGTCTGGTTCAGTAGCTTTAAGGTTTGTTTCATTATTTAAAAATTTTTGTATAGTTGACCAACAATCATTCACTCCTGCAATATAGGGTAAATTTATGTATTTACTATAATAAGAGTAATGTATAGAGTCAAAAAAATTAAATTCATCATTTTGCACATCATATAATAAATATGGCGTTTTTGATTCTAAGCTATTTAAAATATCATCTGCAGAAAATATTTTATTATTCAAATGAGAATGGAAACAGCATACAATATTTCCTTTATATGAGCATCTATCATAATCACTATCGTTAATTAAAAAAAACTTTTTTGGTTCGGAGGATATATTTTTGCATTTATAAATATTTAAAATATTGGCACTATTTTTATATATAAATCCACAAGCCTCTTGCTCTTTATTAAGTAAACAATATTCTCTTACTTTATTTAAAGTATTTTCGTCTATTAAATTAAAATTTTTCATATATTTATGCTTTTATGTCTTAAGCAATATATTATATATTTAAAATGCGCTTTTCTAAAAGATTCTAATATAGATATACAATTATATCTTTGATGTAAAATCATATCATTTTCTAAGAATAAAGCTCCGTGGGTAGGAACGTCTTTTTCCAAACCAGCAAAAACTATTACATCATAAATTTTAAGATCTTCTATTTTTTTTGGAAAAAAAATTTCAAATCCATTTCTAGTATATTCTTCTTTATATTTTTCCAAAGACCATATGTGCTCTTTTTTCTCTTTTAAATCTTCGTATTTAACACCTTTTCTTTCTGGAACATTCCTAACATCAATATTTAAATTCAATTCATTGAGATAGAAATTTTTTAATAATATGTGACAATCTTGTGTTCCGTTATCATATGGAAGCCTTAAATATTTTAAATATTTTTTATTTTGTTTTGGATCAAAAAAATAAAATTTATCTTGTTTAATATTATATAAATAGAATGGTAAATTTAATTTAAAACTGTTATTTATATCCATCCAAGAAAATGAAGTATTTTTGATATGAGAATGAAAACATGCAATGACTTTACCATTTTGAGCTGCATATAAATAAGCGTAAGGATCTATTGCAAAGTTATTTTTTTTATTTTCAGATATATTTTTAGCTGCAAGATAATATAAAGTATTATCTTTTTGAAAAACTAAGCCACACGATTCTTCATTTTTATTTTGAATCGATTGTCTCTTAGCTTGATTTTGCCAATCATTTTCCATGAGCAAATCCTTCGTACATGCTATTAGGAGTATTTCTTACTGCTTGTATTTCGCCAGTCCATAATCCACCCCTCATCTCGTCTATAGACCTAAAACCAAGATAACTCATAGCACTTCTAAGTCCATTAGCAAAATCATAAAGTACATCTTCTATGCATTTGTCTTCTATAAGAGGTATAAGAGTATGATCTCCTTCTACAAAAAGATTCTTCTTTGTTCCATCATATAATTCATAATCTTCTACAACGTCTTGACTTGCCATTCCCCTGTATTTTGCATATCTTTTTCCATCCTTTATAATTATATTTTCATCATCAACCGAATCAGATAGCCCAGCGAAAATTCTTCCACAAATTACTGCATCACAACCACTTGCTATAGCTTTTACCAGATCTTTTGGATAGCGGATTCCTCCATCAGCAAGTATACTTGGTCTGTGATCTGGATTAGGCTTATCTTGCTTAAATAAATCAACTTGAGAAAGTTCCCAATTTCTTATAGCTTTCCAAGCGTAATAATTCCCAGTCAAACTAGGGCATCCAATTCCAGTTTTAACTTGAGTTAAGCACATAGATCCTGGACCAATTAAATGTCTAAATCCATCAGCTTTTAAATTAGCTAATCTAAATACGCTTTCTTTCGTTAAAGTATTTCCAATAATAATGTCCTGCTTGTATCCAGATGTTTTATACCATCTTAAAAAATCTTCCACATTTTTAGCTAAACCATTTGCTGTATCTACAAAATATATATCACTATACAATGAAGTCTCTCTGATCCTTTCTACTGCGTCTTTTAAGCCTATAGCAGTAATACAAAAATTGCTTTGATCTTTGATAATTCTAGCTTTGTGCATTTGTTCGTCTATCGGCATAAAGCGATGCAAAACTCCAGCGCCACCTATCTTATTTATTTTAATACAGGATTTGACAGATGATACCGTATCCATTGGTGAGAGGATAATAGGTATATCAATATATTTATTTCTGCTTATTTTAGTTGTAGTATCTACCTCTTTTCTTGAAGAAATATTTGAAAAATTTGGCAAAAGAGATATGTCATCGTAACTTAAGGCTTCTCTGAATTCTAGCTTCATATGACTATGATTATAGTATATAACTATAATTAAGTCAAGATATTAAAAATTGAAACTCTAGGTTCTCTGTTTGATATATATTTTTAAGCTGCTCAATATAAACTGCTTCTAGATTAGAAATATAGAATTGAATTTGATTTCCAGCGGTCTTAAATCTTGACTTTCTATTGCAAGCACATCCATTATCTAAATTAAATAAAGAATTTAAAATTTGTTTAACAACTTGATCTTCTGGTTTGATTACGGATAATTTATTAAAAAAATCAGTATATTCGGATCTTGTCTTTAATATCAATTGTTGCAACATATATATTTTATACCAAAGAATAAAATCAATGATATAATATATATTACACAAATATAAAATACAATATTATAAATAATAGAACATCCTAAAGAAGACCAAAACCCCAAACAAAATGGACAAGAGAATAGTTTTGATATAAAAGTGTTTTTTTTCTCTAAATAATCTGCATAATATAAAAAATGATTATCCTTTACGAAGGACTCGTAAGATGCGAATACTGAAGGTATTACTTTAGATATATATTCATAATAAGCATTAGTTAGAAACCATACTACCAGTATAGTAGTATTTAAAAAAACTGATAATAGTATATTACTCAGGTATTCCATTACCGATTTTACCTATTGGATATGGAGTACGAACAATAGACTTTGGATACGTTTTATAAATATCATTACCTTTAATGGTAAATTCTGGATATGGAACTCTTACGATTGACTTTGGGTATGTTTTATAGATATAACTACCTTGAACCACATAAGATGGGTACGGAACTCTTACTATAGAATCTTTATAATTTCTATAAATATAAGTGCCTTGAGATGTTTGAGCTTTTAGCGTTAGCGTGGATGCGCTAGTTAATAATATCAAATATATAATTTTCTTCATAATTTGATACTACTATACTTAAATAAAAAATACAAGACTTTTTTTGAAGAATTTTGCCCATTTCAGCAAAATGAAAATTATTCTTATCTTTTAATGTATGACAGTATATATTGATATCTAAATGTGAGTCATTTGATGCAAAACTAGAAACTATTGAGTTATATTTGGAATATATATTTGTTGGAGAAACTAAAAAATCAATACCTTTTAAATAAAAACCAGATTTTATTATGTTATTTCTTTCTGGTAAAATCTCATAATCAAAATCAGAATAAAATTTAAAAATATTGTTTGATATTTTATCTGGTTCAATAGCATTTTTGTTTATTTTATATAATGGTATTGTAATATTTTTCATTATAGTTTAATAAGTTCAATTTTATAGAAATTAAAAATGTCAAAAGATCCTTTATCCATATGATAGTCTTCTTTATAAATCACTTTTTTAATTCCATATGAAGCTATATTTGAAGCGCAAGCAGAGCAGGGCAATAAAGTTGTAGCTAAAATGTAGGGTTCTTCTTCTCTTTTTATTCTTGATAAAGCATTTATCTCAGCATGTATAACATATTTTCTTCTTAAATCTCGATCTAGCCAAAAGCTTTCATCCATATTTACTTTTGGTAAAAGTCCATTGTATCCAGTCGATAATACTCTACCCTCTTTGTTTAAAATACAACATCCGACCTTTTTGTGAAGATCTTCTGATCTTTTAGCACACTCTGTAGCGATATTAATTGCTAACTCTTCAAATGATATTCTTCTCATAATTTATAAAACAAATAAACTGAAAATAGCATAATCAAAATAAATTTTAGTTCCATACAATTATGTTACCATAAAACTAATGACTTGACAAGATATTTTATTCTTATTATAATGATTACTATGATTATAGGTATAACTGGAGTAGCTAGATGTGGCAAAGACACTTTTTACTCTATTCTTAAAAAATTTCTAGAAGAAAAACAATTAAAATCTCAAAGGTTAGCTTTTGCAGATGATTTAAAAAACGAATTAAATAGTTTTACTAAAGATAAATTTAATATAGATTTATTTAAATGTGATGGCACAGATAAAGAACTAGTAAGACCATTAATGGTAGCTTATGGAAAATGTAGACGAAGTCAGACCGAAGGGAAGTATTGGACTTCTAAATTAGATATAAAAGTAGAAAATTTATTGAAAGATGATATCATTCCTATTGTCACTGATGTAAGATACATAGAGTATAGGGACGATGAATATTCTTGGTTAAAATCTCGTAATGGTATATTAATTCATTTATCTAGAAAACTAGATGATGGATCTATTATTCCTCCAGCTAATATTGAAG
>Ga0214921_10007543_pt1 | contig 14456 bp, 10 predicted proteins | sample LL1505_MetaG_FD_177992 | JGI IMG/M metagenome (GOLD analysis project Ga0214921, IMG submission 177992) | Freshwater microbial communities from Lake Lanier, Atlanta, Georgia, United States - LL-1505 | ecosystem: Environmental > Aquatic > Freshwater > Lake | place: USA: Georgia | collected... | reverse complement strand
ATTGGAAAGTTTACCAGGACATAGCATTGAAAAAATAGAAATTATGACAACCCCGCCTCCGCAGTATGCCACAGAGACGGGAGGTGTTATTAATATTGTTACTAAAAAAGGTAAAATTGGGTGGGTGGGTAGAGTGAGTGCTAGCGCAGGTACTAGAGGAGAGTCTGCATTGTCTGCAAATGGCAGTTACCGAAATCAAAAACTTGTATTAAACATAAATGGGGGTGTGGGTGTAAGTAGCATTTCTGGAAATAGCTATTCTAAAAGGGAAAATATCTACACAGACTCAACCAATTATTTTAATACACAAAGTAATTATACCAACTATTCTTCAAGGCCCAATTTTAGGGTTCAGGCCGATTATGAAATAGACAAACAGCACTTGTTATCATTTACGTATCAGCAAAATCCAAACAGTTTTGATAATAATTCTACTACAAACTATACCAATATCAACCGCTCACAGCAAATATACAGGATGAGTGATCGGAATAACCATAGTATTGGGGATGGGCAAAATCACGCGGTATCTGGAAGTTATAATATCAAACAAAAAAATGGCCCTGGTTATTTACGATTTATTGGAAATGCGAATGTATCAAATGCGCAAACCGATAAATTATTTTTTCAACAATTCTTGTTTGCAGATAAAACACCTACTGGTATTGATTCTACGCAGCGTCAACTTTTTGAAACCAACAATAACTCGGCATCTCTAAGGGTAGATTATTTACTACCCTTCAAGAAAAAACAAAACAATTTTAATGGAGGTGTATCCTATTTAAATAGCTGGTACCATGGACGTGTTAATACACAGTTTTTTCGAAAAGCGGACCAAAGCTATATAACCAATGATGTATTAAGTAACGATTTCACTAACAAGCAGGCATTAACAACTGCAAGAATTGGATTTTCATTTTTCTTTAAAAATAAATATAGACTCAGCTTTGGTGCTCAAGCAGAGTATACGCAGCTTCAGTTTGATTTTATAAAGGGCAATGCTGCAAATGTTGACAATGATTATTGGAACATTCTTCCCAATTTTACTTTGCGTAAAGATTTCACCAAAGAATTTAATACCACACTTGTTTACCGTGCTACCATTAAAAGACCCGGAATTGGCGAGTTGAACCCTAATATAGAATATGGTGACCCTTATAATATTAGGTATGGTAATCCATATTTAGAGCCTACATTGTCGCATAATTATGACTGGAATCTAAGCTACGTTAAAGGCAAATATTACCTAAACACTTCACTGGGTTACAATAAACTAAAACAAGTTTTTAATACGATTAGAACGTTACTACCTGGTGGTAAAACTGAAGTTACCTGGAAAAATATTGCTGATCGAACAGAATATGAAGCTAGCGCTTGGGGTGGGTACACATTTACCAAAAAGTTTAGAATGAATGGAAGTGTAGGGTATACTTACAATCAATATGGAACTGCCGAAAAGCTATTGTATAAATACAGGGATGGCGCAACTTTTTATACCAGTGTCAATTACAATCTTACGCCAAGTAATGTGCTCAGTTTTGATGGAACAGCGAGGTATAATAATTTTGCAGATCCGCAGGGTAGAAGTAGGAGTAACCTTACTTTAAATTTAGGGGTTCAGCGTAAATTTTTGGATCGTCGATTCATTGTTTCAATTAACATCATTGATCCTATTGCCCAACAGCAATACCATACATTTGCTTATGGGGCTAATTTTAATTTAGAATCCTTTAGTTCAAGTAATACCAGAAATTATAGACTTGCTATTAGTTATCAATTAAACAAGGTAGTGAGTAAACCCATTAAAGGCGCGCCGAAAGCCAGCTCTCGCTAATAGGAATCATCCAGTTATCTAGTAAATCTTTTTTTGTTCCTACTGTATTGTTAAAATACAATGTTGAGGGTTCTATGTGATTGTTTGTTATAGCGTATCCGAATTGCGCCAATGGAAGTAGTTGAATTTTATCTTTTATTAAAAAAGCAAGCATTTGTCTATCAAATAAATTGACTTTACAAAGGGCCTCTATTTGTTTGATGATTCTAAAAAAACTATCTGTACTACAGCCGCCAACAGTTGCTGCTGTTTCATCTGCCATGATTACTATAAATTGGCCAAAAAACAAGTTAGCATAACCTTTTACGGCCTGACCATGGCTTTTCCAGGTTGAACAAAGGTCTTTTAGGATGGTGTCAATTTCAAAAGCTTCTTGCATAGTAAATAGCCTACTGCTCTGAAAAATCCATACACGTGCATTGTCGTGAAAATCTTGTGGAATATGCTCTGCAATTGTAAAATTCATATACGCTGTTTGATTAAACCATGCTATCTGCAATAAGCTCGGCTATATCGAGTACGGCCATCTCATTTTCTTTCTCTTTGTTTTTAATACCGTCCGTCATCATGGTATTGCAAAATGGACATGCAGATGCTATAATTTGAGCTCCTGTGGCTATTGCTTCTTCGGCTCTTTCTAAGTTAATTCTGGTATTGCCTTTTTCTTCTTCTTTGAACATTTGTGCACCACCCGCGCCACAACAAAGACCATTGGACCTGCATCTTTTCATCTCAATAAGTTCGGCGTCCAAAATTTCCAATACTTGACGAGGTGCCTCATAAATATTATTAGCCCTGCCTAAATAACAACTATCGTGGTAGGATATTTTTTTTCCTTTAAATGCACCGCCTTCTTTTAATACAATTTTACCTTCATTGATCAATGATTGAAGTAAGGTGGTATGGTGTATGACTTCATAATTTCCGCCAAGCTCAGGATACTCATTTTTTAAAGTATTAAAGCAGTGCGGGCAAGTGGTAATAATTTTTTTAACACCGTATCCATTTAAAACCTGGATGTTTTGGTAAGCCATCATTTGAAATAAAAATTCGTTTCCGGCTCTTCTTGCTGGATCCCCGGTGCAAGCTTCTTCTTTACCTAGTATTGCATAACTAATACCCACTTTATCTAAAATAAGAGAGAAGGCTCTCGTAATTTTTTGCGCTCGTTGGTCAAAACTTCCGGCACAACCCACCCAAAATAAATATTCGGGCATTGTGCCCTCTGCCATCATTTGAGCCATTGTATTTACTTTCATATCGTATACGATTATAGTTCTTTAGCCCAATTTTCACGATCTTCTGGTGAAAATTTCCAGGGTGCAAAATTGTTTTCTATGTTTGAAAAAGTATTGTTCCATTCGTTTGGTGCATTACTTTCTTCCATGATTAAAGACCTTCTTAGTTCCATGATAATGCTAAGGGGAGACAAGCTTACTGGGCAAGCATCTACGCATGCATTACAAGTGGTACAAGCCCTTAATTCTTCTACGCTAACATAGTTGTGTAGTAATGTTTTTTGATCGTCAACAAAACTGTTGTTGATAGAAATATTTTTTCCAACTTCTTCAAGCCTATCTCTGGTGGCCATCATAATTTTACGCGGGCTTAATAATTTACCTGTAGAAGTGGCAGGGCATGCTGTAGAACATCTGCCGCACTCTGTGCAACTATAGGCTTCCATCAGGGTTTTCCAATTAAGGTCAAATATATCTTTTGCACCAAAAGTAGAAGGTGGTGCTGCATCTGTTGGAGCTTTGCTTGGATCCATGGCATAGAGCACTTCATTTTGAACAGATGGCATATTGTTTAATTTACCGGCTGGTTCTAAGGAGCTATAATAGGCACTTGGAAAAGCGAGTATGATGTGTAAATGTTTTGAGTAGGGTAGGTAGTTCAAAAACGCAAGAATACCAATGATGTGTAACCACCAACAGGTTCTTTCTAAAACCACCAAACTGCTCATTGATAAATGACTAAGCATATTTGTAATGCTACCAGAAATAACAAAGGAGCCCGTTTGAATATAGTGTGGGTGCTGTAAATTTTGTAATGCTTGATCTGCGCCGTTCATTAAAAAAAACAGCGACATCAAAATAATTTCTGCAATCAAAATAAGGTTTGCATCTGTTTTGGGCCAACCGTTTAAATCATTGCTTCTAAGTCTTTTGATATAAAGTATGTTTCTGCGAATCAAAAAGATTACACAAACAACGGTTACACTAAATGCTAGTATTTCAAATCCATTGATAAAGTATGGGTAATAAGCACCTAAAAAAGGTGCAAAAATTCGGTGATGACCTGTGAGTCCATCAATTACAATTTCTAATACTTCTAGATTGATGATAATAAAGCCAGCATAAATAATTAAATGCAAAAATGCGACCAATGGATTTTTGAACATTTTTTTCTGACCAAAAGCAAGCAAAAAAACTCGTTTCCATCTTTCGGCCTTTTGTTCATAAATGGTGTCTGATTTTCCCAAAAAAATGGTGCGTTTAATAAGGGCCGCTCTTTTGTAAAAAAGAAAGCCAGCTGCTACTAAAAGGCCTAAAAAACAGAGTTGGGCTAACATTTCCATGGTTCGCAATTATGCCGCTAAGATAAGTTGTTTTATTTAGTTGTCATTCAGTTACGAATGTGTACATATTCTTGTTACATTTGAATGACAATCTTGAAAGTATGGAACCTTCTAATTATATCCTTTCTGCCGAGGCGGCCAATCAAAAATTGAGTAGGATGGCACTGGAATTAGCCGAAAATATTGCGCCTACAACGAGTGATGTTATCTTCATTGGAATTCGGAAAAATGGTGTAGTCATTGCTACAAAAATTGCAGCATTGCTTGCTAACTATGTTTCATGTAATATCTCCATTTTGGAGGCTTCACTAGACAAAGACGTTCCTTCAGAAATCACCTACAGCGCCCCAGCAAATTATACGGGGGCACATGTTGTTGTAGTGGATGATGTTTCTAACAGTGGTAAAACACTTTTATATACCCTAAAGCCATTATTGGATTTTTATCCAGTAAGTATTCAAACACTAGTGCTTGTAGAAAGAATGTATAGGCTCTTTCCTGTTAAGCCTGATTATGTTGGTTTGTCTATTTCTACTTCATTACAAGACCATATTCAAGTGGTTGTTAATGGAGATGAAATTGAGGGTGTTTTCGTTAAAACCTTGGCTTAATTTTTATTATTTTTGTAGGTATTTAATTAATATTTTCTATGGATCAATCTATACAAGACAAAGTATTGGTATGGCTTTCGGGCAATTATGATCAGGCTACTAAAGATGCTATAACTGCTTTACAGCCGGACGAATTAGCCGATTCTTTTTATAGAAATCTTGAATTTGGTACAGGTGGGCTTCGTGGTATTATGGGTGTTGGTACCAATCGTATGAATAAATATACAGTTGGCATGGCCACACAGGGTTTTGCCAACTACCTTTTAAAAACATATGGAACTGATCCGGTATCTGTTGTAATTGGACATGATAGCCGAAACAATAGTAGGTTTTTTGCCGAAACAACTGCAGGTGTTTTTGCAGCAAATGGCATCCAGGTTTATTTATTTGAGGCTTTAAGACCTACCCCCGAATTAAGTTTTGCCATCAGACGCTTGGGTTGTAAAGCCGGCGTTGTTTGTACAGCTTCACATAATCCTAAAGAATACAATGGGTATAAAGCCTATTGGAATGATGGCGGACAACTCGTGCCACCGCACGACAAAAATGTAATCAATGAAGTTGAGGCTATAAAGGGTGTAGACGAAGTAAAATGGACAGGTGGCGAAGCAAACATCATACTTATTGGTAAAGAGATGGACGAGGATTATATAAACATGGTTAAAGGCTTGAGTGTTTATCCTGAAATTATTCAAGCTCAGCACGATTTATCCATTGTATATACGCCCATTCATGGTACTGGAATTACACTCGTACCAGAAGTGTTGTCACGTTTTGGATTTACCAATGTTCAAATTGTGGAGGAGCAAGCAACGCCAGATGGTAACTTTCCAACGGTGGGTTATCCCAATCCAGAAGAAAGTGAAACGATGGCTATGGGTCTTGCAAAAGCAAAAGCCATCAATGCCGATATTTTATTAGGTACTGACCCGGACGCCGACAGAGTAGGCGTTGGGGTTAAAAACCATAAGGGTGAATGGGTGCTTATGAATGGCAACCAAACGGCCGTATTGGCCTTTGCATATCTCATAGAAGCCCGTAAAGCAAAGGGTGTTGCCAAGCCTAATGATATGGTTATTTCAACCATTGTTACAACCGCTATGATCAATGAAGTGGCTAAACAAAATGCAGTAGCATGTTACAATGTGCTTACTGGTTTTAAATGGATTGCAGAGCTTATCAAAGAAAAAGAAGCCAACGAAAATTATGTCATTGGCGGTGAAGAAAGTTTTGGACTTATGATAGGAAATGACATTCGTGACAAAGATGCGGTGAGTGCCGTTGCACTTCTTTGTGAGATGGCTGCTTATGAAAAAGCAAAAGGCAAGAGCTTGTTTGATAAAATGATTGAACTATACATGCAATATGGTTTTTACTACGAGCGGCTTATTAGTATTACCAAAAAGGGCATGAATGGTCAAAAAGAAATTGCTGCCATGATGGAAGGCTACCGTACGAGTCCTCCATTAACGATTGATGGATCAGAAGTGGTTGAATTATTGGATTATGAATTGCAAGAAGGTAAAAATTTAGTAACTGGTCAAACCTGGAATTTGCAGTTGCCAAAAAGTAATGTGCTTCAATTTATTACTGCAGATGGAAGTAAAATTTCTGCTAGACCTTCTGGCACAGAGCCTAAAATTAAATTTTATTTTAGCGTGCATACCACACTTGCATCAAAAGAGGCTTACGATGAAACTTTTAGCGGCTTAGAAAATAAAATTCAACGAATTATTAAAGACATGTCTTTGGCATAGGGTTTATCATGCAGCAACAAAAATTAGAAGACAAACACGTACATAAAGGACTTCGTAAACAAATGGTGGATATGCTTCGTGAAAAAGGCATCACCGATGAAAATGTATTAACTGCTATTAACGCAGTACCTAGGCATTATTTTTTAGATTCTGCTTTTGTTACACACGCTTATGAAGACAGGGCTTTCCCCATTGGTGAAGGACAAACCATTTCACATCCGCACACAGTAGCCTATCAAACTCAGTTATTACAAATTAAAAAATTAGATACCGTACTCGAGATAGGAACGGGAAGTGTATACCAGGCAAGCGTCTTAGCAGAAATGGGGGCACGTGTTTTTACTATCGAACGTCAAAAAAAATTATTCGATTTACACAAAGACTATGTTTTTAAGGCCAAATATCCTACCATTAAATTTTTCTATGGAGATGGTTTTGAGGGCCTACCTACTTATGCGCCTTTCGATAAAATTATTATTACTGCAGCCGCTCCTTTTATTCCGCCTAAATTAGTGGAACAATTAAAGCCCGGTGGTATTATGGTGCTTCCTGTAAATGAAGGTGAGGGAGATCAACAAAGAATGATCCGAATCACCAAAAATGAAGCTGGTGTAATTACATCAGCATCTTTTGATACATTTTCATTTGTCCCAATGTTAACGGGCAAGAACCGCTAACACTGGGATTTTAATATTTTATTGCATCATATCCATTCCGCCACCACTCTGATCTGCCTTTGTATTTTTACGCTTAAACAATGCAGCGTCAAATTTACCAAAACGGTAGTTAAAGTTGATACGAGCAATTTGTGCATCTCTTCTGCGCTCACTATTTTGTGTAAAGAAGCTGCTTTCAGAATATGATTTATATAGTTGGGTACGGAAAATATCATTCATACTAAGGGTAAGTGAACCGCTTTTACCATTTTTCCAAGTCCAATCTTTTCTAATGGCAAGATCAAATCCGTAACGTGGTAAATTGTAACCCTGAGCAGACGTTTGTGCGCCTCCGCCAAACATCCCACCCCAGCCGCCGCCACCACCCATGCCGCCTCTGCCACCGCCACCCCCAACGCTAGGCGATAAAATTGTTTTAGCTTGATAGTCGCCGCTAAATTGGATGGAAAGGGTTTTATTGATTTTAAAATTACTATTCATTTTTGCAAACCAGCTCACCTGTGCATCATTGCTAATGTTTTGTCCAGGAATACTTGCATTAATTTTAGAGCTAAATAAATTTCCGCTAAGTGTTAAGTCCCACCATTTGGTTACCGGAACTTTATTGCTTAATTCAAGTCCAAAAACAACACTATTGTCTGCATTGATATACGATGTATAGTATACAGGCGTTGTGTCTGCAGGGTTTAACTGATTTTTACCAGTGTACACATACCTTGTAATTAAATCAGTACTGTATTTGAAAAATGCGGTTGCTAAAAAGTTAGCACCTTGCTTATAAGCGTTGTTGTAAGAGAATTCAAAAGAATTGGTAAATTCTGGACGAATACCCGGATTACCCACGCTAATATTTTGTGGATCCGTAAAGTCTGGATAAGGAATCAATTGCCAGAAGTTAGCCCTGTTAATCCTGCGTGCATAGTTAAATTGTAAATCTTGCTTGTCCGTTAATTTATACGTTAAAAAAGCGGTAGGGATTAAGCTAAGTGGATACTGTACCTTAAAGCTAGCCGAATCTTTTCCTGCAGTGGTAAGTAAAGTACCCGTGTAACTTGAGCTTTCTGCTCTAAGTCCTAATTGATAACTCGTTCTTCTAACCTTAAAAGTATACGTTGCATAGGCTGCATACACTTGATCATTTGATTTAAAGCTATTGCTAATATTAGATAGCATTTCATATTTACCAGTAGTGTTATTGTACCTGTACTGATTAGATACTGATTCATTTAAACGCACAGATCCTCTCGCACCCATCTCTAATTTGCTATCTTCTTTAATAGGATTTTCATAATCCAATTGCCCCGTAATGTTGCTTGAATTACCAGACCCTAAAGTTTGTTGTTTTAAAGGAAATCCTTTAAACGTGTTATTGATAAAATATGTTTGGGTATTTACTGTAGAAGTATTGTTGCTGTTTCTTTCGTTGTAGTTAAAGTCTGCAGATAAACTTTCGCCATTTTTTGCGTAGTTGTGCTTGTAGCTTAATTGACCTCCAAAACTATTAGATGTTGATTCGTTGCCACTTCCAATTTGATTGTAAGAAGTGTAAGCGCTTTTAATGGTTGAATCAACGCGTTGGTTATTTTCAGTATTAAAATTACCCGTATTGTAATTCCCTGCAAATGAAAGTGTATTTCTGTTGTCAATAAAATAATCGAAACCACCTCTCATAAAACTAAAGCCACCTTCGTTAATTGTATTGGCCGAAGTTCTAATACTACTGGGTGTTGTAAATAAATTATCTCTTGTGATAAGGCTATTGCCAATCGATTTAAATTGGTTTACATTGGCAGATAAAAATGTATTTATTTTATTTTGACGAATATTTAAATCAGTACCAAAATTTATTTTACCTCTTGCGTCAATACCTGTTCTTATACCGCCGTTATAACCTACTTTTTTATTTTTCTTTAAAACGATATTAATAATACCGCCATTGCCACCAGAAGCGTCAAATTTTGCAGAAGGGTTGGTGATTAATTCTACGCGATCAATAATATCAGAAGGAATTTGATCAAGTGTTAGGGTAGTAGGTCTGCCATCCATAAAAATAGTAGGCGCTGCATTTCTTAGGGTTACATTACCGTCAATATCTACGTTTACAGAAGGAATGTTTTTCATAATTTCTGTTGCAGATTGTCCGGTACTCACTAAATTTTTATCTACGTTAAATATTTTACGGTCTATCCCCATCTCAAATTGAGGCTTGCTTGAAGAGGTAACAGTAACATTGCCTAGGTCGGTTGCTTCTGCAGTTACCTTAATATTTCCTAGGTCTTTATCTGCCATACCAAGCATTTGTTGCATATTGGGTGCAGCACCTGCCTGAGGCATTTTAATGCCAAAACTAATGGGTTGTTCAAGTGTTTTAACGCCTAAACCAGATACTTTAAGTTTATAATTGCCAAATAAAGAAAGGTTTTCAAAACTAAAATCACCATTTGCTTTTGTGATTTGAGTACTTAAAATGGCTTCTTTCATTTTTTTCGTAACGGTATCAAACTTGTTGCCAGTTAATTGAACCGTCATGGCATCAATAGCTTTGTTTGTTTTGCTGTCAACAATTTTTCCATAAAAGTGACCAATATTGGTTTGTGCACCTGATGGCATGCCACCTGTTCTTGCTCCAGGGTACTGGGCCAAAACGCTATTTAGAGAAATGATCACTAATACAATTGCTACTACTATTTTACGCATCTTATTTATTTATAATTATTTATGCAAAGTTCACGCTTAATAATGATACCCCTTGTTTCATTATATAAGCGGTTATAAGACAATTTTTTGGGGGGAAAGTTTGGAATTAGGCCCAAATAGGCCTTTTTTAATCGGTAAACGGCAAAAAAGGATCGTTTATTGGCCAATCCAGGTTATGAACACCTGAATTAAACCTATTAAAAATCCTAAAACGGCACCAATTATTTCAATAAACCTAAATTCTTTGGACATAATGGCCTGTAAGATCTCTTCCAGCTTGTCGGAACTAAAATTGCTCACCTTTTCAGTTACAATGGATTCCAAGTCTAATTGGTGCTTTAGTTTGTCCATGTAGCTAGCCATTAACACAGGAAACAAGCTTTCCAGCTCCTTCATAAACACAGTTTTAAGCTGTTCAATGGTTTTGTCACCAATAAACATGCTTATGATGGGCATTTCAGCGGCTAATTTGTTCCGTAAAAAGTTGTCAATATGGGTTTCTACGAGCGGCATTACCTGTTGTAAGTTGCTGCCGTCTGTAATTTTTGACTCAATGTCTTTAAAAGAAAGAAGCTCTTCACTTACCAGTTTGCCTAATTTTTGGGCAAATTGACGCTGTCTTTTAGGGAAAATTCCCTGAAAAGTAAGCCCTAAAACTTTTACAGGAAGCCTAGGATGAAAAAGCATTTTGATAGCGATCCAATTGGTGAACCAGCCTATAAACGCTGATATCAAAGGGATTGAAAGGATTAGAAAAGACATACTGCTATTAATTTAAAAAACCTATAAGAAGTACTTATAGGTTTTTAATGATGTTGGGAGAACGATGGGTCTCGAACCCACGGCCTTCAGTGCCACAAACTGACGCTCTAACCTACTGAGCTACGCCCTCCGTCTTTTAGGAGTGCAAAAATAAGGTAATTGAGCATTTAACAAAATCTCATTTTAAACTTTCTTCATTGCCGCTTATCAAAACCTTTGTTAATTTGGCTCTAATGCTGTTTTTTGATAGTGCTTTTCAGTTATTTTTGATTTCTACTATATTTCCAACATGGAAAAATTATTCGCATTTATGAAGACAAGGAAAGGATTACTATTAGCAGGTATCACGCTATTTGGAGCAGTGTTTTTTGCATTTAAAGTGAGTTCAATAAATGGTGAGCTTCAGCCTAGTCAGCGCCAAAAATTATTGGCTACAGTGGGTGTGCTACTGGAATCTCAACATTATAGCCCTAAAGCTATTGATGATGCTTTTTCTAAAAAGCTTTTTACAGCTTATTTAAAAGCGTTAGATCCAGAAAAAACATTGTTCTTGCAATCCGATATTGCTGGGTTTAGAAAATTTGAAACCACCCTTGATGATGAAATTAATGGAGCGCCAATTGCGTTTGTTCCTGCAGTAAGTGAAGTGTATACTAAAAGATTAAATGAAATTATCCTTTTATACAAAGAAATTTTAAAAACACCTTTCGATTTTAATGCCAAAGATTCTGTGCTATTGGAAAATGAAAAGCAGGAATTTGCAAGTACTTCTGTTATACGAAAAGATCGTTGGAGGAAGCAGTTGACCTACGCCGTGCTTGAACGTTATGCCGATTATTTAGATCAAAGAGAAAAAAATAAAGGCAAAAAAGATTACGTAGCAAAGGCTGATTCTACACTTGAAAGAATGTCAAGAGAACAAGTGTTGAAAGCAACCAATAAACGTTTTGATAGAATTCAAAAAACTTTTAACGACGATCAAAAATTTTCTACCTACATTAATGCCATTACGGGTCTTATGGATCCACACACAGACTATTTTCCACCCATCGAAAAAAGAGCATTTGATGAAGGCATGAGTGGTCGATTCTTTGGTATTGGTGCGCAATTAGGAGAAGATGAAAACGGTATCAAAATTGCATCGGTGCAACCAGGTGGTGCTGCCTGGAAATCAAGAGAAATTGATGCCAATGATGTAATATTAAAAGTAGCACAAGGAAGCGCTGAACCGGTTGATGTGGCTGGTTATGCCACAGAAGATGCGGTTAAAATTATTAGAGGAAATAAAGGCACAGAGGTAAGGTTAACCATCAAAAAAACCAACGGTACCGTAAAGGTAGTGTCGCTTATTAGAGAAGAAATTGTACTCGACGAAACCTTTGCCAGAAGTGCAATTGTTACAGAAGGTACAGATAAAATAGGGTACATTTATTTGCCTGAATTTTATGCCGATTATGAAAGAGAAGATGGCAACCGTTGTTCCGAAGATATTGCTAAAGAAATAGTAAAGTTTAAAGCAGAAAATGTTAAAGGAATTGTTATTGATTTACGAAACAATGGTGGTGGTTCTTTGTATGAAGTGATTCAAATGGTAGGACTCTTTATCAATCAAGGACCTGTTGTGCAAGTAAGAGATAGAGAAGGAAAGTCTACTGTATTAAGTGATCGTCAATCGGGTACACTCTATGACGGACCACTCGCTGTTATGGTCAATGAATTTAGCGCTTCTGCAAGTGAAATTTTTGCTGGAGCCATTCAAGATTATAAGCGTGGTGTGATTATTGGAAGTACTTCAACTTATGGTAAAGGAACAGTTCAAAGAAGTGTGCCTTTTGGAAACCCTATCGATCAGTTTAGTGGACGCACAGACATGGGTGCTGTTAAACTTACCTTTCAAATGTTTTACCGTGTAAACGGGGCTTCAACACAGCTTCGTGGTGTAGAATCAGACATTGTGCTTCCGGATAGTTATGAGTATTTAAAACTCAGAGAAAAAGACAATGAATCGGCTTTGCCATTTCATAAAATTGCTACTGCGCCTTATTTTATTTGGACGCAAAGTGGCGTTTATGAATCTGCTATTGCATCCGAAAAAGAGCGTATTCAAAAAGATGCCAATTTCAATACCCTTAAAAATAATTTATCTTGGATAGCTAGTACATCAGAAGGCTATGCGCCTTTAAATTTAGTAGATTACCAAGCACAGCAAGTGAAAATTAAAAAAGTGGTTGAGCAAAATAATACACTTTTAAAACCTGCTAAAAACTTAACCATTAATCCTGTTGCTGTTGATAACGACAAGTTTTACAATAACCCGGATAAAAATAAAGGGGAACGTTACAAGGCTTGGTTAAATGCACTAAAATCTGACATGCCTATTTGTGAAACAGTGAAAGTGATGAATAAAATGATAGCTGCTAAATCTAGTTTCGTATATAAATAATCTCCCCGGTTTATTGAATTATTTTAACGTTGAAATTTAATATGGAGCCTCAAAAAAAATGGTATGCTTTGTATACCAAGCCTAGGTGGGAGAAAAAAATAGACATGTTACTCAAGAAAAAGGGTGTTGAGTGTTGGTGCCCTTTACAAAAACTAGAAAAACAGTGGACTGACCGAAAAAAAATTATCGAAGAGCCCCTTTTTAGATCTTATGTTTTTGTACATATAGACGAAACAGAATCTGCAAAAGTAAAAATGACCGACGGCGTTTTAAATTTTGTTTTTTACTTAGGAAAGCCTGCTATTATTAGGGAAGAAGAGATTGATTTGATTCAAAAATATTTAGGCGAAAAAGATGCTACACTCCAATTAATTTCTGACGAAGGATTTAGAGAAGATACTAAAATAAGAATCAACTACGGTGTATTTATGGATAGGGAAGGTGTAGTTACGTATAGCGACAAAAAAAAGGTATACGTTAGGTTGCAAAGTTTAGGTCAAGTGATGGTGGTAGAATTCCCGCATTCGCATGTAAGCCTTATATAGTATGGGTTTTACCGCATCTCCCAATCAATAATTTGATTGGCCCATTCTGGTCTATATGGAGTTGAGATTCTGATATAATTATCTGAGTAACCTTCCATCATACCATTTTTATTAAAGTCTTCAAAAAGCACTTTTCTGTTACTGCCCACATGCTGTGCAGTAAAATATTGAAGCTTCATGAAGGATAAATTCCGAAGTGCTTTGTTACGTTCATTTCTAGTAGCGATGGGCACTATGGGCTTTATTTCTAAAGCTTTGGTGTTATCTCTTTCAGAATAAGTAAATACGTGTAAATAGCTTACATCTAAGTTGTGTAAAAAATCAAAAGTTTCTTTGAAGTGCTCGTCTGTTTCCCCAGGAAAACCAACAATAACATCTACGCCAATAGCGCAGTGCGGTATCATTTTTTTAATAAGCGAAACTCTTTCTTGGTACAATTCCTTTTTATAGCGCCTGCGCATGAGGCCTAATATCTCGGCACTGCCACTTTGAAGTGGTATGTGAAAATGAGGCATGAACTTTTTACTCATCGCAACAAATTCAATAATT